>UMAT01040470.1_pt1 | contig 22711 bp, 15 predicted proteins | sample 1963781 | NCBI WGS metagenome assembly UMAT01 (sample SAMEA4835923, study PRJEB28245) | human gut metagenome | biome: gut microbiome; material: fecal sample | place: Denmark | collected 2008
TTCATGATGCCGTGTTGAAGGAACAGACGGCGTATGCTACCCGCAATACGTTGGTCTCTTATTTCGGACGTTTGAACTATACGTTGTTAGACCGTTATCTGTTCACCTTCACCATGCGCTGGGATGGTTCTTCCCGTTTTGCTGACGGAAACCGCTGGGGTACTTTCCCCTCTCTGGCTCTGGCTTGGAAGATGAAAGAAGAAAACTTCTTGAAAGATGTCAATTTCCTGTCTGACCTGAAGCTTCGGTTGGGATGGGGTATCACCGGACAGCAGGATGTAAGTTCGGATTTTGCCTACATGCCGTTGTATGTGGTAAGTGACGATTATGCACAATATCCGTTTGGAGATACATATTATCATACCTCGCGTGCCAATGCCTTCAATACGAACTTGAAATGGGAGCAGACCACTACTTATAATGCCGGATTGGATTTCGGATTCCTCAACGGACGTATCAGTGGTAATGTGGACGGATATTATCGTGAAACAAACGACTTGCTGAACAGTGTGAAGATTCCGGTAGGCACGAACTTCAATGCACAAATGTTGCAGAATATCGGTTCTTTGAAGAATTACGGTGTGGAATTTGCCTTTAACGTAAAACCGGTGGTTACGAAAGACTTTATGTGGGACGTGACTTATAACTTTACCTGGAACCATAATGAGATTACCAAGCTGACCGGTGGAGATGATGCAGACTATTACGTAGAAACAGGTAACAGCATCTCCCGTGGTAACAATACGAAGGTGCAAGTCAACAAGGTGGGTTATGCAGCTAACTCTTTCTATGTGTACCAGCAGGTATATGATGAAAACGGTAATCCGATTGAGAATATGTTTGTCGACCGCAATGGAGATGGCATCATCAACAGCTCTGATAAGTATATCTACAAGAAACCGGCTGCTGATTTCATGATGGGACTTACTTCGAAGATGACTTATAAAGACTGGGATTTCAGTTTTTCTTTGCGCAGCAGCCTGAACAACTATGTGTATTACGACTTTTTGGCAGGAAAAGCGAATGTGAGCAGCTCGGGATTGTTCTCTAACACAGCGTATTCGAATACTACCCCGGAAGCCATCGCATTAGGCTTTACAGGAAAAGGAGATTATTACGTGAGCGACTATTTTGTACAGAATGCTTCTTTCCTGCGTTGTGACAACATTACACTGGGATATTCGTTTAAGAATCTGTTCAAGACCTCAGCCTATAAGGGCATTGGTGGACGTGTGTATGCAACGGCTCAGAATCCGTTTATTATCACCAAGTACAAGGGACTGGATCCGGAGGTGCAGAGTGGTATTGACTCTAATCCTTATCCGCGTGCGTTTACGTTCCTGCTGGGAGTTAATTTGCAATTCTAATCTATGAAAACATTAATAAGACGTATGAAAACTAATTATTTGAAACATATATTTTCAGCGGCGATGATTGTGGCCGTTTCATTGGGAAATGTATCGTGCATTAATGATTTGGACATTAGTTCCATTGACCCGCAAAGTTCTTCCAGCTTTGATCAGGAGGGGGCTTTTGTCAAGCAGTATGCCTTGCTGGGTCTGACAGGACAGAAAGGTCTGGCAGGTACTCCCGACCTGGATGGACAGGATGAAGGGGAATCCGGATTCTATCGTACCATATTTAATTGTCAGGAACTGTCTACAGACGAATGTGTGTGGGTATGGCAGGACAACGTGGATATTCCTCAGTTTACCAGCATTGCGTGGAATTCTTCCAGTCAGCGTACCGAGTGGGTGTATGTGCGTTTGGGTTATGACATTACTCAAATGAACTTCTTCTTGGACCAGATTGCTGACAAAACGGATGAGGAATCCCTTCGTCAGCGTGCGGAAGTGCGTTTCTTGCGTGCCTTGCACTATTCTTATTTCCTGGACTTGTTTGGAAAGGCACCTTTCAAGGAGCATTTTGACAATGAATTACCGGTTGAAAAAACGGGGAAGGATTTGTTTGACTACATCCAGAATGAACTCAGCGAATGTGAGGCAGATATGTATGAGCCGGGTCAGGCTCCTTTCGGACGCGCAGACAAAGCAGCCAACTGGCTGTTGAGGGCCCGTGTCTACTTGAATGCGGAGGTGTACACCGGTACGGCAGATTATGAAAATGCCAAGACGTATGCGGATAAAGTGATCAATAGCGGATATTATGAGTTATGCGATGACTATAAACTGATGTTTATGGCCGATAATGACCAAAATGAAAAGGCCATGAAGGAAATCATTCTTCCCATTCGTCAGGATGGTATGAAGACCCGAAACTATGGGGGTTCTACCTATTTGGTATGTGGTACGCGTACGGGTGGAATGCCGCACATGGGTACTACAAACGGCTGGTCGTGTCTGATAGCCCGCAATGCGCTGGTGTATAAGTTCTTTGAGGAAGGATCTGTTCCAATGATTCCGGAAGATGTAGAAGTGCCCGGGCAGAGTGATTTTGCCAATGATGAGGCTATCGATGCTTGGGATGCACAATATGGCGTGCGGACGCAGGATATGATTCAAGCAGCAGGTGATGACCGTGCTATGTTCTATTCGGGTGCAGGTGGCGGACGCAGAACAATGGATCCGAAATCCATTACTGGTTTCCAGAGTGGGTTGTCTATTGTGAAATGGCAGAACATCCGTTCGGATGGAGCTTCTACCAGCCACACCGAATATCCGGATACGGATATCCCGTTGTTCCGGTTGGCAGAAGCTTATCTGACCCGTGCAGAAGCAAACTTCCGGCTGAATCAAAAGAGCCTGGCCTGGGAGGATATCAAGACTTTGCGTGCAAAACGTGGCTGTGTCAAGCAACCTGCCTTGAATGACATTACTGAGATGTATTTATTGGATGAATGGTCACGTGAATTCTATCTGGAAGGACGTCGTCGTAGTGACTTGGTACGTTTCGACTGCTTTACTACCGACAAGTATTTGTGGGATTGGAAAGGGGGCGTGAAAGAAGGCAAGTCGGTTAGTGACATTTACAATGTTTATCCGATTCCTGCCACAGACTTGAACAATAATACGAACATGCACCAGAATGAAGGTTATTAATCTATTAGAAGCAAGTAACATGAAAAAGATATTATTTCCCATTTTGTTGTTAGTCGGATGCGGACTTCCGTTACTGACGGCTTGTAATACAGACCGAGACGATAATCCGACATTACAGGAAGCAGAGACTTTTGTACTGGAAACTCCGGAGGACAATGTATATGATTTAGGAGAGGCTCAGGATACGATTGTATTGAATTGTGTGCAGCCTGCTTATGGCTTTACGGCGGCTACGACTTATAGTGTACAGGTTTCACTGAATGAATCTTTTGTGGATGCCACAGAAGAAGCTGAAGCTAATTACAAGACTTTGTCGACGACTTATACTTCCACTTCCATTGCATTGAAGTCTACAGAGCTGAATACGGCTGTAGTGGATTTGTGGAAGCAGGCGAACCCGGAAGCAGATGCGTATATTGGCACGGTAACTTCGGTGTATTTCCGGCTTACGGCAGTGATTACGGGTAGTGAACTGGGTAGTTCGGTATCGAATGTGGTTAAAGTCAGCCAAGTGAAACTGGGTGAAGTTGTTTCTACTTTGGAGCCGCCTGAGGCAATGTATTTAGTTGGTTCCAGCATCGGAACGGCTTGGGGAACGTGGCAACCGATGGTCAGTGTGAACGGGCTGTCCGGAGAGTTCTGGAGTATGGTTTATTTTGATGCAGGTGCCGAATTTAAATTCGGTAAGTTTGAACAAGACTGGAATGGTTATTCTAATATCCATCAGTTTGAAGATCATGCGGGAGCCGGGCTGTCAGATAATGGAGGTAATATTAAAGTCGACAAAGCTGGATGGTATATTGTTTATTTGGTAGCTGCCGTGAATGGAGAAGAGTATCAATATACTATGAGTTTTTACGAACCTAATGTGTATGTGTTTGGAAATACGGTGGGCGACTGGAACTACAATGAAGCCTATAAGTTTTCTGTTCCGGAAGATAAGAGTGGCAGCTTTGTCTCTCCGGCTTTGACGGCTGCGGGTGAAGTCCGTATGTGTATCAAGGCGAACACAGACTGGTGGCGGCTTGAATTTACCTTGAAAGATGGTGAAACCATCTTCTATCGCGAAAACAATGCGGTCAATAATGGATGGACTGATTTAGGAGCTGAATATTCTTTGACAGCCAATCCAGGTCAGAAAATATCGTTGAATTTTGCAGATGGAACAGGAACTCTTGATTAGATATTGAGGTTTTGATATATGGAAATGTCCCTCTTCACAGGTGGCTGCGGAGAGGGACATTTCTTTAAAAAACAGGTTATAATTTCTTCTACAGTTTGTATTATTCTCTAATCTCTTTCAGCTGGAAGTCCTTTCTCCGCAGGACGAAACTGTTACTCAGGTATTTCTCGCGGACAATCTTGTTTTCGGCCAGTTCTTCCGGCGTACCCTGGAACAGAATTTTTCCTTCAAACAGTAGGTAGGCACGGTCGGTGATACTCAGTGTTTCCTGTACGTTGTGGTCGGTAATCAGGATACCGATGTTCTTGTCTTTCAGTTTCCAGACGATGTGCTGGATGTCTTCCACCGCAATCGGGTCGACACCGGCAAAAGGTTCGTCGAGCATGATGAATTTCGGGTCAATGGCCAGACAGCGGGCAATTTCCGTACGACGGCGTTCTCCTCCGGAGAGCTGGTCGCCCAAGTTCTTGCGGACTTTCTGTAGTCGGAATTCAGCAATCAGGCTTTCCAGTTTCTCTTTCTGGTATTCGGGCGATTTGTTGGTCAGCTCCAGCACCGAAGCGATATTGTCTTCCACGCTCATCTTGCGGAACACGGAAGCTTCCTGGGCCAGATAACCGATACCGTTTTGGGCGCGTTTATATACAGGGTAAGAAGTGATGTCTTTGTCGTTCAGGTAAATATGTCCTTCGTTGGGCACAATCAGTCCGGTTGTCATGTAGAAAGACGTGGTTTTTCCGGCTCCGTTCGGTCCCAGCAGTCCCACGATTTCGCCTTGTTTCACATTGATGGAAACATGGCTTACCACCGTTCGCTTTCCGTATTTCTTTACCAGATTTTCGGTGCGGAGCACCATTCTCCCGTCGGAAGGCAATTCAAACTTTTCGGCTGTATTTTCTTGATTTTCTTGCGCTGCCATTGTCTTTTCGTTAGCTGTTCAGTCGTGCAAAAGTAGTAAAAATCTTGGCTTCTGTGGTCCTTAATTCGAAAATCCTCCTGTCTTTTATCATAATATAGCTAAAAAGCAGTACTTTTGTGCCAAATATGATTGTAACAATATGATAAAGCCTATCACAAATCTGGGAAAGTACCTCATGTTGATGGGGCGTGTGTTTTCCCGACCGGAGCGTATCCGGATGTATTTAAAGCAATATCGGAATGAAATGGTACAGCTGGGCATCAATTCCATCGGCATTGTGTTGCTGATTTCCTTTTTTATCGGTGCCGTGATTTGTATCCAGATTAAATTGAATATTGAAAGCCCTTGGATGCCGCGTTTCGTGGTGGGCTATACTACACGTGAGATTTTGTTGTTGGAGTTTTCTTCCTCTATCATGTGTTTGATTTTGGCCGGTAAGGTAGGATCGAATATAGCCTCGGAGATTGGTACGATGCGGGTGACGCAACAGATTGATGCGCTTGAAATTATGGGAGTGAATTCCGCCTCCTATCTGATTCTTCCCAAGATCTTGGGGCTGATGACCATGATTCCCTTCCTGGTGATTTTCAGTATTTTTGCGGGTATCATCGGCGCGTTTTGTACGGCTTGGTTTGCCGGGGTCATGAACGCCACCGACCTGGAATACGGACTGCAGTATTGTTTTGTGGAGTGGTATATCTGGTGCAGCTTCATTAAATCTTTGTTCTTTGCCTTTATCATTGCCAGCGTGTCGGCTTATTTTGGCTATACGGTGGAAGGCGGCTCCATTGCAGTGGGAAAGGCCAGTACGGATTCTGTGGTATCAAGCAGTGTCTTGATTTTGTTTTCAGATTTAATACTTACACAATTATTGATGGGATGATACAGTTAAAATCTATATGCAAGTCGTTTGAAGGGCGTATGGTCCTTGAAAATATCGATTTTTCGTTTGATAGCGGGAAAACGAACCTGATTATCGGACAGAGTGGTTCAGGTAAGACGGTGCTGATGAAATGTATCGTAGGATTGCTTACTCCGGAATGTGGAGAAATCTTGTACGACGGGCGCAACCTGCTGGAGATGGGGAAAAAGGAAAAGAAAGCCTTGCGTCGGGAAATGGGAATGATTTTTCAGAGTGCCGCTTTGTTTGACTCGTTGTCGGTGCTGGAAAACGTGATGTTTCCGCTGGACATGTTTTCCAATGACACTTATCGTGACCGGGTGAAGCGTGCTCAGTTCTGTCTGGACCGTGTGAATTTGTTGGACGCCCAATCGAAATTTCCGGGAGAAATCAGTGGAGGTATGCAGAAACGTGTGGCCATTGCTCGCGCCATTGCTCTCCAACCTAAGTATTTGTTTTGTGATGAGCCGAACTCCGGTCTGGACCCCAAGACGTCACTGGTGATTGATGAATTGATTCACAGTATCACGACGGAATACAAAATCACGACCATCATCAATACACATGATATGAACTCAGTGATGGGAATCGGTGATAGCATCCTTTATATTTATCAGGGGCACAAAGAATGGGAAGGTACCAAGGATGAAGTGTTCAATGCTACGAATGAGCGGTTGAATAACTTTATATTTGCTTCGGATTTGTTGCAGAAAGTGAAAAAAGAAGAAAATAATAAGGCGCAGAAACTCTGATCAGGAGGCGTCGGAAAAATAATTGGAGAAAAGACGGTAGGAGGTGTGTGTGCTTTCTGCCGTTTTTCTTGACGGAGGCTTCGGAACAGCGTGAAGGCTGAAAGGGCTTTTTACAGACAAGTTGTTACGAGAGGAAGGGAGTTCCTGATTCGTAAAGGGAGATGTTTTTGGATTTTGTCAAGAATGGGGATTTCTGGCCCGTAAAGATTTTTTAGCTTGTCAGTTTGGTTATTGAAAGATTAAACATTATTTTTGCAACCACTTTTGGTAAATACGAGAAATAATTAATAATTAAATAAATAAGTCGGAAATGAATATTTCATTGCAAAATGTAGACAATGTAAGTGCTGTGCTTACTGTCCAGATTGAAAAAGCTGATTATCAGGAAAAAGTTGAAAAAGCACTGAAAACGCTTCGTCAGAGAGTAAATATGCCGGGATTCCGTAAGGGAATGGTTCCTATGGGATTGATCAAGAAACAGTATGGTACTTCTGTATTGTTGGAAGAAGTAGACAAACTGTTGCAGGAAAAGGTAGGCGAATATATCCGTGACAACAAAGTAAATATGTTGGGTACTCCGCTGCCGAAGGAAAACAACGCAAACTTCGAAACAGATGAGAACTTCGAATTCTCTTTCGATATTGCATTGGCTCCTGAGTTTAACGTTGAATTGTCTAACAATGATACAATTGACTACTATGACATCAACGTAACGGATGAAATGGTAGACCAGCAGGTAAAGATGTACACTCAGCGTACAGCTAAATACGATAAAGTAGAAGACTACCAGGACAACGACTTGTTGAAGGGTCTGTTGGCTGAACTGGATGAAAATGGCAATACAAAAGAAAACGGTCTGCAGGTAGAAGGCGCGGTAATGATGCCTACTTACATGAAGAACGACGAGCAGAAAGCTATTTTCAACGGTGCAAAGGTAAACACGGTATTGGTATTCAATCCGTCGGTTGCTTTTGACAACAACGAAGCTGAACTGGCTTCTTTGCTGAAGATCAAGAAAGAAGAAGTGGCTAACTACAAAGGCAACTTCAGCTTCCAGATTGAAGAAATCACTCGAATGATTCCGGGCGACCTGAACCAGGAATTGTTCGACCAGGTTCTGGGTGAAGGAAAAGCTCACAATGAAGAAGAATTCCGCGCTCAGATTAAGGACGTGATTGCAAAACAGTTTGAATCAGACAGCGATTACAAGTTCTTGCTGGATGTACGTACTTATTTGGCTAACAAGGTGGGCAAATTGCAGTTCGCTGATGAACTGATGAAGCGCATCATGTTGGAAAACAACAAGGATAAAGGTGAAGAGTTCGTTTCTGAAAACTACGAAAAGAGCTTGGACGAATTGACTTGGCACCTGATTAAGGAAAAATTGGTAGCAGCTAACAACATCAAGGTTGAACAGGCTGATATCACTGAAATGGCAAAAGACGCTACTCGTGCTCAGTTCGCTCAGTACGGTATGATCAACGTTCCTGATGAATTGCTGGAAAACTATTCTAAGGAAATGTTGAAGAAACGTGAAAGCGTAGAAGCTCTGGTAAACCGTGTTATTGAATCAAAACTGGCTGAAATCCTGAAAGGTCAGGTAACATTGAATCATAAGGCTGTTTCTGCAGAAGAATTCAACAAAATGTTTCAATAAAACGATTTTGGTACTCGAATCTGATTGCTAAAATATTTTAAAAAAGGAGGCTTTTAACGGGACTTCTTCTGTAAGACAGAAGTGTTTTGTACTTTTGTTTCTTTGGAGGAAGGAGGTTAGAAGCCTCTTTTGTTATCATTTAATATTTGAATTATGATGGATGATTTTAGAAAATATGCTACCAAGCATCTCGGAATGAACAGTATGGTGCTTGATGATGTCATTAAGTCGCAGGCTGGATATTTGAATCCGTACATTCTGGAAGAACGTCAGCTCAACGTGACGCAGCTGGACGTATTTTCCCGTTTGATGATGGACCGTATTATTTTCCTCGGCACACAGATTGATGACTATACAGCCAATACGCTGCAGGCACAGCTGCTGTATCTGGACTCTGTAGACTCAGGAAAGGATATTTCCATTTACATTAACTCTCCGGGCGGATCGGTTTATGCCGGTTTGGGTATTTATGATACCATGCAGTTTATCAGCAGTGACGTGGCGACTATCTGTACCGGTATGGCAGCTTCTATGGCAGCTGTATTGCTGGTGGCAGGAAAAGAAGGAAAGCGTTCGGCTTTGACCCATTCACGGGTGATGATTCACCAGCCGATGGGAGGTGCTCAGGGACAGGCTTCAGATATCGAGATTACGGCCCGTGAGATTCAGAAATTGAAGAAAGAGTTGTACACCATTATTGCGGACCACTCTCATACAGACTTCGACAAAGTGTGGGCAGATTCTGACCGTGATTACTGGATGACAGCTTCAGAGGCAAAGGAATATGGTATGATTGATGAAGTGCTTTCACGCAAACCTTCATTATAATAACGGAGATTTAATTCAAAACTAGATAGACTTTGGAAGATAAGAAAACTTCAAGAAATACCAAAAGACGATGCAGCTTTTGTGGTCGCACAGAAGACGAAGTGGGCTTTCTGATTACAGGGGTTAACGGATGTATTTGCGACAGTTGTGCGGAACAGGCGCACGAGATTGTAAAAGAAGCCATGCATCAGCAAGGAAAGGGGACGACGGATCTGAATCTGTCGGAATTGCCTAAGCCAAAGGACATCAAGGCGTTCTTGGATGAATATGTCATCGGACAAGATGATGCCAAACGCTATTTGTCTGTGGCGGTATACAATCATTATAAGCGTCTGCTCCAGCCGAAAGACAACAATGAGGTGGAGATTGAAAAATCGAACATCATCATGGTGGGAAGCACGGGTACTGGAAAAACTTTGCTGGCAAGAACTATCGCTAAATTGTTGCATGTACCGTTTACCATTGTGGATGCCACGGTGCTGACAGAAGCAGGATATGTGGGAGAGGATATTGAGAGTATCCTGACTCGTTTGCTTCAGGTGGCTGACTATAATGTGGAAGAAGCGGAAAGAGGCATTGTATTTATCGATGAAATTGATAAGATTGCCCGCAAGGGAGACAATCCTTCCATTACGCGTGATGTGAGTGGCGAAGGCGTACAGCAGGGCTTGCTGAAACTGCTGGAAGGTTCTGTGGTCAATGTACCCCCTCAGGGAGGGCGTAAGCATCCGGACCAGAAAATGATTCCGGTCAACACCAAAAATATCCTGTTTATCTGTGGAGGTGCCTTTGACGGTATTGAACGGAAAATCGCCCAGCGTTTGAATACCAATGTAGTGGGTTATAGTGCAGCAAAGGAAGCGGTGAAGATTGACCGTGCCAACCTGATGCAATACATTGCTCCTCAAGATTTGAAATCGTTCGGACTGATTCCGGAAATTATAGGCCGTCTGCCGGTGCTGACCTATTTGAACCCGCTAGACCGTACTGCCTTGCGCAATATTCTTACAGAACCTAAGAACTCCATTATTAAGCAATATGTCAAGCTGTTTGAAATGGATGGCGTAAAGCTGGAGTTTGAACCGGAAGTGTTTGAATACATTGTCGATAAGGCCATCGAGTATAAATTGGGAGCTCGTGGTTTGCGCTCTATCGTGGAAACCATCATGAACGATGTCATGTTTGAGATTCCATCGCAGCATGTAGACCGCTTTGTCGTGACATTAGATTATGCCAAACAACAGATGGGGAAGGCAAATATTTCTCGTTTGCAAATGGCATAAATAGAGAGTTTTTAGTGAGAAAATGAAAACTTCCGATGAAATATTCGCCGAAATATTTGTGTAATATGAAAAGTTGTTTATAACTTTGTTACATACGGAGACAATATTTTTACAATCAATAAACATCTAAATCCAAAGGACAATGGCGGAAAATATCAGTTTATCAGCAGCACTTAAAAAGTATTTTGGATTCGATACTTTTAAGGGGAACCAAGAGGCGATTATTCGGAACTTATTATCTGGAAAGGATACATTTGTTTTAATGCCTACGGGAGGGGGAAAATCATTATGTTATCAACTTCCTTCTTTGCTGATGGACGGAACTGCTATTGTGATTTCACCGTTGATTGCCTTGATGAAAAATCAAGTGGACGCCATGCGTAATTTTAGTGAAGAAGATGGAATTGCTCATTTCATTAATTCTTCACTGACCAAATCGGCTACCGATCAGGTGAAATCGGATATTTTGGCCGGAAAGACGAAATTGCTTTATGTGGCACCTGAATCTTTGACCAAAGAGGAGAATGTGGATTTTCTGAGACACGTGAAGATTTCGTTCTATGCGGTGGATGAAGCACATTGTATTTCGGAATGGGGACATGATTTCCGCCCGGAGTATCGTCGGATTCGTCCTATTATCAATGAAATCGGAAAAGCGCCTGTCATTGCACTGACGGCTACGGCTACTCCGAAAGTCAAAATGGATATCCAGAAAAATCTGGGTATGACGGATGCAGTAGAGTTCAAGTCTTCGTTCAACCGTCCGAACTTGTACTATGAGGTACGTGCCAAGACGGCAAATGTAGATAAGGACATTATCAAGTTTATCAAGCAGAACGAAGGAAAGTCGGGCATCATCTATTGCTTGAGCCGCAAGAAGGTGGAAGAACTGACGGAAATTCTGCTGGCCAACGGAATCAAGGCCCGTGCTTATCATGCAGGAATGGATTCTGCCACACGGAATGCCAATCAGGATGCGTTTCTGAAAGAAGATATTGATGTGATTGTAGCAACAATTGCTTTTGGTATGGGGATTGACAAGCCGGATGTACGTTTTGTGATTCATTACGATGTGCCGAAGAGTTTGGAAGGATATTACCAGGAAACCGGACGTGCCGGACGTGACGGAGGCGAAGGACAGTGCATCACTTTCTATTCGAGCAAGGACTTGCAGAAACTGGAGAAGTTCATGCAGGGAAAGCCGATTTCGGAGCAGGAAATAGGACGCCAGTTGTTGCAGGAAACAGCCGCCTATGCTGAATCTTCAGTGTGCAGAAGAAAAATATTGTTGCATTATTTTGGTGAAGAATATACGGAAGATAATTGTGGTAATTGTGATAACTGTTTAAATCCAAAGAAACAAGTGGAGGCTCAGGATTCATTGTGTGCAGTGATTGAAGCAATCATTGCTGTAAAAGAAAACTTTAAGCAAGATTATATAATTGATATTTTGTTGGGTAAGGAGACTTCTGAAGTGCTGGCTCATAAGCATGAAGATCTGGAAGTGTTCGGCTCGGGAATGGGGGAAGATGAACGATTGTGGAACGCAGTTATTCGTCAAGCACTTATCGCCGGTTACTTGACAAAGGATGTGGAAAACTATGGCTTGTTGAAAGTGACGCCCGAAGGGCATAAGTTCTTGAAAAAGCCGAAGTCATTCAAAATCGTAGAAGATGCGGATTTTGATGAGGAGGAAGTGGATGAAACTCCGATGCGGAGTGGCGCTTCATGCGCAGTCGACCCAGTATTGTATTCCATGCTGAAAGATTTGCGGAAGAAGATGTCGAAGAAGCTGGATGTTCCTCCATACGTAATCTTCCAGGATCCTTCTCTTGAAGCAATGGCCACGATTTATCCGGTAACTTTGGAAGAGTTGCAGAATATTCCGGGGGTAGGGGCTGGCAAGGCGAAACGTTACGGCCAGGAATTCTGTGAACTGATCAAGAAACATTGCGATGAGAACGAAATCGACCGTCCGGAAGATTTGAGAGTACGTACGGTAGCCAACAAATCGAAGTTGAAGGTTTCGATTATTCAGAGCATTGACCGTAAAGTGGCATTGGACGACATTGCGGTGGCAAAGGGAATTGAGTTCAGCGAACTGCTGGATGAGATTGAAGCCATTGTTTATTCAGGTACCAAGCTGAACATCGATTATTTCTTGGAGGAAATCATGGATGAAGACCACATGCAGGATATTTATGATTATTTCAAGGAGTCTACTACGGACAAGATTGATGATGCCATGGATGAATTGGGTGATGACTATACAGAAGATGAAATCCGGTTGGTACGTATCAAGTTTATTTCTGAGATGGCCAATTGATAAAGAAGATAAAGTATTTCTTTAGGATATTCTACAGCGGGTTGGTGTGTGTATACACTGACCCGCTGTTTTTTTAAGTGATAAACTGGCTTTTTAAAAAGATGTTAACTATAGGTTTAAATCTGAATAAAATTCGTATATTTGCACGCAATAAAATCTAAAGCATAAAGCCCTATGTCATTTATTGCAGATAAAGTTGTAATGGACGGATTGACTTACGATGATGTATTGTTGATTCCGGCCTATTCTGAGGTATTACCTAAAACAGTCGAACTCACGACTAAGTTTTCACGCAACATTGAGTTGAAAATTCCGTTTGTAACTGCAGCCATGGATACGGTTACCGAAGCACAGATGGCCATTGCGATTGCTCGTGAAGGCGGTATCGGTGTAATCCATAAGAACATGTCCATTCAGGAACAGGCTCGTCAGGTAGCTATTGTAAAGCGTGCTGAGAATGGTATGATTTATGATCCTGTCACCATTAAGAGAGGTTCTGTAGTAAAGGACGCACTTGATTTGATGGCTGAATACAAGATTGGTGGTATCCCTGTAGTGGATGATGAGAATTACCTGGTAGGTATTGTTACCAACCGTGATTTGCGTTTTGAAAAAGATATGAACAAACGCATTGATGAGGTGATGACGAAAGAAAATATCGTGACCACTGAACCGGGTACGGATATGGAAACTGCTTCCAGAATTCTGCAGGAAAACAAGATTGAAAAACTGCCGGTAGTAGATAAAGCTGGAAAACTGGTAGGTCTGATTACGTATAAGGATATTACAAAAGCAAAAGACAAACCAATGGCTTGCAAGGACTCTAAAGGTCGTTTGCGTGTGGCTGCCGGTGTAGGAGTGACAAATGATACCTTCGACCGTATGGAAGCGTTGGTGAACGCTGGAGCAGATGCCATTGTGATTGATACGGCTCACGGACATTCCATGTATGTGATTGAAAAATTGAAAGAAGCGAAGAAACGCTTCCCGAATATTGATATTGTGGTAGGTAATGTCGCTACGGGTGAAGCAGCCAAAACGCTGGTAGAAGCAGGTGCGGATGCCGTGAAAGTAGGTATCGGTCCGGGTTCTATCTGTACGACTCGTGTGGTAGCCGGTGTAGGTGTTCCTCAGCTGACTGCAGTATATGATGTAGCAAAAGCTTTGGAAGGAACAGGCGTTCCTTTGATTGCAGATGGTGGTTTGCGTTATTCTGGAGATGTAGTCAAGGCATTGGCTGCCGGTGGTTACAGTGTGATGATTGGTTCTTTGGTAGCCGGTACGGAAGAATCTCCGGGTGACACTATTATCTTCAACGGACGTAAGTTTAAATCTTATCGTGGTATGGGCTCATTGGAAGCCATGGAAAATGGTTCAAAAGACCGTTACTTCCAGAGCGGTACAACTGATGTGAAGAAGCTGGTTCCGGAAGGTATTTCTGCTCGTGTACCTTATAAAGGTTCTTTGTATGAGGTAATTTATCAGCTGGTAGGTGGTTTGCGTGCCGGTATGGGTTACTGCGGTGCACACAATATCATGGAGTTGCATAATGCGAAGTTTACGCGTATTACCAATGCCGGAGTATTGGAAAGCCATCCGCACGATGTCTCTATTACGAGTGAAGCGCCGAACTACAGCCGTCCTCAGTAAATAAAGATTCTTTGAATTTATTCGCATATAATCATTCTGAACGTCAGTCAGGTCGTAATGACTTGCCTGACGGCTGGAATGATTTTTTTGTTTGATGAAGTTATAAATAAAGGTTAGTCATGCGTAGAATCCTGTTGTGGTGTGTGTATCTGCTGATGGGGGTTTGTCTGTCTGCTCACGCAGAAGAGCGGGAAGTTGTGTTCCGGATTGATGGAAAAGCCACCTCTGTGAAAGAATTTGAACATTATTATGCGCGGATACATGCCGTAAATGGTATCTCTGCCGAACATTTTTTGCCTCATTTTTTGTATTATAAACTGAAAGTGGCCGATGCCAGAAAGAAAGGATGGGATACGTTGCCCGATTTCCGGTTGCAATGCAATGTGTTGCAGGGCGAGTTAGGGAAGGCAAAGGGAGCGAAAAGCCTGCAGTCAGCTTCCATGAAGTGGGTGAAATTTCGTCAGATATCGATTTTGTTACCCCAGCATGTGTCGGCTGCTCAGGAGCGTCAGGCCCGGAAAAGTATGGATTCTGTGTATACCGCATTAAAGGGGGGAGCGGATTTTGAAGTAGTTGCGCGGAATTACCCCTTGGTGGAGGCTTCGCCTTATTCGGATGGAGAATGGATTCCGGAAGTATGTCTGGTAAAAGAATTTTCGGAACGGTTGGATACCTTGAAGAAGAATGCCTACTCGGCTCCGTTTTTTTCTCCATTGGGCATTCACGTGGTTCGTTTGTTGGATTGCAAGCAAGACGTATACCCCAACTCTGATGATACGATGGCGGAAGTAGTCGGTGATTCGGATGGAGAGGAGGAATGGGAACAGACATTGACCGATGGATTGTTGGCAGCTTACTGGGACAAACGTCATATCGGAGGACCTTCAGGAAGTGTCACCGACCAGGACTTGCAGAATTATTTTGAGGCGCATAAAAAAGATTATGCATGGGAACTTCCTCACTTCAAAGGGGGAGTGGTGCATTGCCTGAATAAGAAGGCCGCTTCTAAGTTGAAAAAGAAGTTGAAAAAATTGCCGTTGGGGGAATGGGCGAAGGAAGTTACGGCGGCTTCCCAAGAAAATCCAGGTCTGAAGGCAGAGGTGGTAACCGGCCTGTTTCAGATAGGAAGTAATCCTTATGTGGATAAGCTGGCATTCAAATGCGGACACTTTACGCTTCGTACTGACCTACCTTATACATTTATCTTGGGAAAACGTCTGAAAAAAGGGCCTGAAGAGTTCCAAGATGTGCGGGAAGAAGTGCAACGTGATTATCGTTTGTCGATTGAAAAATCACAAATGGAAGCATTAAAGCAAAATTTCCAAATAGAAATAAACCAAGACATTTTAAAAACCGTTAATTGTAGCGGAAAAAAGTAATTAATGCCGTATCTTCGTCCTTTGTAATGTAACGGACCAAACAAATCAAATAGACAGAAAATGAATAAATTGATTATGACTGGTGTCTTGGCTCTTCTATTTGCCTTGACAGGAATAGTCCCCACTATGGCACAAGATAATGTGATTGATGAGGTAGTGTGGGTGGTCGGCGATGAAGCCATTCTGAAATCGGATGTAGAAAACGAACGTTTGAATGCCCAATATGAAGGCCGCCGTTTTGAGGGTGACCCTTATTGCGTGATACCGGAAGAACTGGCAGTACAGAAATTGTTCCTCCATCAGGCCGAAATAGATAGTATTGAAGTCAGTGACCAGGAAGTATTGCAGAAGGTAGAAGCCCAAATCGCTTGGCTGACAGAACAGATTGGTTCGAAAGAAAAAATGGAAGAATACTATAACAAGACTTCCACACAAATTCGGGAGATGTTGCGTGAGAATATTCGTGACGGATTGACCGTACAGGAAATGCAGAAGAAAATTGTGGGAGATATCAAACTGACTCCGGCAGAAGTGCGAAACTATTTCAGCCGTCTGCCGCAGGATAGTATTCCGTTTGTACCTACACAGGTGGAAGTACAGATTATTACGCGTGAACCTAAGATTAAGGAAGAAGAAATTGAACGGGTAAAGAAAGAACTGCGTGATTTTACAGATCGTATCAATAAGGGAGAGACGACTTTCTCTACCTTGGCCCGTATGTATTCTGAAGACCCGGGTTCTGCCCGTCGTGGAGGTGAATATGGCTTTACGGGACGTGGAGAGTTGACCCCGGAATTTGCCAATGTCGTGTTTAACCTGACAGACCCCAAGAAAATCTCAAAGGTTTTCCAGACTGAATATGGTTATCACATTGCCCAACTGATTGAAAAGCGTGGTGACCGTGTGAGTTATCGTCATATCCTGATTAAGCCACGTGTAGACGAAAAGGATATCGAGGCAGAACTGAACAAGTTGGACACGCTGGCCAATGATATCCGCAAGGGAAAAGTGACTTTTGATGAGGCAGCCACTTGGGTGTCTCAGGATAAAGATACCCGTAACAACCACGGTTTGCTGGCTAATCCTCAGACTTCTACTTCTCGTTTTGAAATGCAACAGCTGGCTGGACTGGTTTCACAAGAAGTGGCTAAGACCGTAGAAGGCATGCAGATTGGAGAGGTTTCTCAGCCGTTTACCATGATCAATGCTAAGGGAAAAGAGGTGTGTGCCATTGTGAAATTGAAAAACCGTATTGATGGCCACAAAGCTACTATTTCGGAAGACTATCAGCGTTTGAAGGATATTGTAACGGCTAACCGTAGTGAAGAGAAACTGCAGAAATGGATTGTAGAGAAACAGAAAAATACGTATGTACGAATCAATCCGTCTTGGCGTAAGTGTGATTTCAAATATCCGGGATGGATTAAACAGTGATGAGAATACCTGCACATGAAACAGGATACAGATAAAAAATCAGGCCGTGTAAGGATGCATCGTCTCCTGCCGGTTGTGGCATTTTGTTTGACCATACTGAGCCTTTCAGCTCAGGGAGGACTTTCTGTTCCTCAGCATCCGGTGAAGCAGGAAAAAAAACAAGCTCCGGCAAAGACTGCCCAGCAGAAAGGAGAATCCAAGCGTCCGGCAGCTAAAAGCAAGGTGTATTTGTTGCACTCCGATTTGCTGCGGAAAGATGCCCAGCATCCGGATGCCCAGATTGTGACCGGCAATGTGGAGTTCCGCCATGACAGTGTGTACATGTATTGTGACAGTGCATGCTATTATGATAAAATCAGCAGCTTTGAAGCTTTTGGTAATGTGAAGATGGTACAGGGAGATACCTTATTTCTCTATGGTGACCGTTTGTACTATGACGGATTGACCCAGATTGCGGAGATGCGTTGCAATGTACGGATGGAAAACCGTACGACTACCTTGCTGACAGACAGTTTGAATTATGACCGGGTATACAATTTAGGTTATTTCTTCGATGGAGGAACCATGATGGACGAACAGAACGTATTGACCTCTGAATGGGGAGAATACAGTCCGCAGACCAAGCAGTCCGTTTTCAATTACAATGTGAAGCTGGTCAATCCGCAGTTCACGCTGACCTCGGATACCTTGCGTTATAATACGGCTTCTAAGATTGCCGACATCGTGGGACCTTCCGATATCTGGAGCGATGCCAATCATATTTATTCAGAAAAAGGAATTTACAATACCGTAACCGGAAAGGCTGACTTGTATGATCGGTCTGTGCTGACCAATCAAGGCAAGCAATTGACAGGAGACACGCTTTTCTATGACCGCAATACCGGAGTCGGTGAAGCATTCAGTCGGATGGTGATGACAGATACAGTCAATCGGAATATGCTGACGGGTGAATATGGTTTCTACAATGAAAAGACAGGGTATGCCTTTGCGACCGACAGTGCTGTGGCCATTGATTATTCACAGGGCGACAGTTTGTTCTTGCATGCGGATACGTTGTTGATGGAAACCTTCCACATGGATACGGATTCCATGTACCGTGAAATGCGGGCCTTCCATAAGGTGCGTTTTTACCGTACAGATGTACAGGGAGTGGCTGATTCATTGGTATTCTCTACGACGGACAGTTGTTTGACCATGTACCGTGATCCTATTATCTGGAACAAAAACCAGCAGCTTCTGGGTGAAGAGATAAAAGTGTATATGAACGATAGTACCATCGACTGGTCGCATATTATCGGTCAGGCGCTTTCGGTTGAAAAAATAGATTCCGTCTTGTACAATCAAGTGACCGGAAAGGAGATGAAATCTTACTTTGTGGGCGGAGACATGCGAAAGACTGAAGTGATAGGCTCCGTACGGGTGGTATACTATCCGATGGACTCCGATAGTACGCTGATTGGTATGAACGTGTCGGAGACCAGTAAGCTGGAAATTTATCTGCAGGACAAGAAAATCGAACGGATGGTGATGAGTCCGAAATCGAACGGGGTACTGTATCCGATGACACAGATTCCGGCAGGGAAAGACCGGTTGGAGAACTTTGTCTGGTTCGATTATATCCGTCCGAAAGATAAGGCCGATATTTTCAACTGGCGCGGTAAACGAGTGGAAGACCAGTTGAAGAAGAGTGTACGCGGACCGGTAGTCCTGCCGAATGCTCGTTTGTTTGAAAATAAGAAGGAGGAATAAGATATGGGAATGTTTACAATGAGAAAGCCTCGCGGTTATCACCATGAATATATTTACGTGGATGAGCGCAAGGAAAAATTGCAGAAAATAGAAGATACTGCGAAACGTGAACTGGGAATGCTTCCTCCCAAGGAGTTTGATCCGGAAGACATTCGTGGAAAGTTCGTGGAAGGAACGACGTACCTGAAACGCCGCAAGGAAAGCGGACGTAAACCTCTGAGTTATGGAGCCATGTTTGTGGCGATTGTAGTGTTGCTTTATATTTTACATTATCTGATTACAGGAGAATTTACATTATGACCTCGGGAGATGTAATCCGTTTGTTGCCGGATTCGGTAGCCAACCAGATTGCAGCCGGTGAGGTGATACAACGTCCTGCGTCTGTCATTAAAGAGCTGGTGGAAAACGCTGTCGATGCCGGTGCCAAGAACATCGAGGTACTGGTGACCGATGCCGGGAAAACCTGCATACGGGTAATTGACGACGGGAAGGGCATGTCGGAAACGGATGCCCGAATGGCTTTTGAGCGTCATGCTACCTCTAAAATCCGGGAAGCGGCCGATTTGTTCGCCCTGCATACCATGGGGTTCCGGGGCGAGGCGCTGGCTTCCATTGCGGCTGTGGCACAGGTGGAGTTGAAAACCTGCTGCAAGGAGGACGGCTTGGGTACGTATATCCAGATTGCTGGTTCTCAGGTGGAGAAGCAGGAACCTGTGGCATGTCAGCGGGGCAGTGATTTCTCGGTGAAGAACCTGTTTTTTAACGTGCCTGCCCGCCGGAAGTTCCTGAAATCCAATCAGACAGAGCTGAGTAATATTGTGGCGGAATTTGAACGGATTGCGTTGGTGAATCCCGACATTTCGTTCGTATTGAGCCATAACGGTACGGAGATGCTGAATCTGCCGGCTATCCCATTGCGTCAGCGGATTATGGGCGTATTCGGGAAGAAACTGAATCAGGAACTTTTATCATTGGACATCAATACCACGATGGTAAAGATTCACGGATACATTGGTCGTCCGGAATCTGCCCGTAAGAAAGGGGCCCGTCAGTTTTTCTTTGTGAACGGACGGTATATGCGGCACCCTTATTTTCATAAGGCGGTGGCCAGTGCCTACGACAACCTGATTCCGGTAGGAGAGCAGGTTTCTTATTTCATTTATTTTGAGGTGGCTCCTTCGGATATCGATGTCAATATTCATCCCACCAAAACGGAAATCAAGTTTGAAAACGAACAGGCCGTATGGCAGATACTCTCTGCGGCGGTGAAGGAAACCTTAGGCCGTTTTAATGCGGTGCCTTCCATCGATTTCGATACGGAGGGTATGCCAGATATTCCAGCCTTTGAAAATTCTCCTTATAGTGTGGCTCCTCCGCCTACCAGCTTTGATCCTTCTTATAATCCGTTTAACACTTCGGCTGTGCCTCCTTCTGCTTATTCCTCTGCTTCCAGTGGACGGGTAGAAGCGTCTCCCTCTTTTGAGGAAGGACAGGAATGGAAACCTGTTTCGAGTGAACGGGAAACTACCGTACGTTCATCGATGAACCGGCGGGAATCGGTACCCGATTTTGGACGGAGCGGCAACTATACCCCTTCGTTTGGAGGACATAAAAACCGGGTAGAATGGGAGCCTTTGTTTGAAGGGCTGGAACGGTCGCACGAGGAGCCGTCGGATACGGTGGAAGAAGAACCGAAGCCATTAGAAACGGCGAACTGGCAAGAAGCATCGGCCGAGCCCATGCTGTCGACAGCCGAAGAGGAAAACAAAGAAAGAGTGCCGCTGGAGAATTCCATGCGTCATTATCAGTATAAAGCCAGTTTCATACTGACCTCAGTCAAGTCTGGGTTGATGATTATCAACCAGCAACGGGCTCATGTACGGATTCTTTTCGACCGCTATATGGCGCAGATAGAAAACCGGAAGAATGCGTCCCAGCGGATGCTTTTCCCGGATATGGTACATTTCTCGCCGTCTGAAGTTCCGGTACTTGAGGAATTTATGGACGACCTGAACGCGTTGGGTTTTGAACTCAGCAGTCTGGGAGGAGGAACCTATGCCATCAACGGGATTCCGGCAGGTATCGAAGGGCTGAATCCCGAAAAGCTGGTGACGGATATGGTACATACGGCCATCGAAAAGGGCTGCAAGGTGAAGGAGGAAGTGCAGAGCATGCTGGCCCTTTCCTTGGCAAAAGCCGCCGCTATCGTACCGGGGCAGATTTTGACCGATGAAGAAATGAACCGGCTGGTCGATGATTTGTTTGCCGTGTCTACTCCGAACTATACGCCCGACGGAAAGACCGTGCTGGCAGTATTGAAAGAAGAAGATTTGGAAAAGATGTTCAAGTAAGGTGTACGGTCAGGAAAGTAAAGAAGGCCGTTGTACATAGACATACAGACTGCATCGTAAAACAGAGTGTAGCCTGTGAAAGAGAAATCCCTCTATTTTTACTTGCTGTAGAGGCAAGGTCAAAAATAGAGGGATTTTTTGGTTTGTATAAGAGGGACAAAGAGCCTTTTGGGGGAAAGAATGAGATGAAAAAGGAAAATCTGAACAGCCCCTCCTCTTTTCTGAATAATCGCGTAAGTAGCTGACAGACTATCTTTGCTTCAGATTAAGAAACGAAAAAACATGAAGCAATTAGTAGTCATTTTAACTTCCTTGTTCACGTGGGTTCCTGTCTTGGCGCAGCGCACGCTCACGTTGGAAGAGTGCCTGAGAATAGGTATCGAGAACAATCTTTCGTTGGCTGGCAGTCGCAATGAACTGCGGAAAGCCAAGCATCTGCTCAGCGAGAACCGGGCGAAGTTGTTGCCACAAATCAATGCGGTAGCTGGATTTAACGACAATTTTAATCCTCCCGTATCAGTCACCGATGGTTCGGCATACGGCAATCCCTACAACGTGACCAAGACGCTGCAATACAATGCGTCGGCAGGTTTGCAGTTGCAGATGCCGCTTTACAACCAGACGGTGTACACAGCCATTGACATTGCCCGTACGATGAACGAGCTGAACCGCTTGTCGTACGAAAAAGCGCGGGAGGACTTGGTGCTGCAAATCAGTAAGATGTATTACCTGGGGCAGAACACGGTGGAACAGCTGGCCCTGATTCAGGAAAACCGGGTGCGGTTGCAGGAGTTGCGCGGCATTACCCAGGCATTCTTCGACAACGGCATGGCCATGGAGGTGGACGTGAAGCGGGTCAATATCAACTTGGAGAACCTGCAGGTGCAGTATGACAATGCGAAGTCGATGCTGGTGCAGCAATTGAACCTGTTGAAATACGTGATGGACTATCCGGCGGAAGAGGAGATTGCCTTGACGCCGGTGAATCCGGAACAGGTGGAATCGGTCTCCTTGACCGGACTCCGCAGCGACTTGTATGAATTGCAGCTGCTGGAATCTCAAAAGAAACTGGCCGGACAGCAGAAAGATTTGATACGTCAAGGCTATCTTCCTTCGCTGAGCCTGACAGGGAGCTGGATGTATTCGGCATACACCGACAAGGCCCGTCACTGGTTTCATTCCGGCCCTTCCAACCACTGGTATCCGTCCAGCGGGTTGGGGCTGACTCTCCGTGTGCCGA
>UMAT01078292.1_pt1 | contig 22146 bp, 20 predicted proteins | sample 1963781 | NCBI WGS metagenome assembly UMAT01 (sample SAMEA4835923, study PRJEB28245) | human gut metagenome | biome: gut microbiome; material: fecal sample | place: Denmark | collected 2008
GAAAACAGGAGGATTTTTTTGCGGATATGCGGGGGAGAATCCGTCGGAAAGAAGATGAAAAAAACGCACTTGCGTTCGGGTTGAAACGTAAGTGCGTTTTGTCTGAAACTCTTTGGCGTTTGGATTGAAACGCAAGTGCGTTTGAGTCGAAACGTCAAGGTGTTTTTTAGGGTCGGGAAAGTGAGCCTCACGTGGTTTTGGGGAGGCTCTTCTTTTTCAAGATAGTCTTATTTCGGCAAGGTCACAGGGAACAGGTCGTTCGGACGGTGTTCGCGCAGGATGACCTGCTTCATCTGGTCCACGAGCTCCGGATGCTGGGCAGCCACGTCGTGGTCTTCGTGGATGTCGTCGGCCAGGTTATAGAGATGAGGCACGCCCTTCTTGACTACCATCTTCCAGTCGCCCATGCGGAGACCAATCTGGTCGGTTTCGTGGAACTCCCAGTAGAGGAAGTCGTGCGATTTCTGGGCTGCGTCATTACCCAACAAGGTGGGGGCGAAGGAGATGCCGTCGAAGCAGTCGTCTTTCAGTTTCTTGTTCAGGTATTTCTTCGGGAAACGCTTGTCGCCCACCAGCTCACAGAACGTCGGCATAATGTCGTAGAAGGCCAGCTGATGGTCGTTCACGGTACCGGCTTTCACCTTGCCAGGCCAGCGGACGATAAACGGGATGCGGATGCCGCCTTCGTAGCACTGGCGCTTCAGGCCGCGCAGCTTGCCGTCGCGTCCGAAGAATGTCGGGTCGGCTCCGCCTTCTTCGTGAGGACCGTTGTCACTGCTGAAAATCACAATCGTATTCTCGTCGAGACCTTTTTCCTTCAGTTTGGCCAGGATTTCGCCCACGTAAGTATCCAGTCGGTTGATCATGCCGGCAAACTGGGCATGGGTGTGTACGGTGGCGTTGTAGCGCGAACCTTCCTGTCCGCCCCAGGTCTTGTCTTCAAAAAACTTCTGCTTGTATTTCTTCAGAAGAGAATCGTTGGGCTGGGTCAGCTCGGCATGCGGTAGGGTATAAGTGAAGAAGCCGTAGAAGGGCTGGGAAGCGTCCTGCTTGTCGAGCCATTCCATCGCCTTGCGGTGGATGAGGTCGGCCGAGTACTGGGTGCGCTTGAAGTAGTCATCACCGTACATCGGGTAGCGGATGTTGTCTTCCAGGATTATGCGGGTCACGGCCGTATCGCCTGCGGCCCGACTGTAACTGTTCAGGAAGTTCGGGTAGTAGAGGTGAGCCTGAAACTGACACATGTAGCCGAAGTATTCGTCCACGCCGCGTTTGTCGGGAGTGGAGGTCGAGCCTTCGTAGCCGCCTGCCCATTTGCCGAACATGCCGGTGGTATAGCCGTTTTTCTTCATGATTTCCGGCAGGATGATGTGCTGCGGGTCGTACGGTTCCTGTCCCGTCACGGCATATTCCTTGTTCTGTCCGTACCACACCTCGCCGCTCCAGTATTCCTTGTTGCCTCTCACGTGGCCGTGTCCGCTGTGCTGGCCGGTCATCAGGCTGGCGCGCGACGGCGCACTCACGGGACTTCCGGCGTAGGCCTGGGTGAAGCGCATGCCTTCGCGGGCCATCTGGTCGATGCAGGGAGTCTGGATGAAAGGTTGTCCGTAGCAGCCTAAATCGCCGTAGCCCATGTCGTCGCAAAGAATAAAGATAATGTTGGGTTTTTCAGAAGTGGGGTTTGCTGCCTGTACTTGAGGAGCTGCTAAAGCCGCCAGCCCCATGCAATACGTCAGTCTTTGTAATTTTTTCATGCAATTAGTTTCTTAAAGGGGTTAATGTTGTGACAAAGATAGTGTTTTCGGGGCAAAAATGAGCGAAAAAACACTAAATTTGCGTCCTGAAAAAGAGAAAAAGCCATGCAAGACGATACCTATAAAACGATTGGAGCGCAAGCCGAGGCCATTTATACCGAGAAGCGCAGTAAGTTTATCGCCATCGCGCTGCCGGTGCGCACCCTGACCGAAGTCAAGTCGCTCCTGGAAGAGTACCAGAAGAAATACTACGATGCCCGCCATGTGTGCTATGCCTACATGCTGGGACCGGAGCGGAAGGATTTCCGGGCGAACGATAACGGGGAGCCTTCGGGAACGGCCGGCAAGCCGATTTTAGGGCAGATCAACTCGCACGAGCTGACCGATGTGCTGGTCATCGTGGTACGTTATTTCGGAGGTATCAAGCTGGGCACGAGCGGACTGATTGTGGCGTATCGTACGGCGGCAGCATTGGCGCTGGAGGAGGCTCCGGTGCTGGAGAAGACCGTCGACGAGGAGGTGGCCGTGGCGTTCGAATATCCCTTCATGAACGACATCATGCGCATCGTCAAGGAGGAATCGCCCGAGATACTGGAACAGTCGTACGACATGGACTGTCTGATGCGGCTGCGCATCCGCAAGTCGATGATGGGCAAACTTCGTGCGCGGTTGGAGAAGGTAGAGACCGCCCGTTTCGTGGACGAATGACCGTCTGGATGCGACTTCGCACCCGTCCGTCGATAAGGAGGAAGCTCTGCGCCCGGCGGAAGGAAATCGAAACCATCCGTTTCGTGGACGAGTGAGTTGTGGAATCGTAAGAAAAGCACTTTTTGCTGTGGCTAACGTGTTGATTTTTGGCTGTTTTCTGCGTTTTTTTTAATAAAATTTATTACCTTTGTTCAAACCTTATAATCTTTCCTTATGAAACGTCTGGTCGGTCTTATCTGCTTGGTGTGTCTCCTTTTCAGTTGCAAGGAGGAAGCAGACCGTGGACTGGAGCCGCAGTCCGCCCAGCCGTCGATGGTGGCGGAAGAAGCTTCGCCCGACAGTGTGGCCACCGTCCTTCCGTTTGAGCGCAAACCGTTGACGAGTGCCGACATTATTCTGGTCAAAGAACTGCTTTTCGATAAATATACCCTGAAGGATGAATATCCGTATCAGGACACGGTGCGGTCGTTCAAGTGGGAGGTGATACGCAAGTGTCTGGCCTTCATTGAGAATCTGCAATACGAGGCTGCCCGCTGGGCCGTTTTCCAGAACTACAAGAACCGGAATCAGGAAGCGCCGCTGGTGCGGAGCTATGTGCGCAACGTGTACCGCCGCATTGCCGATACGCTGGGCGTGGAACGCTACCAGTCGGTGCCGCTTTACCTGCCCACCGATACGCTGGTGCCAGAGCGCTACGGGCGCGACGGGGCCTTGGTTTCCATGCGGGGCGAGAGCGGAGGATTCTACCGGGTGTCGCCAGTGAGCATCGAAGGAGAATGGCTGGTGCCTCGACGCTATGTCAAGCTGTTGGCCGACAGTACGGCGTTTCATCACGTGGTGGTGGTAGATAGGGGCGACCAGAACATTGCCACGCTGGAACGGCTGGAAGAGGGTACCTGGGCCATCCGCAGCATGAATCCGGCCACTACGGGCATGCATCGTCCGCCGTATGCGCAGGAAACCCCTCTCGGCATGTTTGTGTTGCAGGAGAAGAAGTCGCGTATGGTCTTTCTGAGAGACGGTTCCTCGGCCACCGGAGGCTATGCGCCTTACGCGAGCCGTTTCACCAACGGGGCCTATATCCACGGCGTACCGGTCAACGTGCCGCGGACCGCCATGATTGAATACAGCTGGTCGCTGGGGACCACACCCCGTTCGCACATGTGTGTGCGGAATGCCACCTCGCATGCCAAATTTATCTACGACTGGGCCCCGACGGAGCGGGCATTGGTCATCGTAATCGAGTGATTTCTATAAAATTAACTCTCTTTCTGGGAAAACGTGACCGAAAAATCCGTACCTTTGCGGCCAAATATTCTTAAGTGGTCACAATCATGCGAAATCCGATATTGAAATTTTTTTTCTCCGCACTTTTCTTGTCTTTCCCTTGCGCGTATTTCACGGCGGAAGGGGAGTCTGTGTCTCCTGAAAACCCGGCAGCTGCGGTGAAGGCGGCCGACGAGGTGACGTCGCTCTACCATGCCATGCAACTGGAGGGAGTGGTCAACTGGAAGGCGTTCAAGCAGGCCGTGACGGGCTACAACCGCATCAAGGGACGGAAACGTGAGGTGCTGACCCTGATTGATTTCTCGAAACCTTCCACGGAAAAACGGCTGTACGTGTTCGACATGAAGCATCGTCGGATGCTCTATTCATCGGTCGTATCGCACGGCAAGAACAGTGGAGGGAATTACGCCACTTCGTTCTCCAACGAATATGGCTCCTATAAAAGTTCCTTAGGTTTCTACCTGACGGCCTCTACCTATCAGGGGAAAAACGGTTATTCGCTGGTGCTCGACGGACTGGAGAAAGGCATCAACGACCGGGCCCGTGAGCGGGCCATCGTAGTACACGGGGCTGCCTATGCCGACCCGTCTGTGGCTAAGCGCGGCGGTCGTCTGGGGCGCAGTTTCGGCTGTCCGGCCCTTCCCACCTCCGTGGCACGTCCCATTATTGATACAATAAAAGGGGGCAGCGTCATGTATATCTATGCCGAAACCCCCTCTTACCTGGCTCAGAGTTCAATTCTGAACGACTCGGATGTTATCGTAAATCAATGATTTCTGCTTGCGGATATTTCTGCTTGTTGAAGCGGAACGTCGCATCCGGCAGGTTCACGCCCGTCTGGTACGACGAAATCTGAAACTCCTGTTTCTCGCCGTTCTGCAGCTGGATGGCAATGTAGACCGGCGAACCGTTTTCCTTCACATTCAGGGTGATGCTCTTCACGTCCTGTGAAGCCTTCGGAGTGAGCACAATCTCCTGTCCGCGTTTTCCCTGGCGGGTCTTGGCCCCCACATAGCGATAGTTGAAACTCTTCTTGTAGGAAGTCAGCAGGGCATACGGATTGACGCTCTGCACTTCTTCCGGGGTAGGGGTGGACACGTTCACTTCTTCGTTCTGTGCCACGTAGCTCCACTGTGTCTTGCCGTCGAACCACGTCCGGATACCTCCGCTTTCCAGATAGAACTTGTCGCCTTTCAGCAACAGTTTGCCGCGTTGTGTACCTCCGAAAGTCAGGCTGATGCCACCCGCCTGTCGGTAGGTAGCTGCCATCTTATTTAAAATGCTTTCCGCCTTGGCATCCTGCTGAGCTACGGCCTGTAGCAGTGCGGTGCCTAAGAGCAGAACAATCAGAAAAATCTTTTTCATATCCAGTCAGTTTATAGGTTGTACGAATCAGGCAGCCCGTCAGTCTTTCAGGCTACTCATTCTCATTTGCAAGTCATTTTCGTCCAGGCAAAGTACCTCGCGTGCCTTGCTGCCGTTGGCCGGTCCCACGATGCCTGCTTTCTCCAGCTGGTCCATGATACGTCCCGCGCGGTTGTAGCCGATGGAGAACTTACGCTGAATCAGCGAGGTAGACCCCTGCTGGTGATAGATAAGCAGACGGGCTGCTTCTTCGAAGAGCGGGTCGAGGCGGTTCATGTCCACATCGGCCGAACTGCCGCTCGCTTCCGCATTCTCGTCCACGTATTCCGGCAGCATGAAGGCCGTAGGATAACCCTGCTGCTTGCCGATGAAGGCCGCGATGCGTTCCACTTCCGGCGTGTCGACAAAGGCACACTGCACACGCACCGGATCGTTGCCTTGCAGGTAGAGCATATCCCCCTTACCAATCAGCTGCTGTGCACCCGGACGGTCGAGGATGGTACGGGAGTCCATCATGGAAGCCACACGGAAAGCCACACGCGCCGGGAAGTTCGCCTTGATGGTACCCGTGATGATGTTCGTGGTCGGACGCTGGGTAGCGATGATGGCATGGATACCCACCGCACGGGCCAGCTGGGCGATACGGCAAATCGGCAGTTCCACTTCCTTACCGGCCGTCATGATCAAGTCACCGAACTCATCAATGATGATGACAATGTAAGGCAGGAAGTGATGTCCGTTCTCCGGATTCAGCTGTCGGTTGATGAATTTTGCGTTATATTCCTTGATGTTACGGCATCCCGCACTCTGCAGGAGCTTGTAACGGTTGTCCATTTCCACACACAGCGAGTTCAATGTCTGCACTACCTTGGTCACGTCGGTGATGATGGCGTCGCTTGCATCCGGCAGTTTGGCCAGAAAGTGACGTTCAATCGGCGCATAGATGGCAAATTCCACCTTCTTCGGGTCGATGATGACGAACTTCAGTTCGCTCGGATGCTTCTTGTAGAGCAGGGAAGTCACGATGGCATTCAGACCGACGGACTTACCTTGACCTGTGGCACCGGCTACCAGCATGTGGGGCGCTTTCGCCAGATCCACCATGAATACCTCGTTGGTGATGGTCTTACCTAATGCTACCGGCAGGTCGTAGGTGGTTTCCTGGAACTTCTTGCTGTTCAGGATAGAACTCATCGGTACGATGTGCGGGTTCGCGTTCGGCACCTCGATACCGATGGTACCCTTGCCCGGAATCGGCGCGATGATACGGATACCCAAGGCCGAAAGGCTCAGGGCGATGTCGTCTTCCAGGTTACGGATTTTGGAGATACGCACGCCTTCCGCCGGGGTGATTTCATACAGTGTGATGGTCGGACCCACACTCGCCTTGATGGAACTGATTTCAATGCCGAAGCTGCGCAGCACCTTGATGATGCGGTTCTTGTTGGCATTCTGTTCCTCCATGTCGATGTCCGGCTCGTTGTTCTGGTACGTATTCAGCAAGTCGAGGGTAGGGAAGTGATAGAACTCCAGGTCCAGTCGCGGGTTATACGGCTGGGTGATGTCACCTTTATATTCCTGGTCCTCTTCTTTCGTATCGTTGCTCACCTCAAACGCCGGCTCTTCTGCTTTTTCCTCCTTCCGAACCGGCTCCACCTCAAAAGGGTGATCTTCTGCTTTTTCTTCCGGTTCAATGGGCAGGTCGATGGCTTTGGAAGTTTCTTCCTTCACTGGAGCCACCGGTGCCTCCTTTGGGGTTGCCTGTGCAGGAGTCGGTTCCGGTGCCGGAGCAGATTCCGTTTCTGTCTCCTTATCCTCTGTCGGTTCTTCCTCCTTCATTTTCGGTTCCTCTTTCTGTTTCCGGCGCGTCCAGCTCTTCCAGAAACTTTCTTTCTTTTCCTTTTTCTCCTCTTCGGTCTGTTCCGCGTCCGTCAGGGGTACTGTAATCGTTTCTGTGGCCACTTCCTCCTGGCGGGATACGTTGTCCGCCTTCGGTGTTTCCGCCTGGGCAGAAGCCCCTTCCGTTTTCAAGGTAGGATGCAAGGCCTTCCGCACTACCCCCATGGTCTGTTGCGTAAGCGCTACCCCGAAGAGAATCGCTACTGCCAGCAGTACCAGAATCAGTCCCGGTGTACCGATTTGCGAGCAGATCCAGCGGCTCACATTGTAGCCGTGCAGTCCGCCCGGATAAATATAGGAGTCCTCCATCAGTCCCCCAAAGGCGAATCCCAAGGTGACGGAGAACCAGATCATCACCGTGGCACAGCCTAAGAACCAGTTGCGGATGCGGAACTGATACGCCTTCATCAGCTTCATGCCCGTCACCACCAGGAAAATGATGATGCAGAAGGCCGAAAATCCAAAACAGTCGTTGATGAGGAACTGTGCAAGCTGCGCCCCTCTGGCCCCCGCATAGTTTTGGATGCGGTTGCCCGTCTCCAGCAGTTCCGAGGGATTAGGATGCGTCAGGATGCTTTGGTCATTCCCTCCCGTAAAGAAGAAAGAAATAAAAGCCAACAGCATGTACACCCCGAAAATGACGCACAGCAGCCCTATGATGAATGAAGTAGTTTCACTTTTTAATGCAGTCCATGTTTTTCCGGCCATGGCTACCGCTTTTTCACTTTTGCTTGTATCGTTTTTTTTTGTTTGCATGGTGATTCATTTAGCTAAACATTCATGCAAATGTACGAATAAAAGTAGAACTGAGAAATTTTTTTTGTACCTTTGCGCTTCAATTAGCGTGAATATGGAAGAAAAGAACTCTCAAGTGATATTCGATAAAAATGCGGTCGAGTTCGTGACAGTGGCCGCCGAGTTTTGTGGATTTATGGAGCGGGTTTCCGACCTGAAACGCCGTGATTTTGTCGACAAGTCCCTGAAACTCTTACCCCTTTTATACCTGAAAGCCTCGCTGCTTCCTGCGTGTGAGCGGATGGACGAGGCCGATCCTGAGACTTTTGTCACCGAAACCGATTACGAAGTGCTTCGCGGGTCGATTGCTTCGCTCTTGGGCGAATACGACGATTACCTTGAAGTCTTCCTCGACGATATGGCTTACAGCGATACCCCCATCCATCAGAACATTTCCGAGAACCTGGCCGACATCTACCAGCCCCTCAAGGATTTTATCTGCGTGTTCCAGTTAGGATTGGAGCAGACCATGAACGATTCGCTGGCCATCTGCCGCGAGCTGTTTGCCGAGTTTTGGGGACAGCGTTTGGTCAATGTGATGCGAGCCTTGCACGATGTGAAATACCGTCAGATGCGTCACGGAGAGCCCGAAGAAGACTCATCTTCCCTCTACGAAGATGATTGTACTGAAGAAGAACTTTATGAAGGCCTGGACATGGGCGAGGAGGAATAACCCTTAAATGTGAGAATGGAAATGGTAGAACTACAGAGCAAAATAGACAAGAAAGAGGTTGCCGAACTGCCCAAAGTGTCCTTCCCGGGTCGCATTTTTGTGATACATACCGAGGCCGATGCCCGTAAGGCCATTGATTACCTGAACACCCACGTGCTGGTGGGCGTGGATACCGAAACCCGTCCCTCGTTCCGGAAAGGTGCCGTCAACAAGGTGGCCCTGCTGCAAGTGTCTACCTACGACACCTGCTTCCTTTTCCGCCTGAACCACTTGGGACTGCCCGATTTCCTCGAAGAGTTCCTGCAGAACGACGTGTTGAAAATCGGTCTCTCGCTGAAGGACGACTTCGCCATGTTGCGTCGCCGCAACCGTAAGGACCCGCGCACCGGCAACTGGGTAGAGTTGCAGGACTATGTCGCCGCCTTCGGACTGGAGGAGAAGAGCTTGCAGAAAATCTATGCCCTCCTGTTCCATGAAAAGATATCCAAGAGCCAGCGTCTCTCCAACTGGGAAGCCGATACCCTGACCGAGGCACAGCAGCTGTATGCCGCCACCGACGCCTGGGCCTGTGTACGCATCTACGAGTACTTGGAAGAACTTCGCCGGACCGGAAAATACCGGGTGATACGCCCCGAGGCCCCCGAAAATATTCTCGACGATTAACAACTTAAACCATACAAATGAGCTATAAGAAAGTATTTCTCAAACCCGGAAAGGAAGAGTCGCTCAAGCGTTTCCATCCCTGGGTTTTCTCCGGTGCCATTGCCCGCGTGGAAGGAGAGCCGGAAGAAGGTGAGGTGGTCGATGTCTATACCTCCAAGAAAGAGTTCATTGCCTGCGGACATTTCCAGATAGGCAGCATCGCCGTACGTGTGCTGTCGTTCCGCCAGGAGCCCATCGACCATGACTACTGGGTACGCCGTCTGCAGGTGGCCAAGGACCTCCGCTGTGCGTTGGGCCTGATTGGCAATCCCCGCAACAATACCTACCGTCTGGTACACGGTGAAGGCGACAACCTTCCCGGACTCATCATCGACGTGTACGACCATACCGCCGTCATGCAGGCACACTCTGCCGGTATGCATCTCGACCGCATGGCCGTAGCCGATGCCCTCGAAGAAGTGATGGGCGATGTCATCCAGCACATCTATTATAAGTCAGAAACTACGCTGCCTTTCAAGGCCGACCTGTTAGCTACTGAAAACGGCTTCCTCAAGGGAGGCAGTCCCGAGAACGTGGCAATGGAAAACGGACTGAAGTTCCACGTAGACTGGCTCAAGGGACAGAAAACCGGTTTCTTCGTCGACCAGCGTGAGAACCGTGCCCTGTTGGAGCGCTATGCCAAAGGCCGCAACGTGCTCAACATGTTCTGCTATACCGGCGGCTTCTCGTTCTATGCCATGCGTGGTGGAGCTAATTTAGTACACTCTGTGGACAGTTCCGCCAAAGCCATCGACCTGACCAACGAGAACGTAGCCCTCAATTTCCCCGGCGATACCCGTCACCAGGCGTTTGCGGAAGATGCCTTCAAGTACCTCGACCGCATGGGCGACCAGTACGACCTGATCATCCTCGACCCGCCGGCCTTTGCCAAGCACCGTGATGCCCTCCGCAATGCCCTGCGCGGCTACACCAAGCTCAACGCCAAGGCCTTCGAGAAAATCCGTCCGGGCGGCATCCTCTTCACCTTCTCCTGTTCGCAGGTAGTCAGCAAGCAGGATTTCCGCAATGCCGTGTTCACTGCCGCCGCACAGAGCGGACGCAGCGTGCGCATCCTTCACCAGCTCACGCAGCCCGGCGATCATCCGGTCAATATCTACCATCCCGAAGGCGAATACCTCAAGGGACTGGTACTTTACGTCGAATAACCCTCTTACAGAGAGATTCACCCCTATATCAGAAGCTGTTTCCTGCCGGGAGTGCCGTGCCGGAAACAGCTTTCTTTTTGGGTCTCCGTGAGGTCGGCCGTAATAAGAAATCGCCCTGACCGGTCTGTGGTATTCCGGTCAGGGCGATTTCCTATTTTCTTTTTCCGCTGCGAGCCTTTTATCCGTCAGCCGCAGGGAAGTATCAATATGCATTCTTTTCGCCGTGCAGGGCGTTCGCTACGGTCTTGTAGATGATGAACAGGTCCAGTCCGAAGCTCCAGTGCTCGATGTACCAGATATCGCCTCTCACGCGGCCTTCCATGTCCTTCAGTTCCTTCGTCTCCCCACGATAGCCGGTCACCTGGCTCCAGCCCGTGATACCCGGTTTCACGAAATGCCGTACCATATATTTGTTGATCAGCTTCGAGTACTCCTCCGTATGCTTCAGCATGTGCGGACGCGGTCCCACGATGCTCATATCCCCCTTCAGTACGTTGATGAACTGCGGCAGCTCGTCGATGTTCGTCTTTCGCATGATGTTTCCCCAGCGCGTCTTGCGCGGGTCATCCTTGGTGGCCTGCAAGGTATCCGCCTGCGCGTTCACCTTCATGCTGCGGAACTTGTAACAGTAGAATTCCTTGTCGTTCAGTCCGTTTCGTTTCTGTTTGAAGAACACCGGTCCCGGCATGGTCAGTTTCGTGATAATCGTCACGATGATCAGGATGAACGGGAACAGCGTACACAGGAAAAGCAGTGAGAACACGACGTCGAACGTCCGTTTCAGGATCTGGTTGCTGATCTGGTCCAACGGGTCCTCCCGCAGGCTCAAGTAAGGCACACTGCCCAGCATGTTGAAATACATCCTTCTGTGCAGGTACGTACGGATGTTCGGCACGCTATAGAAATGCACCAAGTGGTTTTCGCAATAATCAATGATCGGGCGGATAATGTCGTGCTCTTTCGAAGGCAGACAGCAGAACAGATAATGGTTCCTTCCGTTCTTCTCCAGATAGTTGATGACCTCTGTCGGAGTGCCCAAGTACGGACATTCTTTGGGAAAGTTCGGATTCGGCTGGAAGTCAAAATACCCGTTCACCCGGTAACCCGCCCAGGTCTGGTCCGTCAGTTCGTGATACAGTTCCAGGTTATTGTCCGCACTTCCCACCAGTACCACGTATCGTACGTTCCGGCCTTTCTCACGGTATTTCTTCAGTATCCTGCGCAAGATAATTCGGAAGTTACCGATGCAGAAAAATAAGATGCCTAAATACGACAGGTAGAAATACGACCAGACATCCATGAAGTTTCCTACCTCCAGCACCACTCCCGAGAGGATGGCAAACATCACCATGGTCTTGAATACCCGGGTCACTATCTGGTAGGTATAGATTTTTCGTTTGTAAAGAATAACCCCGATTTGCCGTGACGAAATGAAATAGCAGAGCATTATGGTGAGCAGAACCTGGTAGGGGGGTACATCTAAGATTTTGTGCCATGCCGTGTCCTTCACCAGTTCAAAGAAAAGATAAAAGAGTCCTCCCGCCAGTAAAGTCTCGCAACATGTCACGAAAAAGCTTACCCAGTCGTTGTATGAATCATACTTTGTTTTCATATTGTTTAGTTAGTTTAAGGATGTAGTTTGTAAATTAAGACCATTTTTTCCTTTTTTCCAACTGTCAGGATGAAAATTTTCTGAATATTCTTAGAATTTCGTGAGTTCTAAGCGGGCATAGTCCGATTCCAGCGTCATCTTCTTTCCGTTGCACTTCACAATGTCGAACACCGTCTCCTGCTGGTTGTCGATGCCGAAGTGCTTCAGCTGTTCCACGGGCGCATTCTCCCCGCTGTCGCCCGTCGACTGTCTCACCTTGAAATCCTTCACCACCAATTGCGTCTCGTCGTTCCGATACTCCGTCCGTCCGATGTAGGCCCCATAGCCTTTGCTGCCCTGCTTCTCGGCCACCTCCGTCACCATGCGCGTAATGCTGTAGTACAGCCGTTCGCACTCCACGGTCTCTCCCGTTTCCTTCACGGTGAACTCGTCCAGTATCCAGAGCCCTTCCACGTCCGTATTGATGGGAGCTTTCTTACATCCGCTCAAAGAAGTGACCATTCCGAGGGCCACCATGATTATGTAGATCCATTTCTTCATTTTCCCAGTCCTCCTGTCTTTCTGATTGTAATCATTCCTCCGGTACTGTTTCCCAAGTAATTACCCCGGTCCATTCCGAAGGTCGCACTCACGCTCCATCCTTGGGCCCATTGCGGCAGATAAGTCACCTCTGCCATGCTGCTGAACTGCTTCCGTACCTTGTCGAAGGGCGTTTCATACGTCCCCCAGTGCCGTGCATACGAGGCTAAGATTCGCCATTTCCATTCGTCCGAGGGCTGGCCGGAGATACCCACATGCTGCGCCTTCATCCGGTTGCTTTTGAAGGCGATGCTTCCATCCGCATTGTAAGCCGGTCCCGCCAAAAGCGGATTGCCGATGCCCTGGCCGTAGTGCTGCCATGCCTTGTAGATGTAGTTGTTGTAGTAGCTGTCGCCGCCGCTCATCTGCAAGTCCGAGAACGAGCCCCAGAAACCGTCATACAGAATCGGGCCGGAAGAGTCCTTGGTGCTGATGCCTTCCCAGAGCACGGCCGACACCCATTTGTTTTTCGGCAGATACAGTTCGATGCCCAGCTGTCCGTCCTTCCATCGTCCGTACTCCCAGAACATCTGCGAGTGGTCCTCAAAGTAATGGTCCAGCGTGGCCCGGATTTTCCAGTCACCCCAGTAATAGTTCAGGGCAAAGTTCCAGCTTCCCAACATGTTTCCCTCCACGTTCACCTGTTCGCCTGCCGGCGTGTCGCTGCCTCCTGCTGTCGGGAAGAAAGCATGCCAGTACGCCTTCACGCCGTCGGGCATGTCCACCGTCAACTGGGAAGTTCCGTCCGCCAGTTTCTGGTATTGGTCGCCGCCGAACTGGGTCGCCATGAACAGGCCGAACTCAAATTCTACGGGTAGTTTCTCCTTGTTTCCTAAACGGAACATCAATGATTTGCTGTGATACAATGCGTTCTTAGTATAAGTTTGGTTCACCCCGCAGAAATCCTTTTGCCAGTAGCTGTCCGTAAAGCTTCCGTAAGCCAGATGCCCTTTGAAGGCCACCCAGTTCCGTGTGCCCGGAATGGACAGGTAATCCTTGATTTCCGCCCTTACTTGCGGAATCGGTCGCATGTTCGGTCCTTCCGCCATCCATCCGCTGGTCAGTTCACTGTTCTTTTCCAAGGGGAATCCCATGCGTTCCTTGCTTCCGATGCTCAGGGTCAGCATCTTCCAGGAGATGTCCGCATACGCCTGCTGAATCCAGAAGTCCGATGTCTGTTTCACTCCTCCTGCCAAGTCCAGTCCGGCATCTATCCGCCATCCCCTGCGCAGCTGTCTGTGCCATTCCAGTCCGGCCCGCAGGTAGCCGCTGTTCGGCTTTTCACTCTCCATGCCGAACCGGTTGGCCGTCAGCCAGAGCGGGGCATACGTGCCCGATGACACTGTCCCCGCCATCTCCACACGGTATTGGAAGTCTTTGGCCTCCTTTTGTGCCAATGCCGGCGTGGCCAGGAGTAGAAGTATAAATGTTTTCGATAAGTTCATATTGATTCAGATTTTAGGAGCAATAATATTTTAGGGGATATTATTTAGCAGGAAATCTTTTAAGGGTTGCAAGGCAGAGGCATCCAGATTCCAATATCGTGTGTCATTGAATTGCCATTTGTATGAGGGTATCAAGAAACACATATTCAGATGTTTTCTCATGCTCTGCTTCAATGAATAGCCGTGTCATCTTATCTTACCTCCATTTCTTGTTTGATGGCATACGTCAGTTCTTCCGCGCTATAGCGTAGAGCCGCAAGTTCATCGTCATTTTTTCTTATCAGTTTATAGGAAGCCACCTGTGGTGTTTGTGCTGATTTTTCGATGGCCTTGACCAGTGATTTGACCAAATCCAAACTATGGGTAGAAGCAAAGATTTGCGTATGATGTTTTTGGCACATATAAAGAATCACCTTCCAAAGTTGGGGCATGACAGAAAAATGCAGTCCATTATCCAGTTCATTGGCGGATTCCTCTATAATTTTTTACTGAGAAGTCTGTATAAATCATATTTGTTGCTGTTTTCCTATGAATTGATAGGACAAATGTAACAAAAATAACTTGTTTTCGCATTAAAATTGTTGCATAATCTCAAAAATCCACCGAAAAACGGAGGTTCCCCGATTTTTTGTAACAATTTTGATGTCATGCCCGGTCAGTATGTGAGGTACCTTTTCCCTTTTCCCTTTTCACGATTGACCGTATGTCAGTCTCTTCTGAAAATATCCCGGGTATACACTTTCTCCTTCACGTCATCCAGACACGGGTCGTAACGGTTGGCCAGGATGGCTTGGCTTTGCTGCTTGAATGTCTCTAAGTTGTTTACCACCTTCGAGCCGAAGAACGTGCTTCCATCCTCCAGTGTCGGTTCATAGATGATGACCGTGGCCCCTTTCGCCTTGATACGCTTCATTACCCCTTGGATACTGCTCTGACGGAAATTGTCGCTGTTCGACTTCATGGTCAGTCGATACACCCCGATGATGCACTGCTTCTCTTCCGAAGGGTTGAAATCCCCGTTGTTGAAATAGTCGTAATACCCCGCTTTCTTCAGCACCTGATCCGCGATGAAATCCTTCCGTGTGCGGTTACTCTCCACAATCGCCTGAATCAGGTTCTCCGGCACATCCTGGTAGTTGGCCAACAGCTGCTTCGTATCCTTCGGCAGACAGTATCCCCCGTAACCGAAGGAAGGGTTGTTGTAGTGCGTGCCGATGCGCGGGTCCAGACAGATGCCCTGGATGATGGCCTGTGTGTCCAGTCCCTTCACCTCCGCATACGTGTCCAGCTCATTGAAGTACGATACCCGCAGCGCCAGATACGTGTTGGCGAACAGCTTCACTGCTTCCGCCTCCTTCATGCCCATGAACAGCGTATCAATGTTTTCTTTGATGGCTCCTTCCTGCAAGAGCGCCGCAAACTCATGCGCTTTCTCTTCCAAGTTCTCTCCGGCAATCGCTTGAATGGCCTTGTTCTCCTCGTCCAGTCCCTTGATCAACTTCGGATACCCCACGATGATGCGGCTGGGGTAGAGGTTGTCGTACAGCGCCTTGCTTTCGCGCAGGAACTCCGGCGAGAACAGCAGGTTGAATTTCTTTCCGGCGAGGGCAGGAGTGGTACGGTATTTCTCCGCATACTTCACATACAGGCTCCGGCAGTAGCCCACCGGGATGGTACTCTTGATCACCATCACCGCATCCGGATTCACTTCCAACACTAAGTCGATGACCTCCTCCACGTGCGAAGTGTCGAAATAATTCTTCACCGGGTCGTAGTTGGTCGGTGCCGCAATGACCACGAAGTCCGCGTCACGGTAAGCCGAGGCCCCGTCCAGTGTAGCCGTCAGGTCCAGCTCTTTTTCCGCTAAATATTTCTCGATATATTCGTCCTGAATCGGGCTGATACGGCGGTTGATTTTCTCCACCTTTTCAGGGATGACGTCCACGGCCGTCACGTGATAATGCTGTGCCAGCAAGGTGGCGATGGATAAACCCACGTAACCTGTACCGGCTACTGCGATAGTATAATTTTTCATACCTTAATGCCTAATGCATTTATATTATTGTTATTTTATTGTACTTTTTGACTAAATTCTTCTAAAGCTTTTATGAGATTGTCTTCAATCTTTTCAGCTTTAGTTTTACTGTCTCTCACATTTCTTTGTGCCTTTTTATAGATTATATAGTAACATAGGTAAGGCATAAAGAAAGGAAATACCAATCCATTGAGTAAGATAGCACAGAAATTTGTAATTTTAAACATGTCTGTTCGAAATGGATTTAACCAGTCATTGTAAGAGTTTGTGATTTCAATATATATAAAAAATATGACACAAAGTAAAGTTGCCAATAACATAAAGCCTAATAGATGTCCTAAAGTTAGTAGGTGAGTATATTCTTTTTTGCCCTTTTGTGTAAATAACTTTAGGTATCCTATATAGGCTACAGGAATCATAAAACTACCAATTATTCCATGTAAGTAACGATGCGGTAGGAAAAATTGGTGCGTTCCCCATATTCCTAGTATGAAAAATAGTATACAAATTATACTTTTTTTTATGATTGAATATAATAATGATTTTTCAGTTTTTGATTTATCTTCTTTTTTGCTTAATGGTTCTTTGCTTTTCCATGGAATATGGTTAATTAAAAATTTACTCCAGATAAATCCCCAGAAGAAAATAGAAATCATACAGAAAATAGTAAGTACTGAACATAAAAAATTAATGTGTCCAATAGCAGGAATCCTTAACAGTTCATCAAACATGAAGATTATCAGACAATAACAAAATGTATACAATGGTGCTAATATTTGTTCTTTAGAAGAATGAATTCTTTCCAGCAGAGTATTTCCGGCTCCTTCTATAGGAACATATTGAAATTGTAGTTGTTGTTTGGTTGCTGATATTCGAGCCATTAACGCAATTCCTTCAGCCTGTAATTTAGGGTTTTCGGGTGACTTGTCATTTGCTATCTGCTTAAGAAGTTTATAATCTGTTCTTTCAGTAATTTTCTCAATTTTTGTATTGGTGCGTAAAGATTTAATTTCATCTTCAAATCTTTTTTTGACGTCTTCCAATATTTTGTAAATGAAATTGCTATCGTTATGAAAAACACATAGGATAGTAAGTGTAGCCAAAGTTCCGAGAAGAGTCTGACTATTACCCAATAATTCCATAAAGCTGGATGATAATTATGATTTAATTGATTTCTTTTGCTATGCTAAGAAGAATGTTGAAATTTTTTTTCATGAGAGAATAATATTTTTCATTATGGAATATACAAATTGCACTATGTTGAGTTTTGTCTTCTTCAAAGCGTGTAATTTTAGTATCTGTATAACAAAAATGATTAATATCCTCTTTGAATGAGAAGTCTTCATTTAGTTGGTATAATCTAATTTGTCCTTCTTTTATTTTTCTTGTAAATAAGTTTTTACAGATTAAATTTTTAAAGATATCATCGGAGTAATCTTCAATAATAATGGAAAATTTTGAATCTTTATGCTCAAGATATTTGTTTAAGCTGTTGATTACAGCTCCTTTTATCAAGGTAGAATCTTCTGCAATATGGTTATAAAAATCTTCTCTAAGTACAGATAATTGACCACAAAACATATTGATTTCTGTGGAATTATCAAACATGAATTGCATAACAGTTGCATTATGTGATCGGTCATGATTAAAATGATAAGATTCTTTTTCTTTTATAAAAGCTTCATGTAATATCCGATAATAAGCTTGAAGTTCAGTAAAGGTTGCCATGATTAGATGCATTGTTTTTACATTTTGTAAATATAGAAAGAAAAATTGAAATTCATCATATTAAATTGATTTTCTATTAAAAAGATTGTTTTTTTTGTTATTTTGCTGTTTATTTATATACAGCAAAAGTCCTTTTGTATAGTTCTACCATTTGTTGAGCTTTTCTGTCCCATGATAATTCTTGTTGTCTTTCTTTGCAGTTTTCGGCCATTTCTTTTAATTGGGTTCGGTTGCCTGCTAACTCATTTAAGATTCTGGCAAATTCATGGATAGATGTGGTAGGGTTAGATAATTCTATTTTCCGTCCCACTTTCTCATTCACTGAATCACCCTGGCCGCAAGTATTGAAACAAACCACGGGTAGATTGTTCCCGATAGCTTCCAATACCACATGTGGAGTTCCTTCTGCTACACTGGTAAAGAAAAATACATCACTTTCCTGCATAATTCTTTGTACTTCCTCATGCGATACAGCTCCATACCATTTACATTGAGTTTCGATGCCTAATTCTTTTGCTAGTGCTTGATAAGGGAGATTGTTGCCACCTCCGACAATATGTAATTTAATGTGAGGATTCTGTGTTTTTGCTACGCTTCGTAAAGCTAAACCTAATTGCTTTCTGAAATCCAGTTTTCCCACCCAAAGTACATCTAAGTATTCTTTTTGCGATTTGTCAATGATTGGATGCTCTTGGATATAACAGCCGGTTTCATTCAATAATGGAGATTCAATCTGAAAATATTTTTTGAAAGCTTGCTGTGAGTTGGAAGATGCTGAAATTATGTATGATGACCGTTTTGCTGCCGAGTGTACTCTTTTTGCATGTTGAAGTTGCCATTTTGTGATGGTATTTTTCAATTGCATAAATAATTTCGTTTTTAAACTTGCTCCTTCCAGATAAGCCATTGGGAAACTTTCTTTGGCGTCTACCGGCCCCCATATAAAAGGAATATCAGGAATCTTCCATAAATATCCCGGCTCTCGAAAACCAATCATGTTCAGTTGATGCAGAATGTCAATATGAGCCTTTTTGCAAATATCTTTTGCTATCAGGTAGGTTTTCCATTGCCATTCTTTATAGTACTTATAAAAACGCCAATCTCCCTGATTCCAACACATCTTCCGTATTTCATCTGAAACGGGATTATAATAGAAATGCATATTTTCTCCTTGAGGAAGAGTAGGGAGAATTTCTTCTATTTTATTTCGAAATTCTCCTTCAGTGATAATATGAAGTTCGCAGTGTTTGGCAAGATTCACGCACCAGTTCCATGCCATTCCTGGCTCACTTCCCATATTAGGGGAACAGGCGTATGCATTAACTAATATCTTGAGCATAGTAATAATTTTACATAGTTTTGTAAATATTTTTTGAGATAAAGCTAAATATGGATATAAATATTTCGTAACTGTTCATTTATTTTAGTTATGGAAAAATGTTCATTGACATATTTTATCGAATAGATGGACATCGTTTCTCTTTGTAAAGGACTGTTAATTAGGTTTTTGAGCTTTTGGGCTAGCATATTATCATCTCCAAAGTTGAAAACGCAAGCATTTTTATTTTCTTCTAAGACATCAGGAAGACCTCCAACTGGAGTGGTTACGAGGGGAATTCCATATCCCCATGCTTCTAAGACAACCATCGGGAAACCTTCCTGATAAGAACTCATACAGTAAATTGAAGCTTTTTGAAAGAATTTTATTTTTTCTTTCCCTTTAAGATAACCTGTAAAAATGATTTTATCTTGAATATCAAGTTCTTGTGCCATTTTTTTTGCTTTTTCTATTTCACCATCCCCAAGTATAATAACTTTCCAGTCAGGAAAGTCATTATGAATACGTTTAAAAGCTTTTAGTAAGATGCTATATCCTTTATTTTCATTAAGATTTGCAGCTAATAATATTGTTTTATCCCTATATTTATAGGGAATGGCTTCTACCGGTTCATATGCATTATATAGAGTTGTTATTGGTGTTGAGATATTGGGATACCATTCTTTGAATTTATACTCCCATTTTTTTGCTAATAGTATGATTAAATCACTATGTTTTAAGCACCAAATGAAAAGGGAATTATTCGTGTGATCTGCTAATTGATTACCCATGTGGATATGCATAATAATTTTCTTTTTACTTAATAAAGCTAAAAGAAATATTGGCAATTGGATTATTAAACATATTTTATCAGGCACAGTGTGAAAATGTATGATATCATATCTCCATATTTTGAAAATAGATTTGATATATGCTAAAATACAATATTTGAGTTTTAATAGATATTTTCCTTGAATTTGAGTCCCTAACCAATAGCAAGAGAATTCTTTCCAACAAGACATTTTTTTTATAACTTTGATAGCAGATGCAACTCCTCCATTACTTTTCTCTGCTGATCCTACCATCATTACTTTTTTACTTCTCATTATTTTGTTTTGTGGTTTTTAATTTGTAATTATATGTAAGTCTTTTAACACTAAAATCCTTTTTAATTCGTATTTTAGGTTGATATTTATTATTTTTTTAGTTTATATACCAAACTTATGAAGAAGAACAGATTGTATTTCATTAGAGATATTATTAGGAGGTGCTTTCTTGGCATTTTGAATATAGGGTAATTGTGCCAAATTTCTTCCCAAATAGAATCATTACAAATATCTGAAATAATCTGTTTTTTTTCTTTATGTGGTAATGTGCTATTAATTATATCTCCAATATAAGACCTGCAATATCCAATAAACATTTTTTCAATTCGTAATTTGACTTCCTGCGGAAAATGATTACGGCTTGTTTGTTTTAAAAGAGCTTTTCTTATGTTTTTAAAGAATTTAAATTTATCTGTACGAATTTTTCTGGATAAAGAGTTTGTATTACGATAATAATAGTAAAATATTTGTGGTAGAGTAACGATACAGGCAGAATGGCAAAGTATCTCTAAATTCCAAATGAGATCTTCACTAATAAATTGTCTTTCACTGACGAATTTTAGGTTGTTTTTATCAATAATATTCTTCCGGTAAAGTACAATTTTAGCTGACATGGCAATGTGTCTTTCTATGGAATCAGATGGTTTTGAGGCAATCATATCCATTGCAAAATTTGAGATATCCTTCTTGTCTTTAATTACTTGAAGGCTTGGATAAGAATTCATAGGATTGATTTTTCCATTTTGGTCCACTGTTTTAATACCAGAGAAGACTGCATCAGCATTATATTGTATAGCCATGTTATACATTGTTTCGTACATATTGGAATCTACATAATCATCACTGTCACAAAAGGCGATATATTCACCTGTTGCAACTTCGATTCCACTATTACATGCCATCCCTAATCCTGCATTTTTTTTATGTATAACTTTTATGTTAGAATATTTATTGGCATATTGGTCACAAATAGCAGGGCAATTGTCTGGAGATTCATCATCGATCATAATAATCTCAATTTCCTTCAGGGTTTGTTTTAGAAGGGATTCCATGGTTCTGTCTAAGTATGGTTCGACATTATATATTGGAACTACTATTGATACTTTGATTTGTGTCATAAGTTATCGAATTTTGAGGCCTAACAATCTTTTTATTTTTGCTGCATAATATCCTTTTTGCATCTTTAGTTTATCAGTCCATGACATCCAGGTAGCTGAATAGTGATGAATTGTATATGTTTTATCGGTTATTTCTAATTTGTTTGATAGAAATTCCATTGGGCAGAAGTACTCCCATGGATAAATGGTAATACCTCCGCAGTTGTATGGTTCGCTGGTTGATGGTTTTAAACCATATTTTTTGAGCACCTTACTTGTGATAGGTACAATGGGGATTTGTTCCATGTGCCCATCAGGGAATATATAGTGAGTGTTCTCATAAAATGCCATAATTTCTTTTATGATGGGATTGTGTGGTTCTACTGCAAATCCGAGTCCTGGATTGACCATATCATCTTCTTCAGGAGTATTTTTATGTTTCTCGATTGCCATCCAAGGGCCTTTTTTTATAAGGTCATCCATATTCCTTATAACCTCGACGTCGGTATCAAAATAAATACCTCCATTTTCATAAAGTATTTTTAGTCGAGCATAGTCACTGACATAAGCATATTTTTTTACTTTGTATGCTTCTTTACTAAATGGAATGCAGTTTACGTCATAATTATCCTCATTCCATTCTTTTATTTCATAATCTGGAAGGAATTTCTTCCAACTGTTAATATATTGTTTATATTGAGTAGGAATTGGAGTACTACCAAACCAGCAATAATGAATAATTAAAGGTATCATATATAATCTTTATATTATATTGTTTTGTGTAGCTTTTTGAGTCTATTTTTAATAGCAACAAAGCAAATAGCCCAAAATAGATAAATTATATAGGCATTAAAATATGGAATATTATTATACCATG
>UMAT01074492.1_pt1 | contig 22007 bp, 18 predicted proteins | sample 1963781 | NCBI WGS metagenome assembly UMAT01 (sample SAMEA4835923, study PRJEB28245) | human gut metagenome | biome: gut microbiome; material: fecal sample | place: Denmark | collected 2008
GGTTTGCTGCCGTGTTTTTACGCTGTATTCTTACTTTTTCTTTCGTTTATTTCTGTTTAACGTAGTCCGTTGCCCACCGTTTCTACCTTAAGGGTATTGGTGCTGCCCGGGGTATCCATGGGAATGCCGGCAACTATGACCACGCGATCCCCTTCTTTTACTGCATCTATCTGCTTTGCGCAGTCTATTGCATGCTGAAGAAGAAGATCAAAGCTGTATTGATATTTGGCCATAACCGGATACACGCCCCAGGAAAGCGCCAGCTGATTGAAGGTCTTCTGCACCGGAGTGGCGGCAATCACCGGCTGAACCGGGCGGAATTTGGACATCAGGCGTGCCGTCTGTCCGTATTTTGTAAGGGCAATTATTGCCTGGGCGCTTATATCGCGGGCCGTTGTACACGCCGCATCGCACACCGCATTAGTGGTATCGCGCGCATCAATTTCATAATTAATTCCCTTATACGCCTGCATTTCGAAGGCATCCCGTTCCGCCTGCTGCGCAATTTTTCCCATGATGCGAACCGCCTCCGCGGGATACTTGCCTACCGCGGTTTCCCCCGAAAGCATAACGGCCGAGGTGCCGTCGAAGACGGCATTTGCAATATCGGTTATCTCGGCTCTTGTGGGGTTGGGCTGGTTTATCATGGATTCCATCATTTGTGTGGCCGTAATTACCATTTTGCCCGCCTGATAGCATTTGCGTATAAAACGCTTCTGAAGGCCGGGGATGCGTTCAAAATCCACCTCTACGCCAAGGTCGCCCCGTGCCACCATTATGCCGTCGCTCGCCTGCAGTATTTCATCAAAGTTTTCTATGCCCTCCAGGTTTTCTATTTTAGCAATAAGCTTGATATCGTGGCCGCCGTTATAATCCACAAACCGTCTGATAGCCACCATATCCTCGCGGCAGCGCACGAAGGAAGCGGCTATGTAATCCACATCCTGCTCGATGCCAAAGAGAATGTCCTTTTTATCCTGCTCGTTGAGCACCGGCATTTCCAGATGCACCGACGGAACATTTACGCCCTTATGGCTGCTGATCGCGCCTCCGCGCACAACGGTGCATTCAATGGTTTCTTCGGTGGTGTCTTCCACCCTGAGCTCCACATGACCGTCGTCAATAAGCACGGTGTCGCCTTTTTTAAGCTGTAAGGGAAGCCTATCGTAAGTTATGCTTGCAACACGCTCCGTACCGGCTGCGGCACGGGTGGTAAGCATAAAGGGCTGTCCGGGAACAAGCCGGACCTCCTTTTCAAAATTGCCCAGCCTTATTTCCGGACCCTTTGTATCCAGCATTATCGCAAGGGGGGCATGCAGTTTATTGCGCGCCTCCTTAAGCAGCTTGATGGAGCCGCCGTGGTATTCATAGTCTCCGTGGGAGAAATTAAGGCGGGCAACATTCATGCCGTTTTTGATCATTTCTTCAATTGTTCCGGCTTCACGGCAAGCCGGTCCCATAGTGCAGACAATTTTTGTTTTTCGCATATACATTACCTCAAAGCCGATTGGACGGCCTATACAAAATATATCAACGCACAGAACATATGCGCGGAAATCAAACGCAAAGCGCACACATGCACATGTGCTCCTTTATTAAAATATGCGCACGCCCGGCAAATTTGCCTTACGGCTTTTTTGCATACAGGCTAACAAGGCAGCACAGTATATCGGTGATTTTCTGCATATCCTCCGTACAGACGAACTCGAATTTTCCGTGCATATTTGCGGTACCTGTGCAGATATTCGGGCAGGGAAGCCCCTCAAAGGAAAGCCTGGCTCCGTCCGTACCGCCGCGGATGGGCGTTATCTCGGGGGTTACGCCGCAGACCTGCATAGCCTTGACCGCATTATTGATAAGGTGCATATGCGGCAGTATTTTTTCTTTCATATTGTAATAGGAATCCCGTATATCTGCCACAACCGTGCCCTCGCCGTATTTATCGTTAAGATAGCGGCATATTTTTTCCATGCGCTGCTTGCGCATTTCAAAGCGTTCACGGTCATGGTCTCTGATGATATAGTGAGCCTGCGTTTTTTCCACAGAGCCGCTCATTTCATTAAGGTGGTAAAAGCCCTCATAGCCCTCGGTGCAGGCCGGTATTTCGGCAGGAGGAAGCATGGAATTGAGTTCCTGAAGAATGAGCATGGAATTTACCATTTTGTTTTTTGCGCTGCCGGGATGGATATTACAGCCGTTTACCGTTATGTCCGCCGCTGCCGCATTGAAGTTTTCATATTCAAGCTCACCCAGCATACCGCCGTCCACCGTATAGGCGTAGTCTGCGCCGAAGGCGGCGACATCAAAATGATCGGTGCCTCGGCCCACCTCTTCATCCGGAGTAAAGGCTATCCTGATACGCGGGTGCACTATTGAAGCATCCGAAGTGAGCTTTTCCGCAAGGCTCATGATTTCCGCCACCCCGGCTTTATCGTCTCCGCCCAGCAGAGTTGTGCCGTCGGTCACTATAAGGTGTTTGCCCTTAAAGCGTTCAAGAAACGGAAAATCCGCCAGCTTCATTGTGACATCGCCGTTAAGCGGGATATCTCCGCCCTCATAGAGCAACTCGCGCGGGCGGACATTTGCCCCGCTCATGTCGGGCGCGGTATCGACATGGGATATAAGGCCTATTACCGGCGCATCCTTTTCCGCCTGAGCGGAGGCCTCAATGGTGGCTGTGACATAGCCCCATTCATCCATGGCGGCATCCTTAAGCCCCATTTCTTTAAGCTCCTTAACCAAAAGGCGAAGCAGATTCTTTTGCTTTTCGGTGCTCGGATAGCAGCCGGCATTATCCTGCGACTGAGTATCTATTGCAACATATCTTAAAAACCTTTCCTTAACGCTCATTACAGACCTAACTCCTCGTTTACAATTATTACCGTTATTCTGTCCTTTATGCGCTGTCTTGCCGCCACGGTATAGGTGCAGCAAATGCGTTTTTCGCTGTCGCAGCCGTCCGACATCTGCGGATGCTCCTTAAGCAGGGAAACGCATCTGCCGGTTTTTGCGCAGTAGGTATCGCACCCCAGACGCTTTGCGTTAAGCGGGGCCGCTACGGTTTTGACACGGTACACCGCTTCGTCAAGATCCTTTACTATTTTGTTTGTTCCCGCAATAATTATAACGCGGCTCGGGCCGAAGGCCAAAGCGGACACGCGGTTTGCATAGCCGTCCACATTATAAAGTACGCCGTCCGCTGTAACGGCGTTACAGCCCATAAAATAATAGTCTGCCGTAAAAGCCTTTTTTACGGCTTCGGGATCGGATGTGCGATCAAGATAGTTATAATCGCTGCCGGTGATGATATCGTAAACGCCGCTTTGCCTGAGCGACACGGAACCGCCGCTGGAAATAACCGCTCCCTTGGGAAGCAATTCACGCACAAGCCGACAGGCCTCGGCGCTGTCCGCGGCGTACAGCCCTTTAATGGAATTGCGCTCCAGCGCTGCAATAACCTTGCTTATTTCTTCTGTCACAATAGCAGCCTCCTTTGTTTGCACACGGCATATTCCTGCTTTACGGTGCAATATTTGCTCGGTTTTCCGTTTTTGAAAAACCTTCGCCGTTTAATATTTTACCACAAGTCGTCCTGCCGCGCAAGTGTAATGCAGCGGCGGATAAAAGCAAAAGCGCACCCCGCATCGGGGTGCGCACGCATACGCCGTACAGAACCGGCGCAGTGCCGTCACGGCTGTTTGATGCAGCCTCAAAGCTTTTTAATCCTGCATTTCCCAATAGGAGTGCGGACGCGGCTGCGGCGAGGCCGAATTAAGCGCGTGCACATCCTCCAGCATAAAAGCGTGCAGAAACAGTCGTGAATGCTGTGCCTTGGCAAAAAGTATTTTTTTGCGGAATACATCAAAGAAGGAATCGTCGGTGCGGGCCGTAAGCCACGGCTCGCACAGGCGTATGCCGGCATTTTCCGCCTCGGGAAGGGTTTCCCACGGTATGGGCGCCGCCGGATTTTTTATATCATATATTGCATCCTCCACCGGAATGCGTGCAAGACCGCTGTATGCGGCATCCAGCTCCCGCTCCAGCTTGTCCAAATGATCGTATTCCACTACCCCACGATCGCAAAATTCACACAGCAATACCGGAAAACGGTTGCCCCAGCGTGAGCTTTCAAGATGATAGGATATATTTGAAAAGAAACTGTACAGCCAGTCCGAGGCCTCCAGAATATCGCTCATAACCGCGCCGCTTTGCGCTATTGCACTTACCGCCATCATTTTCATACGTATGCTTCTCCTTATCCGGCCGCAATAATGTTATTATTAAAATCTGATTGTCCCACAGAATTCTCCTATTGTCAATAAGTCGAATTTATTATTTGCTTAAAAGCCTTATCATTTTATTTAAGAAAACTTCGGATAATAAATATCTGAAATATCGGACAAAAGCGTGTCGCTGCCGTTTGATAAATGAACGACACAGCTGCGGCCGCCAACATCGGCAATAAAAATATCTATGCTTTCGAAATTGCCGTCGGAAACGCTTCTGCTGACCTCCGCTTTATAACCGTTTTTCTCCACTGTGTACCATGTTGTGAGAACATAGGCTTTTGTACCGTCCCGCCATTCGCCCTTATACGATATACACTCGCGCTGAACGCCGTCAATGCTTCTTGTTTCCTTAACCGCGCCGCTTTTATCACAGAGGTTTTGATAGCTTTCTTTCTCTGTTTTATACCGCTGCCCGTACTTTTCAGACGAAGCATCATATACCGTAATATCCGCACGCCTGTCCCCTATATTGCAGCACACGGTATAATACAGCCCCAATAAATCCGCGCTTACAACCCGGCACGGCGCACCGAATTCCGGAAGCGCGATCTTTGCCGGATCAATTATTTCTATGCGCACGGTGTTTTCGTTTATATGCGATATTTGTCCGTCCAGAAAATAGCGCAGGGCGGATTGCTCGGAAGGTTTTATCGGCTGATGCTCCGAATCGTTCGGGTTTTTAACAAAAAGCCGCATGCTCTCAATATCCGCAAACCTTACGCCAAACTCGATACAACCCTCCGGGAGCGTACTGTTGGTACATTCGAAGTAATAATGTCCGTTTTCCTCTGCGGTTTTAATTTCGTATTTGCCCGCTGCAGTTTGTGCGATGCAGCCCGAAAAAAGCAGCACTGACAGCAAAGCTGCTGTTATCAGAATTATGATACCGTGTTTAATGTTCATGCTTGTCCCCTCTCCTTTATATTATGCATCCTGTATTGCTTTGCGCATTGCATGTTTGCAATGCGCAAAGCAGTTCCGGGTTATCTTCAGTTCGTGTTTATAAAATCGTTTATATTATATCCGGTATAAGCATAGCACCTGCCGTAGCCCTCGATATTGTCGTGATACTTACCGTTTACGGTTACACGCACAAGATAACTAAGCACAAGATTGCCGTCTTTATCCGCCGCTATGGTGGAGGCTTCGGAAAGCTTGTATTCAAAACCGCTGCACCCCGAATATATCTTTTTAACCATTTTATCCACTGCCTGATGCAAAGCTTCGGTATCGGGACGGATATTTTCATTTTTCATCCAGTCGGTATTATACGGAGCATAATAGAATTCCTTTACATTGCCCTGCGGATCCAGCTTAACCCAACACATTTCCGTACTATCAGAATAAGCCGGCTGCGACTTAAGCCTGAAATTATATGTTATGCTGCCGTCATCATAATCTTCCGAGTTGTCAAATTTGAAGCGTTCCATATCCACATAGTCCGATAAAAATGCTCTTGCGGCATCGGCAGTTTGCTCGCCGTTTTCCGATATCTTTACGGCTTCGTCAAAATCCGCACCGCAAACCTTACCTTCGGGATATGTTACCCAAAATCTGTTGCCCATATGGCCATTTTCCACTGCATCGGTAAGGTCTTCATATTCATCAATTACCCCGTTTGTACCGTCCTGAACCCTTGACTCACGATATGTTCCTGTCAGGCTTTGTCCCAGAATACTTACCGTCTTTTCCTCTTCGTGGTCAGCGCGTACAGTTTCAAGCTTTTCAAATTTGAAGCTTTTATAATTACCAATACTAAGAAAATCGCAGGTTCCATCAATAGGTTCATATGCTGTTTTTACGGTTTCTCCTGTACACCCTGCAAAAGCGCCCGCAAACAAAACGGCAAGCATAACCGCCACAATGTATGCCGCGATTTTTTTAATACGCACTTTTATTCCACCCCTTTGCTTTTCCTGTAATTCTCATAGGTCTGAAAGGGAAAGTCGGAATGCGCTATTTTTCCGAGCTTGGCGCTGTCACTTCCCGATATGAGCCACAGCCGGTGTCCGCTGCGCAAATGAAATTCTGTCATGCTGGTTGCAGACCGTTCCCCAAAAAACACATACTGTCTTTGCGGCAATCCAAGCGTGTCCAGAATCTGTTTGTCGTTCATGTTTCCTTCCATAACCTGTCTGGCCTGCGCTTCAACAGGCAGCAAAATCTTGAATTCGGAAACCTCAGAATACACAGCTTCTCTTTCGCTTGTTCCGGCATAGCTTACGGGCACTGTAAAATACACCGTTATGATACCTGCAAGCACAACTGCAACCGAAACAATTATTATTATATTTTTCTTTTTCATTCTTGCCTCCTTATGCAGTTTCAGACTTATTCAAGCCGTCTGCAATGTGCTCATCGTTGGCATCTTCTCGCTTTTGATGCCGTTCTGTATAATCCTCATAGGTTTGATACGGATAATCCGAATGTGTTACAACCAAATTATCACCATAGCCCTCCACCCAAAGACGATGACCGTCCCTTAAATGGAATTCAACCTTTGTCCACTCACTTGAATACCTAAGCCCATAATTCACCTGCGGAAGGCCGATAGTATCCAGTATTTCCTCATATGTCATTCCGCTTTTTACCTGACTTGCCTGCGCTTCAGTCGGCAGAATGATTTTATCCCGATCAAACAAACTTGCTTTTTGTCTTTTGCTCGTTCCTGCGTAGCTTACAGGCAGAGTGAAATATGCTAATACAATGCCGGCAAGCACCACTACGCATGCAATGATTATTATTACAGCTTTCTTTTTCATTCCTGCCTCCTTATGCTGCATCCGGCAGGCTGTTTGCCGCTGTGCCATACATGTTGTTCCACGGTGTAACGGCAAAAGCGCTATCTTTTTCTTTATACTTTCTTTCCAAATAATCTTCATATGTTTGATAGGGATAATCGGAATGTACAATATCGGATGTGTTTCCTATCCTAAATCCGTCTGTATAAATCCATAAACGGTGACCGTCCCGCAAATAAAACTCAAATATATATATTCCACTGCCGTAGTCTTTTTGCGGAAGACCGATAGTATCAATAACCTCTGCCCATGACATGTCACTGTTTATTAAACTTGCCTGCGCTTCCGTCGGCAAAATGAGCTTATGTTCGTCCACCGAAGGGCTATTGCATTTTTCACTCGTTCCCGCGTAGCTTATAGGCAGAGGTATACAGAAGTATGCCACTACTAAACCAGCAAGCAACAAAACACAAGCAGCGCAGGAAATAATAATTATTACAGTTTTCCTTTTCATTCTTGCCTCCCTATGCAGCATCCGGCAGGCTGTTTGCCGCCGCGCCATACATGTTGTTCCAAGGTGTAACGGCAGAAGCGTCTTCCTTTTCTTCGCGCCTTCTTTTCAAATAATCTTCATGTGTTTGATAAGGATAATCAGAATGTTCAATGATCCACACCACATCTCCGAATGTATAAATCCACAAACGGTGACCGTCCCGCAAATGAAATTCAAATATATATATTCCACTGCCATAATTTTTTTGCGGAAGGCCGATAGTATCAAGCACTTCTTTCATTGACATGCCCTTCTTTATTAAACTTGCCTGTGCTTCCGTCGGCAAAATGAGCTTATGTTTATCCAATACACCAATATAATTTTTTTCGCTCGTTCCTGCGTAGCTTACGGGCACAATGAAATACAGCGAGTTAATACATATAAGCAGAATGATAGCTAAAAATATTATAATGATTTCTTTTTTCTTCATTTCTGCCTCCTTATGCTGCATCCGGCAGGCTGTTTGCCGCCGCGCCATACATGTTGTTCCAAGGTGTAACGGCAAAATAACCTATAAACTTCGTATAAGCTCCGTGTTATGATACCGTGTTTAATGTTCATGCTTGTCCCCTCTCCTTTATATGCTGTGTTTTTGCAGCCGGCACGCATTTTTCAGCGTGCCGGCTGCAACGCATACCTCTATTTTGCCTTTACCAACAGCTCACAGCTGTCGCTCCAGTAATCCTTTCCCGATTTATCAAGCGTATCTATCGATACTCTGCACAAAAAATATGTTTCTCCTTTATATTTTACCAGCTGCTCCGAGCTGACGGTATGTGATTTATACTTGCAATTTCCGCGGCAATTTGAAAAGCTGTATGCACTTTTCAGTTTCTTTGTTATTTCATCATCATACATATTTATATCCGTCTGCTCAATGCCGGAATAATCCTGCCCGCGCGCTGCCGCATTGCTGATTTCTTTTACGGTTCCGTCGCTTTCCAAAACAAATGAAACATAATTCCCGGTGGGCGTTTTACCGACTTTTTCTCTCCAATATGCGTAATACAGCCCGCCGATTTGGCTAAGCTCAAAGCTCCAGCCCGTAAACTGCGACGGTAATGCCAATTCCTTTACGAACGGTTCCAATGCAGCCTGCATCTGCTGTTCCTCTGCACCCGGCAAACTTATCTTCACACCGTTTTCTTTTGCAAAGGACGCACGATAAACCTCGCCGCTTTCCAGCATTTCAAAGCTGTTTCCCGTTGTCCTGTCGGTATAAACATCCGTTACGGTATCGCCTATCGGATATATCAGTGTTTTTTCATATACAAGAGAATAGTCCCTGCCAAGAAAGCTCAGATTCCTGTATGGTACCTTATCCTGCAGCACCATTTCCTCAACCTCAAGATTTTTAACATCGTAAGCATAATCCGTATTGCGAATCCAGCTTCCGACTCCTACTTCAAGCACATTTCCGCTATTCTTAGCACAGCCTGCAAAAAACAAAAACATAAACATAATGATTGACGCAATAATACAATGTATATTTCTCATAAATATCCCACCTCCATTAGCCTCGCGGACATGGGATAATGTCAGGAGACCCTCTTAACAATCTATTATCTGTTGAAAAACTATCTTTTGTGCCATTATAATGCTCTCTTATATGCCTATCTGCAAATTCAATAGCTTTTCCTACAGACTTTCCATCTGCAATTTGCGCCATAAAAGCTTCTGTCCAAATATACGCTTCTTCTACATACACATCTACCGTAAAACCTAAAACAACATCTACACCTTTATTATATGTTGCATTAACTAAGTTGTTTGCATTTTCACCTCCCTTACCAGTTGAGCAAGCACAGTAAAAGGCAAAGACTAAATCATCCAAATCGGACGAATCAATAGAATTAATATCATCAATTGTAAAAGCATTGCCATTTGTTAATCTAAGTGATGATTGATTGCCATGAGAAATCATACTGAATACTTTCGAATTTTTCAGCGCAAACTTCATTTCATTAATATTTGCACTTGTATATCCATTTCCCTTGTAACCATTTCCTTTATAAATATTGTCTATTTTACTTAACATGCCCGGCATATCCGAATCCCCATCACTAGCTCCAATATATATGTTTGAATAAAAGGGATTATTCAGTAACAGTATCCACTCATCCTTGTAATTCATATCATCCTTAAACAGCCGCTGCTGTATTACTATACCGTTATCAACGGAGTCGTAAGATGCACTGGCAAGGACGCGGTTGCTGCTTTCGCCGGATTTGGGGGTGAGCTTATATGCGCCATCGGAAAGCAGCTCCACCTTCCACAGCTGACCCGAGCCGTTGTTAAAGGCCTTTTGCACTACGGCGGCATCCTGCGCCGAGGAGTTGTTTTCCACCGACAGATACAGGTTGCTGTGCATGGATTTTATTTTGTAATAGCCATCGGTGCAAAGCTCAAAATTCCACTGTTGGGAAGCATAGCCGTGCATTTTCCACTGATGGATTATTGCTCCGCTGTCATTGGACGGACCTTGTATGTCCGCATATTTTTTTGTCGCCTTGTTTTTTAGATAGTATGTACCGTTTTCCAATGCGGGAACTATAACGGTCATACTGTCCGTTTTGCCGCCCTGCTCGCTGCACACGGTTATTATGGCCGTGCCGGGAGCGACTGCGCGAAGCAGACCGTTGTTTACCGTTACCGCTCTTGTATTACTTGACGACCATGTGACCTGCTGTACGCTTGCATCCGACGGCGCTATGCGCACGGGTACATTAAGGGATTTGCCCTTTGCCAAGTACAGTGTGCGGTAGGGCAGGGTAACGCTGTCCACGCCCTTTGCCACAACCGTTATGCCGCAGGTGGCGCTGGAGCCGCCGTAGGTGCCGGTGGCGGTTATGGTAACATCCCCTGCGCTGTGCGCGGTTACATTCCCGTTTGCATCCACCGTGGCAACGGACGGATTATCCGAAGACCATGTAATGGTTTCGTTTACGGAATGAGCAAGAGCAGATATGCGCTTGACCTCACCCACCACCATATATGCCGATTCGGGGCTTATGGTTATACCCAGAGCCACATCCTGATATGTAACCGTTACATAGGCAAGCTTGGAGGAATCGCTTACATTTGCCGAGGCAAACTGGCGGTATTTGCCGCTGACCTCCGTGGTCATGCGCAGCATTATACCATTGTTGGCCGTGCCGGTCTGCCATGCCTGATACGCGCTTGTTATATCAAAATTATACCGCCCCGCTCCCTTTACGGTGAGGGTGCTTATCTTGGCGGCGGCGTTCATGAGCATATCCGCGGAGTTCTGCCATGTGACGGCGGAGGGATTCCAGCTGACCGATGAGTTTATCATATAGGCGTCCACCGTGGGGGTGCTGGAATAATCCGAGGTGCAGTACATGCTGTAATATGCGGCGGTTACTCTGCCGCGGGTGGTCTGCCCGCCGAAAAGGTCGCTTATTTTTGCAAGGGTGCGGACATTCTTGGCGTTGGTGCCGTAGCCCACAGCCACAAGAGAGGAATTGACATAGTTGTTTGTGTAGCCCTTGGCTATGTAGGTATCCTGTATATAGCTGCGGCTTACATTAAAGGTGGGGTCCACATACACGGGGTACACCGTGCTTTCGGCCTGAAGATATTCCTGCGGCACCGTTATTGTGAAAAGGTATTTATCCCCGCCCAGCGCGCTTACCTGCGCCTGAGCATAGGTGCGATGTGCGTCCCAATCGTCGGTGGCTTCGTCCTGCCCGGTGAAGCTGTCCGTCACCTCAAGATCGCCGAAGCCGAACACCGCCTCTTCGCCGTCGTATATGCCCCATACGCCGTCCTGCTGCCGCAGCTCAAGGCCGCCCGTGCGCACCTCAAAGCTGAAGCTGTTGCCCTGCTCGCTGTTTTGCAGGATTATATCCTCCTTGATGCCGCTCATGGTGGAGGTATAGCGCAGCTCGGTGCCCTCGCCGAACGCACCGGCGTAGCTGACCGAGCTGCCCTGCACCATTGCGGGCAGATGCCCCGGTGAGGCCGAGGTTACGGGCTTTATGCGCACCGTATGCCCGTTATACTTTATTTTGATAAAGTTCAGCTGTTTGGGAAAGCGCAGCTCCACATCCCCCGCCGTGTTGCCGTATTCCCCGTTCCAATCCTTGATTTTATTGTTTTTATCCCGGTATTTGCCGGTTTCATCCTTATATTTTACCGGGACGGAAAAATCGTAGCGGGTAATTGTACCGTCACGGTTAAGAAAGACAAAGTCGTTATCCCCCTGTTCCTCATCATAGAGGCGCTGCACCGCCCCGTGCTCCTCCAGCTGTGCGCGGCTGAGAGCTTCGGGGATATCACTCTCTGCAAGCACACCTTCGCCCTGCGCAAGCACGGGCAGCACCGCAAGCAGCATGGAAAAAACCAGCAGCAGCGCCGCCGCGCATCGCGCAAGGCGTTCAAGCGTCGCCGTACATCGTTTGCGCAGTGTGTGTTTGTGTGTTTTCATTGTGATTACCTCCGTTTATAATTTTATGGACATGCAAAAAAACGTATGCCTCCATAGCAATATTATCCCATACCTGACGGCCAATGTCAATACCCGAAATACAAAAAATATATGTTACGGAAATGTTAAGCATTGATTGCATTAATATTACATTTGTGTTGCAAATTCGACTTATTTCGACTTTGAAAAACGGAAATATCCGAACATTGCGGATAAACAAAAAGAAAAAAGAGGAGCAAACGCTCCCCTTTTATAAAGGAAAAGAAACAGATATACGCATGACGGCCGAACAATGCAAATTGCTGCGCAGCCGCCCTTTTTGCGCCGCTTAAAGCACCTTTGAAAGGAAATCGCACAGGCGCGGATGCTTGGGAGAGGTGAAAAACTGCTCCGGCGGCGCCTGCTCAAGAATATAGCCGCCGTCCATAAACAGCACCTCGCTTGCCACCTCACGGGCAAAGCCCATCTCGTGAGTTACCACAAGCATGGTCATGCCGCTTTGGGCAAGCTGCTTCATGAGATCCAGCACCTCGCCCACCATTTCCGGGTCCAGCGCGCTGGTAGGCTCATCAAAAAGCATAATCTCAGGATCCATAGCCAACGCGCGCACAATGGCAAGGCGCTGCTTTTGGCCGCCGGAAAGAGTGGAAGGGTATGCGGCGGCCTTATCGGCAAGACCCACTCTTTCAAGCAGGCTCATGGCGCGCTCGCGCGCCTGCTTTACGGGCATTCCCTTAAGCTTTACGGGCGCAAGGGTGATGTTGTCCATTATGGTCATGTTGGGAAAAAGATTGAAATGCTGAAACACCATTCCCATGCGCTGGCGGAGCTTGTTTATATCGCAGCTTTTGCTGTTTACAAGCTCGCCGTCCAGCCATATTTCGCCGCTGTCCGGCGTTTCCAGCAGGTTATGGCAGCGCAGAAAGGTGCTTTTGCCGCTGCCGGAGGGACCGATTATCACCTTGACATCGCCTTTTTTTACCTCAAGGCTGATGCCCTTGAGCACCTCGTTATCTCCAAAGCGCTTGCAAATATCAACATCGCGGATCAAAAGAGAATTATCAGTGGTCACTCTTCCTCAGCCTCCTTTCCAGCTTGCCCACAAGGGCCTGAAGCCCCAGCACCATCACAAGATATATAAGCGCCACCGCGATAAGCGGCAGAAAGGCATTGTAGGTGTTGCTGGTGATAATGTCGCCGCCCTTTGTGAGATCGGCAACGCCGATATATCCCGCAACGGAGGTTTCCTTAAGCAGCACGATAAACTCGTTGCCCAGCGCCGGCAGAATATTCTTGAAGGCCTGCGGCAGGATTATATGACGCATGGTGGCAAAGTAGTTGAAGCCCAGCGACCTGCCCGCCTCAAACTGTCCGTTGTCCACCGCCATAATGCCGCCGCGGACGATTTCCGCCACATAGGCCCCGGAATTAAGCCCGAAGGCCAGCATTGCCGAAACCATGGGATTCATGGAGGAGCTTGCAAAAACCACAAAGTAGATTATCATCAGCTGCACAACAACGGGGGTGCCGCGGATAACCGTCAGATACAGCCTGCAAAGCCAGTTTATAACCGCAAAGATGGTATTTGCGCCCTTGGTGCGGAACAGCTTTCCGCCGTTTTTATCATACGAAGCGCGGACGCCGCCCACTAAAAAGCCAAGCACTGTTCCCATAAGCACGGCCGCAACGGCGATTATCAGCGTGCGCAGCAGGCCTTGCGTAAGATACCGCCAGTTATTGCCGCTTAGAAACACACGGCTTAATTCCTTTGAAAAACTCTCAAACATATTTAACACCGTTATGGGGAGCCCGCAGAAAGCGCACTCCCCACCGTAATTTTTTTCTGATTATTTAGCCCGAACGATTATTACCTGAGTGGCGGTGGTGTAGCTGTCGCTGAAGTCCACGCTCTTTTTGCGGTCTTCGGTAACGGTCATGCCCGCCATACCGAAATCGGCCTTGCCGCTCTGAACCGCGCCCAGAATGGCATTGAAATCGTAGTTCTGAATTTCCAGCTCATAGCCGAGGTAGTCGCAGATGGCCTGCGCCATGGAGGGATCGATGCCTTCGATGCTCTGGCCGTTATAGTACTCATAGGGCTTGAAGAAGGCGTTGGTGGCCATGATGAGCTTGCCCTTGGAGTGATCGGTGCCTTCGGGGGTTACATAGGGAGTTTTGCCGGCATCGTCGCCGATGAAGTTTTTAAGTATTTTATCAAAGGTGCCGTTTGCCTTAAGCGCTGCCAGAGCCTTGTTGAATTCCGCGGTAAGCTCGCTGCCCTTTTTGAAGCAGATGGCGTATTCCTCCTGCACAAAGGGATCATCCAGTATCTTAAGATCGGAGTTGAGCTCCACAAAAGCCTTTGCCGGCTCGCTGTCGATTATTACGGCGTCTATCTTGCCCTGCTTGAGCGCCATTACCGCTTCGTTGCCGGTTTTATAGCGCACCATGGTGGCGGGGTCTTTAACCTTTTCGTCGCCCTCTTCCTTGTTTTCGTTGGTGTAGCTATCGGTAGCAAAGGTGTCGCCGGTGGTGCCCAGCTGAACGCCTATCTTTTTGCCGTAGAGGTCATCGGCTTTGAACACCGTGTTTGCCGCGACGCTCGAGCAAGCCGAGCAGCACAGCAACAATGCCGCAGTAAGTACCGCTGTTACAATAAATTTAATGCTTTTCATGGTTATGTTTCCTTTCCTTTTTAGGCCTTGTCGGCCGCAATTTTTATTTGATGGTGTGATAATACCACATACTATAAAATAACGCAAGCACTTTTTAATAAAAATACAGAAAAAATCGTTTTTAACGCATAAATGCATATATTTTATGCATAATCAGCGTTTTATTCACTATTTTATGCATTTAATCATTGCTTCGGCGCGCATATACAAGCCCGGAGGACATGTGTACGGGCCCGTATAACACCTATTTGCTTTGTATCCGTCCCCGGCGCTGTTTTTTTCCCGCTTTCCTCCTCCGGTGCCGGGCAAGCCGTGTTGTCCGGCAGCCTTCGCACTTAATGTTTTATTTTTCACTGCGAAACAGCTTTGGAAAAATCCGCTTTGCTCCGATAATACCGGCTTGCAAAAAAATCCTTGACAAGTATTTATATATAAGATATAATGCGCATGTTGTACGGCGGCATAGCTCAGCTGGCTAGAGTACTCGGTTCATACCCGATTGGTCGTTGGTTCGAATCCAACTGCCGCTACCACGAAATCCTCACTTGAAAGTGAGGATTTTTCTTTTCCGTCCCGGCAGTTCTTTGTGTCCTCTTCCTTGCATAAAACGGATTTTCGCATTTTGCGGCATAAGAGAGCATTTCGCAGCGAAGCGAGATAATAATCATTCTTTACACCGTGATGCTTGAAAAAACAGCGAGAGCGTGGTAGAATATTCAATAAGGAAAAACTCTTTTGACAAAACCAAACGGAGGTAAAGGCTACGAAAAGAACATTTGTTACGGTAATGCCCGACCATATCGGCGCTTTTCTTAAGGCCAGCCGCTGCTTTGCGGCCATAGGCGTTAATATAACAAGAGTAAGCTATAATAAAGCCGTGGATGCCAACATGCTGTTTATTGATGCCGAGGGCACACAGCAGCAGCTTGAAGACGCGGCGCGAAAGCTTGCGCAGATAGGCTATCTGCAATGCGACGACGGCCATAAAAGCGTGCTGCTTTTGGAATTCCGTCTTAAAGATACACCGGGCAGCGTTACCGGAGTGCTGGAGCTTATCAGCCGTTTCAGCTTCAATATTGCATATATGAGCTCGCAGGAGAACGGTTCTGATTATCAGTATTTCAAAATGGGCATTGTTGCCGAAGAAAAAAGCCGCATAAGCAGCTTTTTGGCCGAGGCGGAAAAGCTGTGTACGGTGCGCGTGCTGGATTATAACCGCGCGGATAAAATATACGATAACAGCCTGTTCTATGTTCATTTTGTAAGCGAGCTGTCCTCCCTTATGAATATACCCTCCGATTCCAGAGAAGCCCTGATGGTAAACACAAACCTTGCCATGCAGCAGTTGGATGAAGCCGGAGTGTCCCCCTACCGCACCTTTGACAGCATAAGCAGGTTCTGCCGGCTGCTTGCCCAATCGCGCGGGGCGGATTTTACCGCGCGCGTGTCCGTATACGGCATAACGGACAATACCGAGATAATTCTTATTGAGCCTCCCTGCGGCAGCAACACCGCAATAATAAAAAGCCAAGGGGAATACCTGTTTGTCGATACGGGCTATGCCTATTGCCGGGACGAAATGAACCGGCTGCTGCGCGAGCTTATACCGAATTTTGATGCAATAAAAAAGCAGGCGTTTATCACCCATGCCGATGTGGATCACTGCGGTTTGCTTACGGAATTCGACACCGTCTATGCAAGCCCCGGCACGGCGAAATGCCTGAAGTCGGAATACGAAACGGGCGAGGGCTACCGCGAAGCAAACCCGCTGCACAAGCCGTATATACGCATATGCAAAATTCTCACCTCCTACCGTCCCGTAAGCCCCGACCGGCTTGTTGCCGTCGGAAACGACATAACCCCGGAAATACTGGAAAGCTGCGTCCGCTTCGATTTCGGCGAGCTTCACTTTGAGCTGTATCAGGGAGGCGGCGGACATCTTAAGGGAGAATCGGTGCTGATAGATTATGAAAACAGGGTCGTATTCAGCGGCGATATTTTTGTAAATATAAAGGATATGACGGCAAAACAGTCGGAATACAACCGTTACGCACCAATACTTATGACCTCGGTGGATACCGATCCCGAGCTTTGCGCAAAAGAGCGCAGAGCAATATTCTCCCGCCTGGGCGCCGGCACATGGCAGATATTCGGCGGGCACGGCGGACGCCGGCTGTATACGGTGAAGCCTTCGGATATATAAACGCCTTTATCCCGCCCCTATATACCTATATATAATATATGTATATATACATGCATACCGTATACATTCATACCGCTTAAACAAAAACGGCGCGCAGTTCATTTCTGCGCGCTGTTTTTGCTTTATATCGGCATTTTTACCGTATAAGTCCGCTTTCTTTAAGCAGCAGCTCAATATCGGTGCCCTGCACCTTCTTCATTACCAGCTTGAGCATTTCCTTTTCAGCAAAGGACAGCTTTATATCGGTAATGGGCTTTTTATCAATGGCATAATAGCAGGCGCGCAGCAATTCCCTTACATCGTACTTGCTGCCCCATACCTCCGGCACGGCGCGGTCTATATCAAGCAGCGTGTAAACCGATTCCATACCGGTACGCATCGAATACTCCGTAGTGAATATCGTATCTCTGGGGGTTTCTGCAAACTGGCCTATAAAAGCAAAGTTTGCTGCGCCCTCCGGCACCACCTTCGGACGGTCCGATTCCTTTCTGGGCTGGAAGAAGGCGTTTATATACGGCATAAAGCAGGTTGTGGTATTGCACGCTTCCCTTGCAAGCCTGTCGATACGGTCGGTCGGAACTCCTATGTGATACAGCCACTCGCTGCACACCTCGTATCCGGTGCAGCTGCGCATTGCTTTCTTTACATAGTTGCCCTCTTTGTTTGTGTTAAGGGAATACAGCCATACCAGTACCGTATTCTTATCCTGGGAGCGGAACTGCGGCTGACGGTTAACGGTCCAGGAAAGATACCAGTTGTTCACGCTGTCCTTTACCGTTACTATGCCGCCCGTTGTCACCTTGCCCGCACGGGGGTCCCGCTTGCATATATCCGTAATATACCGGATAACCTCTTCATCCGAGGTTTCTACCGTGGCGCTCATCCAGTTTGTGGCCTCAACATCGCTGCAGAAAGCCTCCGGATTGCCGTACTCCCCGTGCTTAGCCTGCGCGGCAATTGACTTCCACATATCCCATGATTCCCCGAAGCCGTTCTTTACGCCGGAGAGATCGGGCGCATGCTCCTGGTCGCCGTAGCAGGAGGTATCGGTGCAGCAGCCGTTTGTAATAAACACAAGATCGTCCCTGAGAAGGTCTTTGGTCTGCTCCTTTCCGTCCTTGACATATACGATCTGCGTGGCAATTTTTTCGCTGCCCACTGTTTGGATAATCACATTTTTAACATCGATTCCGTATTCGATGCTTACTCCGTGATCCTGGAGATATTTCACAAGGGGCAGAATCATGCTTTCGTACTGATTGTACTTTGTAAAGCGCAGTGCGCTGAAATCCGGCAAGCCGTCGATATGGTGCACATAGCGGCACAGATACCTTTTCATCTCCAGCGCGCTTGACCATTTCTGGAAAGCAAACATGGTCTGCCAGTACAGCCAGAAATTCGTGCTCCAGAAGGACTCAGGCAATACATCGGATATCTTTTTATCCTCCAGATCCTTTTCCGGAGTCATAAACAGCTTGGAAAGCGCCATTGCGGATTCTTTATCCAGCTCAAACTTTCTGTCGGTATGAGCATCCTTGCCGCAATCAACGGTAGCACGGCAAAGGGAATAGTTGGGGTCATGCTTATTAAGCCAATAGTATTCATCCAGCACCGATACTCCCGGCGTTTCAATGGAGGGCACATCACGGAAGGTATCCCACATAACCTCAAAATGGTTGTCCATTTCGCGGCCGCCGCGCATAAAGAAGCCCTTGGTCACATCCCTGCGGCCGTCGCAGCTGCCGCCTGCAAGATCCAGCTTTTCAAGAAGATGAATACGCTCACCCTTCATCTGCCCGTCCCGTACAAGATAAAAAGCGGCAGTAAGCCCGGCAAGCCCCGTACCTATTATATACGCCGACTTTTTATCAACATCCTTCGGCTTCTCCGGATGTGCGAATGCTTCATAAGTTCCTGCGGAATAATACATATCTTTTGCCTCCCTGAATTCTTTTTATGCTTTGATTATACCCTTTTTTCCGGCATTTACAATAGACATAAAAGCCCCCGTGTCAAAACCTTAGACACAGGGGCAAAAATGCAAAAAAAATAATCAGAAAGGTGCGAATGATCAAACCCCGACCACTCAAATGAAAAAATAACGGTAAGAAAAAATGTAAAAAAATCAGCAGATATCGTTAAATACCTGCTGACATTGGCGGAGAAGGAGGGATTCGAACCCTCGAGACGCTATTAACGCCTACACGATTTCCAGTCGTGCGCCCTCGACCAAACTAGGCGACTTCTCCATGCATATTGTGTGATATTAAATTATGCCCGATCACTCAAGCAGAGGTTATTATATCGTATGTTCCGTAAAAAAGCAACCGTTTTTTGCTTTTATACGCACAAAAAGCGCTTGTTTTTCGGCGGCACAAAGGGCACCGCCTGCGGTACCCTTTGAACCGTATTAAAGCTTATTATTCTATAACTCTTTTGCCCCATGAGAATATCTCCGCCCACCAACGCTTGCTTATATCGGAAATAACGATCTTGCCCTCGGTGGAGGAAGCATGAATGAATTGATTCTTGCCCATATATATGCCTACATGATCGCAACGATCGCTGTCGTTTTTGTTTGTGTTGAAAAACACAAGGTCTCCGCGCTTAAGCTCCGACATGCTATTGATTTTCCGTCCGAAATTATTGTAGCCCTGCGTATATGCCGTGCGCGGCATCGTATAGCTGTAAGCCTCCCTGAACACGCGGGTTGTGAAGCCGGAGCAGTCAAAGGATTTGGGGCCGTTTCCGCCGCGGACATATTTGGCGCCCATATAAGACTGTGCAATTTCGATCATATTATCGATTTTTGCCTTGAGCTTTTCATCCTCCGTCATGGCGCCCGGCACGGCAGATGCGGAATACATTGCGCTGAGCGTTTTGGATCCCGCTATTCCGTCCGCCGTAAGATTATTCTTCTTCTGAAAAGCCTTTACCGCCGCCACCGTTTTGTCCCCGTAAAGTCCTGTGCAGGTAGCGGTGAAATAGCCAAGCTCCTTAAGGCGCTTCTGCATGGTCACGACATCATCGTTTTTCATGTTTTTGCGCAGCGTTGTTGAGGGAAGAGGGTGTATCAGATCGTCATCGCCCTTTATTTCGTTTTTACCGTCCTTTTTCGGCACGGCATCGGAGGAATATATCTTTGCAAGAGTTTTGGCACCCGCTACGCCGTCGGCCGTCAGCCCGTTTGCCTTTTGGAAATCCACTACCGCAGCAAAGGTAACGCTTGCATAGTTTCCGGTGCAGCCGCTGTCAAAATACCCAAGCTCCTTCAAGCGCTCCTGCATTTTCCGCACATCGGCATTGTTGTTCATTCCGCGCTTAAGGGTGTAGGTGGGCGCTTTTATATCAGTATCATCCGGAGCTACGGTAATTGAGGATACCTTAATATATGTCGCGCTTACATAGCCGGTAAGCCCGGCTTTTGTTTTTATCTGGTGCCAGTCACTGCCGACATTTAGCACATATACCGCCGTGCCGTTTGTCAGTCTTCCTATGGACTCCGTAGCGGTGCTCGGTCCCTTACGAATGTTTACATAATTCACAATGCCCGTTACCTTGCCCTCGCGGACACTGCCGGCAGCATCGCTTTTACCGTCCACACTTATATAGCTCTCCGCGGCATAGCCCTCAATTCCGTCCCCGGTACGCACTCGGTACCATTCGCCGGTTTTGCTGATGATTGACAGCTTTGTGCCCTTTGCCATGACATAATATGCCGGATGCGAAGTGCTGGGGCCTCTGCGCAGCCTGACCGCAGCATCGGTCACGGCAGTGCCGGTTACCTTGTCGTCGGAATAAAGCCCCAGTGCTTTAAGCGTATTGACGCCGCATTTTCCGTCCTGAGTCAGCTTTTTCGCCTTCTGAAACGCCTTTACCGCATTCACCGTGCCCGTGCCGTATTTGCCGTCAATGCTGCCGCTGTATTTGCCCTCATCCTTAAGCGCAGTCTGTATAGCCTTCACGACATCTCCGCTGTCTCCGCTTACGAATTTTACACTTGCAGCCGCCGCTGAAAGCGGCAACAGCGAAAAAAGCATTACGGCGCATAACGCCAATGCAATAACCGTGCCAAAACAAAAGTGTTTATTCATGTTTGTCACATCCTGTTCTGAGTATTGAGGTCGGCGCTCCGGCCCGCGAGCTTCGCATCACGGGGCTTTGCGCCTGTTAAAATCCGTCTGATTTTTGCACATACGCATATGCAGGCTTTTATCTGTTTCGTTATGCCTACGCACATTTTGAAGCTGAAATATCTTGATCTGTACCATAAGTTGATCATATACTATCAGAGACCGTTTGTCTATGCAAATCCGCTCTGAGCCGATTATCCGCCGTATGCTCTGTTTTTCTCCCGCATACTGCCCATAGCTCTATTTGTTACAATTGTGTTACGATTATATTTCTTTTTCGCAATTTTTATTTGTGTCGCGCCGCCGATAATGCAGCGCAGACCGTAATCCTTATATATTCACCGTATACTGATTCACCGTATATAAATCCGAAAAAAACGAAGGTCGTGTTCTGATCGGCACGCCCTTCGCTCTTTGTTTTCGCAGCTTCAAAACGGTATTATACCGAGAGATAATCTCCCTTTACCCAGCCCGTTTTGCCCTCTGCGGTTTTCAGCTTATACCAACCGTTTTCGGAAACATCCAGCACGGTAACCGCTTCGCCGTTTCGCAGAACCGCCACCTGAGAATACCCGGTACCGGTGCCTCTTCTTAAATTTACCCCGTTTGCCGTAATTTTTCCGGAGGTAGCAATCGGCTTAACATAGCTGCCGCTTGTGTACCCTACAAGACCGTTATCCAGCCGTATTCTGTACCAACCGCTTTTTTTGCCCAGCACCGTAACGGTGCTGTTCTTTTTAACCGACCCTATTCCCTGATAGGATGTAGAGGGTCCGCTTCTGACATTTGCAGCAGAATTACATTCAATCCTCGCCTTCAGCCCGCCGCCCGTCGGCGCGGACTGCGTGGGCGTGGGGGTGGGCTTTGCCGTGGGTGTCGCTGTCGGTGTTGCCGTCGCGGAAGCCGTGGGTGTTACCGTCTCGGTATATATGCTTAAGTAATCCCCTCTTATATACCCCTTTG
>UMAT01062276.1_pt1 | contig 21089 bp, 18 predicted proteins | sample 1963781 | NCBI WGS metagenome assembly UMAT01 (sample SAMEA4835923, study PRJEB28245) | human gut metagenome | biome: gut microbiome; material: fecal sample | place: Denmark | collected 2008
ACGCGGCCAGCATCCTGGCGTGCAGCCTGATTGTAGCCGTGGCGGTGATACTGCACAACGTCCTCGGCTTGGCCTTGGGCTACGGACTGGCGGCCCTGACCGGAAGCGAACCGTCCAAACGGTCGGCCATCGCCATCGAGGTGGGCATGCAGAACTCCGGACTGGCCACTTCACTGGCTACGACGCATTTCGCCCTGTTCCCCCTTGCGGCTGTTCCCGGAGCCATGTTCTCGGTGTGGCACAACTTTTCGGGCAGCATCGCGGCACAGATTTTCCGGAAACAGGCAGATAAGAAAAAGATTTACAAATAAAACAATACATACCAGTTGAAACAGCATATATCAATCACTTTTCTTTCATGAAACATTGCTCATTTTCTAACAGACAGTAATACCTAAACATGATGAAAAGCAGAAGGCACATTACCTAATTTTTGCGATTGACACAGCCTTCCTATAAGGATACCTTTGTGCCTGAAATTATCAGGATATGAAAACAATCTTTATAGGCTTTCTTACAAGTGTCAGTCTGACTGTCTGGGGACAACCACACAAAATAATCGGAACCGTACTTGATGCAAAATCCAAAGCACCGGTAGAGTTCGCAACGTTGTGGATTGAAGGAAGTGGTATCGGTACCATGACCGATTCGCAAGGAAAGTTCGTCATTCAGCATCTTTCAGAAGGAAAGCATGAGGTGCTGGTACGTTGTCTGGGCTATTCTGAATATAAATTACAACTGGACGTCAGGAAGGATAAGGAAAACATCGTGGTGTATCTTTCCGAACAGACGTTGGCCCTGAACGAAGTGACTGTTACGGCAGAAAGAAAAGCCACAGATGCCACCACGGCATACACGCTGGGGCGTACGGCATTGGATCATTTGCAGAGTGTCAGTGTGTCTGACGCATTAAGTCTCTTACCGGGAGAGCAGACCAGCAAGTTCAAGGGGCTGACTTCTTCAGCTCAGGTAATCACGTTGAGAGGAGAAAGCACTGAAATGGGGAATCCCGATTTCGGAACCGTAATTGAGATGGACGGGGTGCGTCTGTCAGGTAATGCTACGGCTACCTCTACTTCAGGGACCGATACCCGTAACATAGGCAACAGCAATGTAGAACGGATTGAAGTCATCACCGGAGTACCTTCTGTGGAATATGGCGACCTGACCAACGGAGTGGTAAAAATTGTGACACGCAAAGGAAAAAGTCCGCTGATTGTCGATGTGGCTGTGCGTCCTACTACCCAGTCGTATGCCGTAAGTAAAGGAGTGGAACTAGGGACAAAAGCTGGCGTACTGAACCTGTCCTATGAACGGGTTCGCTCTGTGTCCGACATTGCATCACCCTACACATCGTATGTACGCAATGCGTTTGGCCTAAGATACTCCAACAGCCTGCATACAAAGACCGGAAAAACTTTGTCTGTCGATTTCAGCCTGAACGGTAATGTGGGAGGCAATAATACCGAGGCCGATCCGGATGCTTTCAAGGAAACTTATACCAAGAGTCGAGACAATGCGTTATGGAGCAGTCTTTCATTTAACTATATGCTGAATTCGCCCTGGCTATCCAATTTGCGTGGAGGGGTGACCTTCTCGTACGCCGACAAGCGGGTGGAAGAAAAGAAAAACCAGTCGGCTTCGTCCGTCCAGCCTGCACTGCATACTACCGAAGAAGGATATTTTGTGGCTTCCAAATATGAAGAGAATTCCTCCTCACCTATTATTTTGTTGCCCACCGGCTATTGGTACGTGACGTCATTCAACGATAGCCAACCCATAAATTACACAGCCTACTTGAAAGCGCGCTGGAGTCATAAAATCGGGAATGCAGCCAGTAATCTACTGGCAGGAACAGATATGAAAGGAGAAGGCAACCTGGGCAAAGGAACGTATTATGAAGACATGTCGATAGCTCCCACCTGGAGGGAATACCGTTACGATGAGTTGCCTTTCATGCACAGTCTGGCTGCGTATGCAGAAGAAGAGATAACCCTGCCTTTCCGTCATTCGCAACTGCTCCTTAAAGGAGGACTCCGAAGTGACATGACTTTCATCCCAGGCACGGTGTATGGCACCGTATCCAGTCTGTCTCCCCGTTTCAGTGTCAAGTATTCATTTGGCGAAAAAGAGCATGGTTCCTTTCGAGGGGCGACCCTTCGTGCCGGATGGGGGAAGGCAGTGAAATTTCCTTCGTTCGAGATGCTGTATCCACGGGAAACGTATGTAGACCGTCTGGCATTTGCCCCTGGAGCAATGGCCGACGGAACGACCTATTATGCTTATCACACCCATCCTGTGCTTCCTGTCTATAATCCGGAATTGCAATGGCAGTACAGCCTTATGCGAGAAGCCGGAATGGACATTCGTCTGAAGTGGGTACGGATTTCGCTGTCGTTCTTCTATAACACCCTGTCAAAACCTTATACCAGTACGCGTATCTATACTCCGTTTGATTATAAGTTGACCGCCCAGAGCGCACTCAATGATTGCCTGATACCTTCGGCCGACAGGGTGTATAGCATTGACCGTACGACAGGAGTTGTGACCGTGTCCGACAAGAACGGGATACTTCCCTCTCAGACGCTTGCCTATAAGGAGATCCATGATTTCCAGTCGGCCGTCATGAATGTGAACGGTTCTTCCTCTTCACGGATGGGGCTGGAATGGGTGCTTGATTTTAACCGGATAAAGGCAATCAATACTTCCATCCGCATAGACGGGAAGTATTATCGCTACAAAGGGATTGACGAAATGATGGTACCGTCTACCAGCAGCCTGACTGATACGGACGGACAGCCTTATAAATACATCGGTTATTATGTAGGAGGCAATGGCAACTACAACGGATTTATGACGCAACGATTGAACACCAACCTGACCCTGGTGACGCATGTGCCGAAAATCAGAATGATTTTCTCTCTGCGGTTTGAAGGCACTCTTCTGAACACGCGGCAGAATCTGAGTGAATACAGCGATGGCCCCCGGAGCTATGTGCTCGACTCGCAGAGTGATTATCTGCCCTCGTCCACCCAGACGGATATTTATAACGGAGCCAGTTACGTGGCTACGTATCCGCTGTATTATGTATCGAGAGAAGATATGGGAACCCGTATACCGTTCATGGAAAAGTTCCTGTGGTCTGCCGAACATGACAAGGAGTTGTATAACGAACTCAGTAAACTGGTGGTAAAAAGCACCACTGGCTATATGTTCAGGAAGCAGGGATATTCCCCCTATTTCTCGGCCAACCTGAACGTATCAAAAGAAATCGGGAAGTACCTGACAGTGTCATTCTTTGCCAACAACTTTTTCTACAGCTTGCAGAAAATAAAAAACTGGCAGACGGATAATGAGGAAAGTCTGTTCGCTTCTTCACAGGTCACTCCCTTTAACTATGGCATATCATTTAAATTAAAATTATAAACACTATGAGTATGATGAAAAAGATGTTATTTGCGTGCTGTGCCTTAATCCTGATACTGGCTTTCAGCGCGTGTAAGGAGAAAGAAAACGGCAGTTATCCGGTAAGCTGTGTAAACATTCGGCTGGTGTATCCCGAGAATAGCGGATTTGAGCCTGTGAAGGGGGTCAGCGTGACTTTGAAGAATACGTCGGGCAGTACCACCTTCAGTCAGTCTACCAATGCGGAAGGAGTGGCTGTTTTTGAAGTGCCGCAAGGTATTTATGAAGCTTCGGCTTCCGACAAACGGGTGACCGATGCCAAAGTGTATCTTTTCAACGGATTGAATACATCGGTCAATGTGACTCAGGAAACGGTAGAGGCTACAATCAAACTGGAAATGTCTTCAGGAGGTTCCGTACTGATTAAGGAACTGTATGTAGGAGGCTGCCCGAAAGACGATGGTTCGGGTACGTTTGCCATGGACCAGTATGTCGTGCTGTATAACAATTCTTCAGAAACACTTGACATCAGCGACTTTGCACTGGGCATGGTAAACCCTTACAATCCTCATGCTTCGAATAAGGACTATGTGAACGGTGAACTCTTTTATGCGGCAGAAGGATGGGTACCGGCCGGAACGGCTGTCTGGTATTTCGACAAGCAGGTACAGTTGGAAGCCGGAAAAGAACTGGTGATTGCACTGAATGGAGCCATCGACCACACACGGGCCTATTCCCAGTCCGTAAATCTGGCCAACAGTGCCTATTACTGTCTGTATGACATTGAGGACTTCAACAATGCCAAATACTATCCGTCGCCCTCGGAACTTATTTCTACCGATCACTACCTGAAAGCTTACAAATACGGTCTGGGTAATGCATGGCCCGTCAGCCAGTTCGGCCCGGCATTCTTCGTATTCCGTCCAGAAGGTACTACCCTACAAGCTTTTGTAGACGATGCATCCACCACCAACCTTTATGGAGGAAGTGCCAGTCAGCCGCGTAAGAAAGTGCCGGCAGAGTGGGTGGTAGACGGTATCGAAGTATTCGTGCAGGGAGCCGACGGCAACCAGAAGCGCCTTCTTCCCTCGGTAGATGCAGGCTATGTGGAACTTACCCGAGGTATGGGATACACCTTGTATCGCAACGTGGATAAAGAAGCTACGGAAGCACTTGCAGAGAATAAAGGAAAGCTAGTCTATAACTATTCGCTCGGTGTAGGAAATTCAACCGATGCCAGCGGAATAGATGCCGAGGCATCCTTGAAAAACGGAGCCAGAATTATTTTTCAGGATACAAACAATTCAACAGCCGACTTCCATCAGCGGAGCAAATCTTCTTTGAGAAACTAAACATGAAACATTATCGTATCGCTTGCTTTTTTCTTGCACTTGTGGCGGGAGGCAGGTCCTGGGGAAGTGTTTCCTCAGAGACCTCCTCTCCTCTTCGGACAGACTTTAAGGAAACCTTGTGGAGGTATACAGCTTCTGCCGGAAGCAATCCTTCTTTTCTGTCGGGGATGGAGTGCAGTCGCATCTCCTATCTTCAGGCAGAAGGCAGTTACGGGAGCGGCAAACTGGTGAATTATTATCAGTCGGACAGCCGGCTGGGCGGATTGGTCTTGACCGAATCTTACTGGCGACTGAACTCGCGACTGGTATTAGGAGGTGCCATGGCATACGGTACGGAACAAGGCAAGCACATGTCGGGTTCGGCTTTTCTGCGTCCGGAAGAAACACCTTTTGACATTGTGGAGATGGACAATTCGGGAGCTGGTACGAAACGGCATGAATGGTACATGCTCAGAGGAGAAACAGGCTATCTCCTCACTCCTCGCCTCTCGTGGGGAGGGCAACTGGAATACCGTACGGAAAACTACGCCAAGCTCAAGGACTTGCGGCATCAGAATTCCCTGATGAACCTGCATTTGTCGACGGGCTTCTCGTATGAACTCTTTCCCGGATGGCAAGTCGGACTTTCTTACGGGTATTTGCGCAACGTGGAAACGGTAGGCTTCGGAATTTATGGAACGACCGATCGTCAATATACTTCTCTCATCAGTTTTGGAGGTTTCTACGGACGCAGTGAGGTGTTTGGTGAAAGTGGATATACTTCGAACACAACACCTTTGTTTACTCAAACACATGAAGTGGCCTTTCAGGGACAGTATCATCGCGGAGACCTGCACTGGTTTCAGGAGGTATTCATGCAAAAGACTTCCGGACGTTTTGGGAGCGGTTCTTCGACTAGCATCACCTACTCTACTCATACAGGGAGTGAAGTAGGTTACCGGATAAAGCTTACCTGGCAGCAATCCCGACTTTTTCAGGCGATGGAACTGGGTATCGCCCTGAAATCACTGGAAAACAGGGAAAACTCATATAAGGAAAGTACGGATGGACTGGGCGTATCGCAGATAGTCTATTACGGCAGCAATGAAGTGATGAGCAGGGACCAGTTACGTGCCTGGCTGGCGTATCAACTTCTTTCAGGAGGTAAAGAAAGCCGTTCAGGCCGGTCGGCCGAAGTGCGGCTGGACTATAGTTCCCGTTCTGTGACGGCATCGCAATATCCGTTTTTCCGGAAGCAGAGTCTGCACGTCACGAGGCTATGGCTTCAGGGTGCCAGAAACTGGTATAAAGGTCTGCAGGTATGGACTGCTTCCGCCGGACTGGGCTTGCAAGGCGGATGGGGCTGCATGAAGAAAGACGAACAATATGCCAGTGTATCGGAGAACCAGCAACGCCCGGCAGAAAGAGCAGACTTGCTGGTGGCAGAATATGATTACCAGACGGCTGTCCGGCTGATGTCGTATGCGGCCGTGGGATATGAAAGAGAAATTACTCCTTCCCTGTCAGGTTATGTCCGGGGCGAGGTGACGTATGCCAGGGCTTTTACGACTACAATGGCAGGAAAGGATTTCGTGCAACCCGTCATTAAGGTAGGAGTAAAATTTTAAGAACTAATCATTTAATTGTCTTACAATGAGTAAAATAATAGAGTGTGAAAATATTACGCATTATTACGGGAACCGCTTGATTTACGAAAATCTCAGTTTCGACGTGGAACAGGGAAAGGTATTGGGCCTGTTGGGAAAAAACGGCACCGGAAAAACCACCATCATCAATATCCTCAACGGTTACCTGAAGCCTCGCTCGGGTATGTGCAGGCTGTTTGGTGAAGAGATGGAACACCTCTCTCCGCTTACCAAATCGAAGGTGGGGTTGTTATTGGAAGGGCATGTGCAGCATGCTTACTTCACGGTTTCGCAGATAGAGAAATTTTATTCGGCCTTCTTTCCGAAATGGAAGAGAGAAGCCTATTATGAATTGCTGAAAAAGTTGCAGGTGCTTCCTTCACAGAAACTCTCTACCATGTCGTGCGGACAGCGTTCGCAGGTGGCGTTGGGACTGCTTTTTGCCCAGGACCCGGAACTGCTGATTCTGGATGATTTTTCCATGGGACTGGACCCGGGTTATCGCCGTCTGTTTGTGGAATACCTTCGGGAATATGCGTCGGCAGAGAACAAGACAGTCTTTCTTACGTCGCACATCATTCAAGACATGGAACTGTTGATAGATGATTGCATGATTATGGACTATGGCCGCTTGCTGTTGCATAAGCCGGTAAAGGAAATCATGCACCATTTCAAGCGATACCGTTTCACCTGTCCGGGAGATACATTCAGGCTGGAGGCCGATGAAGCCTTCTGGCACCCCTCCGCACTGGGCGATAAATGGGAAGTATATTCTTTTCTGCCAAAGTCCGAAGTCGAACAACGGCTGAAGACGATGGGTGTCATGGGAATTACAGCAGAAAACCTTTCGCTGGAAGACGCATTTATTGGTTTAACAGGTAAATATTAATGTCATGAATTTATTCAGAGCCTTGTCTTATAAAGAATGGATGAAAACCCGCCGCCTGATTGGGGTGATGCTGTTGCTGATGGCAGCAGCCGTGGGCTATACCTATATTGACCTTACCCACGAAATCCGCTTGAACGAAGCGGTCAATGTGTGGTATGGCTGTCTTTTTCAGGGCACATCGCTTGCCCCGTGGATGAAATACCTGCTGCCACTGGCCGGGATTGCCCTAGGAGTCGTGCAGTATGTGCCCGAGATGACGCAGAAACGCTTGAAGCTGACACTTCATCTGCCGGCAGGAGAAACCCAGATTATGGCCTCCATGCTATGGTATGGCTTCAGCGTCATTTTTCTGCTTTGTGTGCTGCTTTCGCTGGTCCTGGCGGCTGTGGTCCGCCTGTTTCTGCCTTCCGAAATTGTAGGAATGATGCTCCAGCAGTTGCTTCCATGGATGGTGGCAGCAGTGGCAGGTTATGGCTTCACTGCGTGGGTTTGTATCGAGCCACAGTGGAAACAGCGGATGCTTTGCATTGTGGTATCGGTGGGATTGCTGTCCATGCTGTTTGTTTCCTCCTATCCCGGAACCTATTCACAGTTCGGTGCAGGAATCTGCTGGATACTGGCAGCCTCTTTTATCTTTCCTTTCTCATCCTGCATCCGGTTCAAGTATGGTGTACAATAAAAACAATGAACAATGAAATACAAATCTCTCATTTTTTCAATCATTCTGTTGTCTGTCACCCTGCTGGCCTCCTGGACGGTGCCGGCACTGGTACAGAAAATGACCGACGATTCGCACAGCTATCCGCTGATGTATTATAGTGCCCGGTTGAAGGAACTTTGTGTGATTGACTTCCGCGAGCATAAGAATTCATTTTATGATATTCATGGTAACGAGTACCCTCGTGCACAATACGACTCACTGCTTCCGTTACTGAACTATCGCCAGTTGGCCATGGAAGGCCAGTTGCCCGATTCGTTGGAGGGACAGGCCATCGACGTGAAAATCCTGCGAAGCAAACAAGTGATGTTCCGTTTTCGTCCGGCCGATGCATTCTCTCCTCAACCCGCTATGGGGATTTTGCTGGAAGCCATGCCCAAACGGGGAAATCTTACGCTTCCCGGCGACTACTTCCGGATGAATCGTGAACTGACTTTTGTTGATGCACAGTCCAATTCGGTAAATCGGCAGAAGAGTGAAGCCTTCACCAAAGAGCTTGTCAAGAAAGGCTTCAGCTTTCCGGTAAAAGCTTATTGGGGAAATCCTACGGTAAGGAAACCCTATGAGGAGGGCTATTTCTGTCTGGACAGCAAAGGGGCTCTCTTCCACCTGAAGATGGTGAACGGACGGCCTTTCGTGAAAGATACGGGTATCGGTTCACAGTTAGGCATCAGATGGTTTGTCATGAGTGAGACGAGCGATAAGCGTTTCTATGGCTATCTGTTTGGCGAGGAGGGTGAAATGGGCTTACTGGAAAGCACGGACGAAGGCGGTTATCGCTTCCTGCCGTTTGATATCCGTCCGGTAGACATCACGAAAGACGAAATCAACATTCTGGGCAACTTGCTTTACTGGACCGTACGCGTATCGGATGCAGAAGGAATGGACTGTTACGGGCTGGATGCCGTGACACTTCAGTCGCTCTCTTCCTATCATCAGGACCGGAAGCGTGTTTTGTGGAATGAGTTGTCGGAATGGCTGTTCCCGTTCCGTTTCTCACCTTCGTCCGAAACAAATTCCTTTGTGAATCTTTATGTGGAAGATTTTTCTTCAAAGGGATTGGTGGTCAGTTTCTTTTTAGCCCTCCTGACTTTCTTTTTGTACAGAAACAAGGTATCTTTATTCAAACGCATACTGATGGCGACATGCGTGTGCGCTGCCGGCTTATCCGGAATAGTGGCACTGTTATTTCTTCCTTGGAATAAATATGAATAACTATAAACTCAATTGAAAATGAAAAAACTGTTTTTTATCGTAGCTGCGGCCTGTCTGCTGACGGTTACCTCGTGCGTGAACAATGGCAAAAAATCAGAGACCTCTCAGGAACAGCCTACTGCCGCTCTGTCGGTCAATAAGGCAAAATATGTGGAAGACATTCTGAAAGATGCAGAAAAGAATATAGACAAAGAGGTGGTGCTGAAAGGATTCATCACGCATACCTGCAAGCATTCTGGGCGCCGTTGCTTTGTAATTGGAAAAGACCAGAAGACTTCCATACGTGTGGAGGCAAGAGGCAATATCGGCGGATTCAACCGTGAACTGATTGGTTCAGAGGTCATCATCAAAGGGATTCTTCGCGAAAACCGTCTGACCAAAGAATACATTGACCAGGCGGAAGAAGAACTGAAGGAAAAGCAGGGAAAAGCAGAAGAAAACGGTGAAACCTGTGATGCGGAGATGAACAACATTCAAAGCATGCGTGAATGGATGAAGGCCAACCACAAGGACTATTATTCCATTTACTACATAGACGGTACGGAATATGAAGTGGCGGAATAAGAGTCTCTCCTACTGGCTTCGTGTGCTGCACCGCGATGTAGGCTACCTAATGGTAGGGGTCTGCTTGATTTATGCCGTGTCGGGTATTCTGCTGAACCACATGAATGGCAAGGATCCGGCTTTCCGTACCACTGAAGCGGCCGTTCAACTGGAGAAAGACATGCAGGCCGAAGAACTCCTTGCAGCATGGAACCGACAGGAGGATTTGCCTCCTGTAAAGCGGGTGCTGTCTATTGATGAAAGCCATCATCGCCTCATGCTGGAAGGCGGTGTGGGTGTGTATGACACTGTCAGCGGTTGTGTAGATTATGAAATACACGAAAAGCGTCCGGTAGTGTACTGGTTCAATCGGTTGCATTACAACCATATTCCGGGTTGGCATTTCATGGGCGACTTTTTCGCCATTTCGCTGGTATTCTTTGCCTTTTCCGGATTGTTCATGGTCAAGGGAAAAAATGGACTAGCAGGACGCGGAAAATGGTTGTTCCTGATAGGTATTCTGATTCCATTGGGATATATCTGGCTGGCCACATAATCAGACAAATACAAAATTACCTGTCCATTCTACAATGTGACAGGTAATTTTTTCTGTTCACTATAACAAAGGATTTTGTACATTTGCATAGGTTTTAAACCCCAACCGGAACACAGTAAAGAACTTAAAACAGAATAAAATATGGAAACATTCTACGACGTAATCGCTGGCGACCAGCTCGTGCTGGTGGATTTCTTCGCCACCTGGTGCCAGCCCTGCAAGATGATGCACCCCGTCTTGCAACAAGTGAAAGAGGTGCTGGGCGACCGCATCCGTATCATCAAAATCGACGTGGACACGCATGCCGCCCTGTCACAGCAATACCAGATTCAGTCTGTCCCCACCCTCATGCTGTTCCGCAAGGGAGAAGTGCTCTGGCGGATGAGCGGGGCCATGCCGAAAGCTGAACTGCTGAGCAACCTCGACCCTTTCCTGCGATAACTCACCCATAAAACCTTACGACAATGCACGAAGAAATTACCCTGCGCGACGTGGCCGACTACCTGGACCGCGTCGGCCTGCAATTCATGGCTACCATCGGACTGGATGGCAAGCCGAAGGTGCGTCCCATGCAATACATGGTGCTGGAGGACGAAAAACTCTGGTTCTGCACCAACGCAAAGAAGGAAGTGTATGCCGAACTCCAGGCCAACCCGGCGCTGGAACTGTGCGGATGCAAACTGGAAAAGGACGAGATTCAGACGCCGTGGATCCGTTTCTCAGCCGAAGCGGTCTTCGAGGAACGGCAGGACATCCGCGATGCCATCATCGAGAAAAGTGCCATTGTGCATGAGCTCTACAAGGACATGCGCACCAATCCTATTTTCAAGGTGTTCTACCTGACGCACATCGACGGCTGGATGACCAACCTAGGGCACGTGAAGGGCTTGGAAGACAAAGAAGGATTCGCCCGTCCCCTTCATTTCCAGTTTTAAGGGGAATTGTCTGGCAATGGAAATCTCTTGCTTGGGGCCTAGATAGAATGACGAATTTCTATCCTCTCCTGCGGATTCCTGCCGGCAAAAGTCGGCGTTTCTCATTTTATGACTAATTTTGCACCCCGACAAACATTTACTTCTGCAAACACATGAAAAAACTTAGCAAGAACGCCCTCATCGGCTATCCGGCGGGAATCATCACCGGCATCACGTATGGACTGAACCCCTTGTTTGCGGTTCCCCTGATGAAGCACGGCGCCGCCACCGAATCCATCCTCTTCTTCCGCTATCTCTTTGCTGTATTGATTCTGGCCCTGTTTCTGTTGGTCCGCCGGCAGAGTTTCCGGGTTTCCGGACAACAGGCGGGTATCCTGCTCATCCTCGGACTGCTCTACACTTCGAGCAGCCTCTTCTTGTTCGATGCCTACGAATACATCGCTTCCGGACTGGCCACGACGCTGGTGTTCCTCTACCCGGTGCTGGTGGCCATCATCATGGTGTTCCTGAAAGTGGTGCCTTCCTGGCCGGTGTGGCTGGCCATCGCGGCAACCTTCGGGGGCGTCCTCATCATGACGCAGGGCAACGGCACACAGGCGCTCAACCCCATCGGTGTACTCCTTTCCATCGGTTCGGCCCTGGTCTACGCCCTCTTTATCGTCATCATCAACCGGAGCAAGGCCATCGCCAGCATCTCCAACTCTCTGCTCACCTTCTATGCCCTCTCCGTGGGAGCGATTGTGTTTTTGGGAAAAATTCTGATTTCCGATATCGCCCTCACCGCAGGTCTCACCCACGCACACGACTGGCTCAACCTGGTAGGACTTGCCTTCCTGCCGACGGTGGTTTCTACGGCCACTCTGGCCATCGCCTCGCGTAACATCGGGGCCACCAAGGCTTCCGTCCTCGGGGTGTTCGAGCCCATCACCGCCATCGTGGTCGGCACACTCGTGTTCGGCGAACCGCTCACCACGAACATCGTAGTGGGTATCACCGTTGCCATCGTGGCCGTCACGTTCATGATTACTTTGACCAAACGGTGAAAACACAACTTAAATGTTTTTTATTATAACCTTTTTTTAAAAGGATAGGGGGAACCGGGATTTCCTTTTGAACCAGTAGCACTACCTGAAAACATACCATAAATAAAGATTTGTTCTACATTAGGATAATGGACAAATAGAGCCCCCCCTTAAATATCTACGAATGATGTCAAGCTTCAACATTGCAGCTTCTAGAAACGGCTTTTGTTTATATCAATTTTGGTCATATTATCACGATTCTTTTTAAGCATTTATCAAGAACTTCCTGCTTGCGCTTACACTATTGTCAATAATAGATTTCGCTTTGGCTATTTGCATTTTCGCTTTTTCCACTTCTTTATCGACAGCTTCACATTCAATTACAAAATCAACAAATATTTGCCTTTGTAATAGGCATCCAATAATAAGAATAACTCAACCTAATTTCATAGGGACATAAAACATTCTAGCTAATTTCGAATGGAGGATGATTATAAAAAGTAAGGGAGATGACTGTTTGTTAAACTTATTATGTATCTTTACGAATAGAATTTCCATACAACTTATCAAACAAGATAAGTCTCAGGTGAAACAATAGTAGGGAATTATTTCTTAAGCTGAAAATACATCAAAATATCCAGCTATAAAGAAAGATAGTAGTTTTACTTAAATTGTCATTTGCATAAATAATAGAAAAGATTGGCTCGTTTAGGAAGATTGAAAGAGTAATATGTTAGATTTGATTTCATAAAAAACAATTAAAATAATGGATAAATTCAAGGGACAGTTAAATAAATACATACAGACCATTGAGCGTATTGGCAACATGATTAATTTACAACCTATCCCAAGTAACAATATCAGCTATAATGAGTGTACAATGCTTTATATCAATTGATGCCACTTATACCACAAGAATATTATATTTTTAGAATATGACAGAAACCAACCGCATAGAATATAAAAGAGAACTTACTCCGGAACTCGATATAGAGAAAGAGATTATAGCGTTCCTCAATTACAAAGAGGGCGGTTATATTTATATCGGTATTGATAAAGACGGTTCAACAACTGGTGTGAAGGATGTGGATGATTGTATGTTAAGGTTAAAAGATCGCATCAAACATAATATATCTCCTTCCGCAATGGGGCTGTTTGATATTGCTGAGGAACAAAAAGACGGATATAGCATTATCAAGATTACGGTGGCAAGTGGTATCGAGAAACCGTATTTTAAAACTAAATACGGAATGACATCGCGAGGTGCATATATGCGTATTGGAACATCGGCTGAACCTATGCCTCAAGAACAGATTGACCGTCTGTTTGCCATGCGGACGCGAAACTCCATCGGACGCATAGTATCCAACCGGCAGGATTTGAGTTTTGAGCAGTTACGTATCTATTACGACGAACGTGGTAAAAGACTTAACGATAATTTCAAGCGGACATTGGAATTGCTTACAGAAGATGGCAAATACAATTATGTAGCTTATCTTCTGTCTGATGAGAATGGCAATTCTATTAAAGTGGCAAAGTATTCAAGCCTTGACCGTTGTGATTTAGTAGAAAATAATGAATATGGATATTGCTCTCTCATTAAAGCAACCAAGAGCGTGTTGGCAAAACTGGATATCGAAAACAAAGTTGCCGCTACTATTACACCTATGGAACGCATTGAAACCCCCTTGTGGAACAAGGTTGCTTTGCGCGAAGCTGTTATTAATGCGATTGTGCATAACGATTATTCCTTTGAGGTGCCGCCCAAATTTGAGATATTTCCCGACAGACTGGAAATAATTTCGGCTGGACGTTTACCGGAATCTCTCTCCAAAGAGGAATTTTTCAGTGGTATATCAATTCCACGCAACAAGGAGTTGATGAGAATTTATCGAGACTTGGAATTGGTAGAGTCGTTAGGCTCTGGAATACCTCGCATACTAAGAGCATATGGAGAAGAATGCTTCAAGTTTACCGACAATTTTATTCGTATTACTTTTCCTATAGCTGCTCATGATACTGCTCATGATACTGCTCATGATACTGCTCATGATGTTGATAATATATCTGGACATATAAAAACTCTTATTGCTAATATAGATGGAGAAGTTGATAGGGAAACACTACAATCCACATTAGGAATTAAGCATCGGACATATTTTCGAAATACATATCTTAAACCATCTATAGATGAAGGCTACATAGAGTTTACTTTACCTAATGAGAAACAAAGTAAATTACAAAAATATCGCCTTACGGCAAAAGGTTTATCATTGAAGGAGACTTTGAAACATAATAAGTAATTTTTACTCAATTGATTATATAGAGATAATGGTAGCTTTTAATAATTAAAATAGTTGCATATTATATTGATATATAATTATGAATCCATCTGAAAATTTAGTAAAAAACAGAAAGGGAGATTTGTTTCAGATAAAGAAGTTGATAGTTATGCTAAATCACTAAAGATCAATGATTATTTGTAAAAACAAGAATATTATTTGACAAGTCTATTCTGTAATATTTTCCATTTTAACTAAAGTTTCTCAGTTGAGGTGGAGGAATAGTGAGAGATTACTTCTTTGGCTAAAAAATACATCAAAGGTATTCAGCCACTTATCGTTAGATTACGATTCCTGGTAGCCATCATCTTGGCGTTTCTGAAAGTGGTACCCTCCGTTGCCATCGTGGCCGTCACGTTCATGATTACTTTGACCAAACGGTAAGGCATCCTTTCCGGGGTCAGTAACTCCGGTTCCGGATGTCGAGGGTCACCTCCATGTAATTCCGCCGTCCCTCTATGTAATCGGCATAGAGGATTTCCACGTCCTGACCTTTCAACACGTGGCATTTTCCGCACAACTCACAGTTGTGCAAGCACTTCCAGGCGTCGAGCACGTATGCCCGGCGTTCTTCCAAGGTAGATTGTTCTATAAGAGGTGGAGTCATAAGGACTGTCTGTTTGCTACATTGACAGACAAAGATACGGGTTCTGCTTCATTCAGACCGAAGGCGTCTTCGTAAAAATCCTAAAACATCCCTGCATTGACCTCCTTCCGTCTTTGCATTTTCTACGTTTCCCTTATGGAAAACGTAAATTTCCGCCTCGGAAGACGTACGTTTCTCGCTCGCAGAACTTACGTTTCCGGTTCGGGAAACGTAGAAAACGAGGGAAGGTTTGTCTGTCAATCTGCTGAGACTTTCTTGACTTATAAAAGGAGTTTTCTTCCCCGACAGTTATCCGACAAAAAACTGAAGATATTCTCATCAAAAGTCCCAAAAATGAATTACCTTGCATAAAAAATAAAACAATGAAAAACTATATCATCACCCTTCAGGAATTATTTTCCGGCAGAAACACCGAATTTGACCAGGCAGTGACCAACAATCGTGTCAAATTAGTCCGCCACAAAGACAACCGCTCAGAAATCGTAGTCAATGGAAAAACAATTACCGACTATACCCTTTACGACATCTACAAGCACGACCGGAATACTTTCCTCAATTACCAAGGTGAACAAAGCAAACCCGTCTTCGATAATGTGGATTACATCGTCGCATTTCTTGGGGAAGGTTCAAAGGAAGCCCGATTTATTGGGGTTTATAAGAATAACGGAAAACTTCACAACCCCAGTCCAGAATATAAATCCAATGTGTACAACCTAACAGAAGTTGCCGGTTTCGACATTCTGAAAGAGAAAGTCATTATCGATTGGGGAGATGCCACAATATGCTGGCATCAGTATTATTCTAATGTTAAGGAAGTTATTCGTATCGAGAAAGGAATGACCGACGCGAACGGTATACCATACTTTAAATCTTATAATGATGTCAATCTCAGTTTTGAACAGCTGAAATACATCATCGAAAGAGAACCGGAAGACTGGAAAGTCGCGTTACAAGCCGTCAACTGCATCTATATGATTGTAGACAAACACAATGGGAAGCAATACGTGGGCTCCACTTATGGAAAAGACAGTAAAAAATCCTCCGGAATCTGGAACCGCTGGACCGCTTATATCCAAACAGGAGGACACGGAGGAGATGTAGAACTGGAAGAACTACTGGCACGGGAAGGAGAAGGATACGCCCGTAACTTTAGCTGGATTATCTTAGAAACACTCCCCTTGCGCATCACGGACAAAGAAGCAATAACCCGTGAGAATGTATATAAAGAAAAATTCCTCACGAGAGAATTCGGATACAACAGAAATTAAAAACATACAAAACCATGCCACAAGAACTCATACACTCCTGCCCCGAACTGATTGAGTACATCCGTCAGGTGGGGATGCTGCCCCTGCTCTCCATGGGCATTGCGGGCTGGTCGGCCGAGGAAGTGACCGACGAAGACTGCCAGTACACCCAGCTGCCCGACGGCGGTTGGGAATGGCCGCTCTGGGAATGGAAAGGCGCCATCCTGCAAGAAAGCGGTTGCGCCTACGGCAAGTTTTTCAAGGGAAAAGCCGCGTTCATCAGCCGCGAATGGTGGCCCGATTTCTGCAACTACCGGCGGAGCCTCTTCCCCTATCCGGAAGAAGGGAGCATTGAAGAAACGATTCTCGACGTACTGAAAATTGAGGGACACCAGATTACCCGGAAACTGCGGACTTCCTGCGGTTTCACGGGACCGAAGATGCGGAGCCGTTTCGATGCCTATATCACGCGGCTGCAGATGGCCGGCTACATCGTGACGGAGGATTTTGTCTATCCACGCGACCGCCATGGACGGGAATATGGCTGGGGATGGTCGCTGCTCACCACGCCCGAAGTTCTCTTCGGAAGGGAAGCCTGCCACCCGGACCGCACCCCACAGGAGTCGCGTGAAAGACTGCTCGGACAGTTGCAGAAAGTCCTGCCCCAGGAATCGGAAAAGACGTTGGAGGCACTGCTGAAATAAGGCTAAAATGCGGACTTAAAAAGCAGGCCTCCTCCCTGAAAGGGATTCATCCTACTAATATCTAGGGTTATACTTTTCCCAAAATGGAGATTTCCCATTCCACAGACGATACAGACCATATAATTTTATCAGTTCCTGCTCCACGATATTCTTTTCTGCATAGGGAAGGTCCCATTTCTTTTCTTGTTTTCCATCGAAATAAGGCTCGTAGATGTTAAGGATATTGCCCAGTAGAGGCTTGAAGAGTCTTTTCTCAAACTCCTCTCTATATCCTTCCAAGGCCCATCTAAGGTGTATAAGACAGCTGTTCAGGTACAAGGAATCACGCATCAATACTTTACTGAAAAGCAGCAAATATTCATGCTTATAGGATGAGACTCCATCCTGTATGACTTCATTTTCCAACCAGGCCAATGCCTTTCCAGTCTTCTTGTCGTCCACGAAGAGAGACAGCAAGTCGTTTCCTCCTCTTTCCTTGTTCACCACACCGAGCACATTACGTTTCGTAAGGTTATAATCTTTCCTCTCCCTTTGAAGCACCTCCTGGTTCTGCAAGATGAAAGACTGCATGCGAGTAAGGATGAAAGTCCAGTTGCCCATAAACTCCCACATTTCCGTGTCTCTCCATTTGCCCATAGCTGCCTCAATATCCTTGCAGGCCTTTTGCAGTTTCTCATAGATCTGCACAATCTCTTCATCACTGAAAGATATGTACTTCTGAACGGCATAAACATCCAGTGCATGACCTTTATAAATAGAAATAGAACAATCACTATGAATGCCAGTCCGCCACAAAAGTGGTGAATGCAATAGGATATGCTTCAATTTGGCTTGCAGTCCGGGGTCATCCTCTACATAACGACATGCCGCCTCCAACAAGGTACCGTCTTCGTATATCTCATCGGGCAATGCCGACAGTTTTTTTATCAACTTGCTCCGGTCGACCCATTTATCCATATTCATCAGCACATAAAAATGGGCAGGAGTATCTGCCACTTGCACCAAGTGATCGAGTTCCTTGCACTCTTCTTTATTGAGTTCAAGATTTTGGCTAACCGCCACCAGGATACGATTATGAAAATCATTTATTTTCTTCCGAAGCTTCAAGACAGAGAGCAGAATTTTATGCTTGAGACCCTCTTTATTTACCCGTGCGGCTCCTGTCACAATGAGGTGCTGCATCTCATTGAATTGCATGTTTCCGGCCTCCATATCCTTTAGATTCAACTGAACAAAAACTTGTTCGAATAAATCTTCCCATTCTTTTGCTGCCACCGCCTTCATAAATACAGGAGCCACAATATAGATGGCATTGCATACATTCGCAGGGCATTCTTTATCTTGCAACGCTCTCAGCATCAGGCGCAGCAACTCCGGCAGCTGGACATACAACTTAAAAGAATAGATATAATCCTGGGCAACCTTCAGCAAGAAATCTCTTGAGTTTCCATACAACAAAGAAAAGAACAAACAAGGATAGGGATATTCCTCATATAAGTTTTCGCATATCATCTGCCATTTTTCCTTCTCCATCAAATGTACATTTCCTGATACGCTTGGCACGCCCAGTTCCAAGAAGATATGGAGCACTTTAAGTGAGTTCATCTTCGCCACATCGTAGGAATCGAAACATACCGTATGCCTCAAATTGCCATACGGCTGACCCGACGTATAAGTCCGGCTCTCATTCAAAAGGTTTTCTATCAGCGTGCCCACCTTGATCAGTCGCGGATTGTGTCGCTCCAAAGCCTCTATCTTCCCTTGCAAATCTCCGTAGAAGCTCATATTCCCGTTTTTCCCTTGAACCCGTCCTCTTATCAGGGGAAGAATATCAATCGCAAATCGATAATCCTGCAAGCACTTGAAATTCTCCCGGCTTATCAGTCGGGTTATCGCATCGGCATCGGTCTCTGAGCCTAATACAGAACGCAATAAATGATAACGCATTTTATTCAGTCCAGACTCCGGGTTCCATCCGTCCATCAAGATTTTCACTTTACTGAAGTAAAGATGAAACAAGTTGCTCAATACGGTTTCATAAGTTGTATCCTCATTCTGAAGGTCATACAATAACCGGCCCCCCATACACCGTGCCCGTAAAGCCAGCAGATGATACTGTTCTTTCAGTTCCGCTCCCTGTCTTGCCATCAGGCCTGTCTGCTTAATCGACAAGACGGAATCCACGGGAATCGATTCCCCTCTTATCGCAGCATATATCAGTTTTGCACACAAGGGCAAATCCATCTGACCCTCCAATAATTCATCCACATGCGAAAGTACATGAAGACGGTGATAATGACTGATTCCCTGTTGCTCAGGAATCCGATTGTATGCCGACAGCCTGTAAGTCTCCTCGACTTTTTTCACAAAATCATCGTCTGCCCGAAGAATGTCATCCAATTTTACGGGCATTGACTTCCAGTTCTCCTCATATCGTTCGTACCGTTCTTTATCCCGACTCATATATTCCAAGAAGGCATCCACCCGTTCCTGGTTAGACGTGGCGTCCGGGAAGAACTCAAACAAGTTCACAATCTCTATGTAGTGATTCTGAAGGAGCAACTGCTTATCCTCGCCAAGCGGCGCAGCTCCGGAATGGATGAAATAAATGGAACGTGCACGACCGGCTGAAGGCAATGCCCCCTTGTCAAGGATGTCTTTCACCCAGTCTATCCATGCCATAAAGTTGGGGTCATCGCCCGAGAAGCCTATCAGGCAAAAGGCTCCTTTGAGCAACGAGATTCTCATCAAGTTGACGAATGCCTCATGTTTCCGCGGATAATCGCGATAATCTTCTGCCGTAATGACATACTGCATGTGTCTATCCCCGTCAAACCCATACGGCACATGGGAGCCTGTACGCAGATTTCCATGCAGCTTATAAATATTCTTTCCGCCTTCCGTCAATGAAATCTGGTAAGAATCTGTAATCAGCTGATAAGTATCCGCACGACGCTCCTTATAAAAGCCAACCAGACTTTCTTGCCGGACAATTTCCTGCTCAATCACCTTTAGATTCTGCTGATACAGTCTGCCGGCATCATCCCACTCATCTTTTTTAAACGGAACCAATGCCAGCCCGCAATCCGCTATCAACGACTCTATCGAGCGACAGACGGAAGCCAATTCTGTAGTGCATCCCGCCTCCAGCTTCCGTTCAAATTCACAATACAAGCCCTTGTATTGCTCCAGGAGGAATTTATATCGATTCACTTCCTGCACCGCCTTTTCTTGCTTCTGCGACCATTCTTCCGCCACATCCACACCTGCCAGGATATCCAATGCATTGTCATAGTTGAACGTAAAGATGTGTTTCACGCCTAATCCCAGCAACTTCTTATGACATCCCAAATAAAGCTTGTCGTCAATCAGGTTGTCACCCAGAAACAGGCCATATTCTCCGTTGCCGGATGACTTAAGATGGGGCATCCGCTTCTCGATATACAAATCCATCGCCTCATGGTAGCCTTTGCGGCGTACGTATTCCGAAGCGATTTCAAGATACCCTTTTTCGGCAATAATTCTTTGAACCTCCCGTTCCTGCAATTCTTTCTTCCCGCCTGCACACGCAGGATACAACTCTCCGACTAAGGGCTTGAGCAAATCTCCCCACAAAGGGAATTTAGTAGAAATATTTGTACTGAAACCAGCCCCTACAATAAAGGAGAGAGTTCCATCCTCAATATGTCTGTGAATGTGATCTAGCATCGTTGAATTCAGTTTAAAAATTTATTATTATACAAAAGTAAGGAAATAAATTCAACTAGCTAATAAAATCCGGTATATATAAAGAATTTCTCTTTACAGGAACATCGTCAGCAGCGGGATACTCAACACGGAGAGCAAGGTGGTGAGGAAGGTGCCCTCGGCCATGATGACCTCCCCCTTCTGGTACTGGATGCAGAACAGGGTGCCGTACGAAGCCACGG
>UMAT01051278.1_pt1 | contig 20857 bp, 17 predicted proteins | sample 1963781 | NCBI WGS metagenome assembly UMAT01 (sample SAMEA4835923, study PRJEB28245) | human gut metagenome | biome: gut microbiome; material: fecal sample | place: Denmark | collected 2008
CGTGTACCGGGATACAAGTCGGGTGAATCTGTACATAAGCCGGGTTAGCGAAGAACGCACCTTTACGATAGCAAGACATAGCAGCTGTACAGTTACAAGCCATAGCGTTGGTAGACAAGAAGTAAGTGTTACCATAACCACCAGTAGCAATTACCACTGCATGAGCAGCGAAACGTTCCAATTTACCAGTTACCAGGTTCTTAGCAATGATACCACGTGCACGACCGTCTACGATGACAATGTCTTCCATTTCATAACGAGTGTACAGTTTTACAGTACCAGCACCTACCTGACGGCTCAATGCAGAGTATGCACCCAGCAACAACTGCTGACCCGTCTGACCTTTAGCATAGAAAGTACGAGATACCTGTGCACCACCGAATGAACGGTTGGCCAGTGTACCACCATATTCACGAGCAAAAGGAACACCCTGTGCCACGCACTGGTCGATGATATTGTTTGACACTTCAGCCAGACGATATACGTTAGCTTCACGTGCACGGTAGTCACCACCTTTCACTGTATCATAGAACAGACGATATACAGAGTCACCGTCATTCTGGTAATTCTTGGCTGCGTTGATACCACCCTGTGCAGCAATAGAGTGTGCACGACGCGGAGAGTCCTGAATACAGAAGTTAAATACGCGGAATCCCATTTCACCCAGAGAAGCAGCAGCAGAAGCACCTGCCAAACCGGTACCTACCACGATGATGTCCAGACGACGTTTGTTAGCCGGGTTCACCAGTTTCTGGTGAGCTTTATAATTGGTCCATTTCTCAGCTATCGGGCCTTCAGGAATCTTAGAATCAAGTATCTTAGTCATAATGTTTTTTCAATTTAATCAGTTACACTTAAATTAGCAAGCACCGCAACCCATCAGGCTCTTCAAGAAGAACACAACTGCTACTACCATAAAACCAAGAACGATGATAGTAGAATAGATGTTTGAGATGCATTTCCAGCGGTTAATCCAGATGGTGTTGTTCCAACCCAGCGTCTGCATAGCGCTCCAGAATCCGTGAGTCAAATGGAACCACAAGGCAATCAGCCAGATGATGTACAGTACAAAGAACACCGGATTAGAGAATGTCTGCAGGATGTAGCCATAACCATCGGCTGCATCAAGACCTCCCATCATCGGGTTGCCCACGATTTCAGCGAACTGCATTTTGCTCCAGAAGTTCACAAAGTGAAGAGCCAAACCCAGAATAACGATGATACCCAGTACCAGCATGTTCTGAGAAGCCCATTCCACGTTTTTCGGTTTTACTGTCACCGCATAACGTTCGTGACCACGTGCAGCACGGTTCAACATCGTCAGCCAGAAAGCGTAGATGATGTGAATTACAAACAAGGCAGCCAGTCCGACAGTAGCTACCAGTGCATACCAGTTAGCGCCGAGGAACTCACAGACCATGTTGTATGCCTCGCCCGAGAACAATGCAACAAGGTTCATCGCCATGTGAAATGTCAGAAACAGGACAAGGGCGATACCAGTTACACTCATCACCACTTTCCTTCCAATAGATGAATTACTTAACCACATAAATGATTGAATTTAAATTATTTAATTGTTAGAACTATAATTTCGCACTTCACGGTCCAAATTATGATGCAAAATTAGAAGATTTATTCAGATAATACAACAGATTATGGAAAAAATTCTGTAATCAAAAGAAGCGAATAGAGGAGTACGAAAAAGCGCAAAGGCGTTTGAATCAACGCATCTTTGTGTGGTTGATTCAAACGCCTTTGCGCTTTATAGAGCCTGTGCTTTCATTTTATCCAAAAGGTAAAAGCATTCATCAGAGCCTACCTTTTTGGAAAATTCATCCCAGGCTCCCGCAACAGCTCTACAGCTTTTTTCATGCTCTCATTCAACTGATTAATCACCTGGAAATATTCATTCATATCCCAAATGTCACGGGCCAGCAAAGCTTTCAGCTGGGTCTTTACTAAAGGTAAGGCTGTGTGAAACTGTGTCTCGTTATAAGTAATTCCCATGGAAGTACCTTGAGCGACCAGTTCATCAAGCATTTCCTTTGTCACCTCAAACTCACGGTTAAAACGGTCGAAAGTTTTATACCGTCTGAGCCATTCCTTCCGGTAACGGTCAATAAGCTTGATATTCAATTGTACCATGGCCCCTTTATCACGAAGCGACAAATAATAATCGGTATACATCGTGGTGTCAATAGGCACAAAATAATCAGGCATGATGCCTCCTCCCCCATACACCGTACGTCCCAATTTCAAGGTCTTTGCCTTGAGTGAATCGGGAAAATGAATGCTGTCGGCACTCATCATCTCTCCCCGATTATAACGGTCAATCAAATCCTGGTTGTATTTCTCGATGCTCTCGTAGGGTTTCTGAATACAACGTCCTGAAGGAGTGTAGTAACGCGCCACCGTCAAACGGATCATTGACCCGTCGGGTAAATCAATGGGACGTTGCACCAACCCTTTTCCAAAGGTACGACGACCAACTACAATTCCTCTGTCCCAATCCTGAATAGCTCCGGTCACAATCTCACTGGCTGAAGCCGAAAATTCATCGACAAGTACCACCAAACGGCCTTGCTGGAAATCACCGTCGCCTTTTGCAGTAAACTCCGAACGCGGATTGCGACGGCCCTCGGTATACACTATCAATTCTTTTTCACCCAGTATTTGGTCACACAGACTAATGGCTGCATTCAAGTAACCACCGCCATTCCCTTGCAAATCAAGTATCAGGTCTTTCATGCCCTGTTTCTGAAGTTTATGAAGTGCATCGGTAAATTCCTTACCGGTAGTAGCAGCAAAACGATTCACACGGATATAGCCAATCTGACCTTCCACCATATAGGAGGCATCCAGACTGTACACGGGAATCTTGTCACGCTTGATAGTGAACGGCAAAAGTTCCTTGACGCCGGCACGCAGCACTTTCACCGTCACTGTAGAGCCTTTCGGCCCGCGCAAACGACGCATCACCTCGTCGGTGTTCATCTTCACACCGGCAATCACGGTGTCATTCACTTCGATAATACGGTCACCGGCCAGGATACCTACTTTTTCGGAGGGTCCTCCCGACACAGGCTGAATAACGAACAGAGTATCGGTAGCCATGTTGAACTGGATGCCGATGCCGTCAAAATTTCCTTGCAAAGGTTCATTGAGTCTCTTCACTTCCTCCGGATCGGAATAAGTGGAATGCGGATCGAGCTTTTCAAGCATGCTGACAATGGCAGTTTCCACCAATTTATCTTCATCCACTTTATCGACATACAAGTTAGAGATGGCAAATTCTGCCAGCTGCAACTTACGCGAGGGGGAGTCAAGCAGTTTGTTCTGTGCAGACAAAGCTGTCCATGCAGCTAGTCCACAAAAGAACGTCAATACATATTTTCTGATTTTCATGTGCTGAAAGGTTTATTTGTCGTCTATATCCATTCCTTCGGGCAGAAACGCCGATACATCCTTGCCATACTGCAGCAGTTCGCGCACAATGGTAGAACTGATTGCTGTCAGTTCCGGCTCTGTAAAGAGCAGAATGGTTTCCACACCGGCCAACTTACGGTTGATATCGGCAATGGTTTCTTCATATTCAAAATCATGTACGGTACGGATGCCACGGATAATAAATCCGGCTCCCCGTTCGCGGGCAAAATCTACCGTCAGATTGTCGTATGCCTCAACGGTGATGCGGGGTTCGTCGGCATAGAGTTTCTGAATCATCTCCACACGCCGTTCGGTGGGGAACCAGGTTTTCTTCTTATCATTCACTCCAATGCCGATAATGATTTCATCCATAAAAGTCAGGGCACGCTTCACCACGGAATAGTGGCCGATGGTAAACGGGTCGAATGTGCCCGGGAATATTGCTTTTTTCATCACTGATAATTGACAATTATTAATTGTTCATTATTCATTCTTCCTTGATTAAGTCTTCTTCTACCACCAGGTTGTCGATGATGAAGTTCTGACGTTCCATGGTGTTCTTGCCCATGTAGAACCCCAGCAGCTCCTTCACGGCGTCGGTCTTGCGGAGAGTAACCTGCTCCAGACGCATGTCCTTGCCGATGAAATGGCGGAACTCGTCGGGCGAAATTTCTCCCAGTCCTTTGAATCGGGTGATTTCCGGATTGGGACTCAGTTTCTCGATGGCTGCCAGCCGCTCTTCGTCCGAATAACAATAAATCGTTTCATACACACCTTTCTTGCGGTTACGTACGCGGAACAGCGGGGTCTGCAAAATATAGACATGGCCTTTCTTAATCAGGTCGGGAAAGAACTGCAGGAAGAAGGTAATCATCAGCAGACGGATGTGCATACCGTCCACATCGGCATCGGTAGCCACGATTACCTTATTATATCGGAGACCGTCGAGACCGTCCTCGATGTTCAAGGCTGCCTGCAACAAATTGAACTCTTCGTTTTCATACACCACCTTCTTAGTCAGTCCAAATGAATTCAACGGCTTACCACGCAAGCTGAACACGGCCTGCGTATTGACATCGCGGCTCTTCGTGATAGAACCGCTAGCCGAGTCTCCCTCGGTGATGAAGATGGAACTTTCCAAACGAGGGTCGTCTTCTTCGTCTTTCTTACCGCCCTTTTGGTCGTTGAGATGGATGCGGCAATCGCGCAGCTTGCGATTATGCAAATTCGCTTTCTTGGCGCGTTCGCGGGCAATCTTCGTCACGCCGGCAATGGCCTTACGCTCTTTTTCGGATTCCTGGATTTTCTGCAACAGAATTTCTGCGACATCGGGATGTTTGTGGAGGTAGTTATCCACCTGTTCCTTCACGAAATCACCCACAAACTTATTCACACTGACGCCCGAAAGTGGATAAGGATTACCCTCAGAATCTTTCTCAGGGGCCATAGTCAACGAACCCAACTTAATTTTGGTCTGACTCTCAAAAGTAGGTTCAATCACATTGATGGCAATGGCAGCCACCAATCCGTTACGGATATCCTGGTATTCGAGGTTTTTTCCGTAAAATTCCTTGATGGTGCGGGCGATGTGTTCCTTGAAGGCACTCTGATGGGTTCCTCCTTGAGTGGTGTGCTGTCCATTGACAAACGAATAGTATTCTTCGCCATACTGTGCACTGTGGGTGAAGGCAATCTCAATATCCTCTCCCGTAAGATGTACGATGGGATACAGTCCCGGCGCCGTCATGTTATCGTTCAGCAAGTCCTCCAGTCCGTTACGGCTCACGATGCGGTGCCCGTTATAATAAATGGAAAGACCTGTATTTAAATAGGTATAGTTACGGAGCATGGTCTCAATGAACTCCGGACGGAAACGATAGTTCAGAAACAGGGTATCATCGGGTTCGAAGAAGATATAGGTACCGTTTTCCTCTTCGGTAGCGCAGGTCTCGTCGCTAATCAGTTCCCCACGTTCGAACACGGCCTTGCGCATCTGTCCGTCACGGGCACTCCAAGACACAAAATGAGAACTCAACGCATTAACCGCTTTTGCACCGACTCCATTCAATCCCACACTTTTCTTGAAAGCCTTGGTGTCGTATTTTCCTCCCGTATTCAACATGGAGACGGCATCGACCAGACTTCCCAAAGGAATACCTCGGCCATAGTCGCGCACGGACACACGCAAGTTGTCTTCCAGCTGAATCTCGATGCGCTTTCCGGCTCCCATCTTGAACTCGTCAATGCTGTTGTCCACCACTTCCTTAAGCAGTACATAGATACCATCCTCAGCCTGCGAACCGTCACCCAGTCGTCCGATATACATACCGGGACGGGTGCGCACATGCTCCATGTCGCTCAAGTGGCGAATGTTCTCTTCCGTATAGCTGGCAGAAGAAACGGTGCGTTCGTTAATTTCCTCCATATATATACTCCCTTTCTGACAATTAAATCATTTTTTTATAAGCCCGACGACGCTTATGCTGTACTGACTCAAAAGCACTCCACTGTGCCTGCACCTTTTTATTAAGTTCTAGCTCCGGATTACTTTCTCCGTATTCAAATCCCATCTGCTGAAAAATAGGTACCAAGTCGTAAAACAACAAAGCATTGACTCCCTTGCTCTGGTATTCAGGTTTCACCCCTACCAACAACAAATCAAGTACATGTGGACGTTTGATGAACAATGCTTTCAGTAAATAAAACCAACCCCAAGGCAACATCTTGCCTTTGGCTTTCTGCAAAGCTACCGACAATGAAGGCATGGCAATTCCCACAGCTACCAAGTTACCTTCTTCATCTTCTACCAACGACACCATACGCAAATCAATAAGTGGAAGGTACATTTTTACATACTGGTTGATTTGTCCCTGAGTCATTTGGGAATATCCATAAAGCGGAGCGTATGCTTCATTAATCAAGTCGAAAATTTTCTGTCCGTAATTTCCTTTCTTGATGTCACCCCGTTTAAGTTTCTTGATTTTCAGTTTGTATTTCTGTAGGATGATTTCTGAAATACGTACAAACTTGTCGGGAAGCTGGTGCGGCACGGTAAGCTTGTATTCCACCCAGTCAGCTTCTTTCTCAAAACCCAACTGCTCCATGTGTTCAGGATAGTAGGAATAGTTATAGATGGTAGCCATCGTACCCAGCTGATCGAATCCTTCCACCAGCATGCCTTCGGCATCCATATCGGTAAACCCCAGCGGACCCACCATGGCTTCCATTCCTCGCTCTTTCCCCCATTTGGCCACCGCGTCGAGCAAGGCAGCCGACACTTCTTCCTCATCAATGAAATCAATCCAACCGAAGCGGACTTCCTTCTTGTGCCAAGTATCGTTGGCCCGATGATTGATAATAGCAGCTACACGCCCTACGATTTCATCCCCCCGATAGGCCAGAAAATAATCAGCCTCACAAAACTCAAACGCAGCGTTCTTTTTCGGATTAAAGGTGTTGAGCATGTCATCGTACAAATCGGGAACAGAATAAGGATTATTTTTATAAAGTTCGTAATTGAAACGTATGAACTTCTTCAGTTCTGCTTTCGTCGTAACTTTTTGAATCGAGATAGTCATTGTGGTATAATTTTCTTTCGTTCGCTATGAGTTTAGAAAAATTAAGGCTGTAAAGATAATGCTTTTTCTCTGAAAAGCTGGTCTATTTACTGATTTTCACACTTTAAGACATCGCTAAGAAAGATGGGAATCGCTTTCATTCTTTAACAAAAAGACAAATTTTAAACATTCTTTTCATTTCTCTTCTAGATTTCCTATTTCCATTTTTTCACAAAATTCTGTTTTACAGCAAAATAACACTCTTTTCCTTCATGAGATTTCAAAAATTTTCCACAGCCGAGGAGATGGCCGCGTTTTTCGCAATCTCACGTTCTTATTTCCACCATCCAGCAGGCAACGACAAGACCATGGCAATTACTTCTCCATAATTCTTTTGCCCGGAAGAAATCTGATTCCCCTTCAAATACCATTCATATACCTGTTCTTGTATCTTTCCTACCCACGGACTGTATCTTGACTCCCAATATTCCTGTTTCTCCCGAAGTGCCTGCAATACCTCTGGACGAATAGAAAGGAGCAATTGACGATATCCTTCATCATCCAACAAAGAAGCTGCATTTGAAAGTACATAAGGTAGCAAGCCAAAATAGCCCGAATAACGAACAACTGGCGATATAGAACGAATACAAATCTGATAGGCCCAGAAATTGGCTTCGGCTTCACTACTGACTCCCAACAGATGAGCGTATTCATGCACATAGGTAAAAGGCCATTGTAAAGGAGGCAATTCACGATTCAACTGCGACTCAGCAAAAAAGGGCCCCATATACCCGAGTACCCCCACACCGGAATAGAGAAAATTAAATACCACCTGCTTGGGGTGCTGATAACTTCTAGGAACAGAAAGTCCAAAACGAGAAGGGACTTGAGCATACAGCTGCTTCATTTCATTCTCTATTTCTCTAGTAGGAGGCAAGGGGCACGTGGTATAGGAACGATTCAAACTGTCAACATACTCCGACAGAAAATGATGAAAGTCTTCTGCTACATACGCAACCGCTTCTGTGGAAGAACGAACAAAGAAGCCCTTCCTGAAATAATTTATTCCCCATCCCCAATAAAACCAAAGATAGCAGACCACCACACATTCAGCCTCAACCCTCAAGACCCATTTCCACCTTCGTCCTTTGCGGTGGGCCCAAAACGGCAAACCAATCAAAAAAAAGCAGAAAGCGATAACCAACCATTCTTCCAGAGAAAAGGGTATCCATGCCACCAAAGCAGAGAGTATAGCCGACAAAATAGGATAAATAGAACGCGCGTACATCTCTCCTGCAGCCGGTAAAAAACGGCAAAGAAAAACAAGCCCTAACAAAAGAGCTTCTATGCCCCAACGTATGTAACGTAACGGAAAACTTTTCATACACACAAAGTTATATGTTTTCAAAGAAGGTGAAGGTAGTGACAAAGAAAATATATACTTTTGTAACACAGATTAATCATGAATTATACTTAGACAGAAAATGGCATTAAACTACATCTGGATTGCATTCTTTCTGCTGGCTTTCGGGGTGGCCCTCGTGAAACTGGTGTGCTTTGGCGACACGACTGTTTTTCCAGCAATTATCAACTCGACCTTCGACTCATCGAAGACAGCTTTTGAAATATCTTTGGGACTGACCGGCGTGCTTTCGCTCTGGCTCGGCATCATGAAGATTGGAGAAAAGGGAGGCGTGATCCAGCTTTTTGCCCGGCTGCTCAGTCCGCTATTCTCGAAACTGTTTCCAGACATTCCGAAAGGGCATCCGGTGACGGGTAGTATTTTCATGAACCTGGCGGCCAACATGCTGGGACTGGACAACGCAGCCACTCCGCTCGGACTGAAAGCGATGGAAGGGTTGCAGGAACTGAACCCGAAGAAAGACACGGCGAGCAACCCGATGATCATGTTTCTGGTGCTGAACACTTCGGGACTGACCTTGATTCCTATCAGCATCATGGTATATCGGGCACAGCTGGGAGCGGCCCAACCGACCGACGTGTTTGTGCCTATTCTGCTGGCCACGTTCTTCTCGACCCTGGCCGGTATCCTTGCGGTCAGCGTATACCAGCGTATCAATCTGCTGAACCGTACCATCCTCCTGTTTTTGGGAGGAGCCAGCCTTTTCATCGCGGGTATCATCTATTTTTTCCATCTGCTCACCCGACAACAGATTGATCTCTACTCTACCACTTTTGCCAATGTCTTCCTTTTTCTGATTATCATCGGCTTCATCGTAGCCGGCGTACGGAAAAAGGTCAATGTCTATGATGCGTTCGTGGAAGGAGCCAAGGAAGGTTTCTCCACTGCCGTGAGAATCATCCCGTATCTGGTGGCCATTTTGGTAGCCATCGGGGTCTTCCGAGCTTCAGGAGCCATGGACTTTCTGATACAAGGCATCGCCACACTAGTGAGAGGCTGTGGACTGGACGACCAGTTTGTAGGGGCCTTGCCTACTGCCTTGATGAAACCATTGAGCGGAAGCGGAGCCCGCGGCCTGATGGTAGATGCCATGACCACGTACGGAGCCGATTCTTTTGTGGGACGCCTGGCCTGCATTTTCCAAGGTTCCACCGATACCACGTTCTACATCCTGGCTGTCTACTTTGGGAGTGTGAGCGTAACCCGCACCCGGCATGCCGTCCCCTGCGGACTGATTGCCGATTTTGCCGGCGTACTGGCCGCCATCTTTATCGGATATTTATTTTTCAATTAACATACCATTATGATCAGTTATCAAACCGAAGGCGTGGAAATGCCCGCCATCAAACAGCGTGAAACCACCGCATGGATCAAAGCCGTAGCGGGGAGTTACGGAAAAAGAGTGGGCGAAATTGCCTACATATTCTGTTCGGACGAAAAGATTCTAGAGGTGAACCGACAATACCTGCAACACGATTATTATACAGATATCATCACCTTCGACTACTGCGAAGGGAAACGGTTGTCGGGCGACTTGTTCATCAGCCTGGACACTGTACGGACCAACGCCGTGCAGTTTGAAGCCCCGTATGAAACAGAACTTTTCCGCGTCATCATCCACGGCATCCTGCACCTGTGCGGTATCAACGACAAGGGTCCCGGCGAACGCGAAATCATGGAGGCTGCCGAAAACAAGGCCCTGGAAATGCGGAAAGATTTCATGTAATTCGTATTTTTGCAGAAGAAATAAAAACATAAAAACGAATGGATTTTAAGTATGATGTAATCGTAATCGGTGCCGGTCATGCCGGATGTGAGGCAGCTGCCGCTGCCGCCAATCTGGGTTCGAAGACCTGCCTGATTACCATGGACATGAACAAAATCGGGCAGATGAGTTGTAACCCGGCGGTCGGAGGTATCGCCAAGGGACAAATCGTCAGAGAGATTGATGCCCTGGGAGGATACATGGGACTGGTGACCGACAAGACGGCTATCCAGTTCCGCATGCTGAACCGTTCCAAAGGTCCGGCCATGTGGAGTCCGCGTGCGCAATGCGACCGTGGCAAATTTATCTGGGCCTGGAGAGAGGTACTCGAAAATCTGCCGAACCTGCATATCTGGCAGGACACTGTGGAGGAACTGCTGGTAGAAAATGGAGAAGTAACGGGACTGGTGACTTGCTGGGGTGTGACATTTCACGCCAAATGTATCGTGCTCACTGCAGGAACGTTTCTGAACGGACTGATGCACATCGGCCATAAGATGCTGGCAGGCGGACGCTGTGCGGAACCGGCTTCTTACCATCTCACCGAATCCATCACCCGGCACGGCATCACGGCCGGACGAATGAAAACCGGTACACCAGTACGTATCGACGGAAAGAGTGTCCACTTCGACTTGATGGACACACAGGATGGAGAAAACGATTTCCACCGTTTTTCATTCATCAGCGAACCGCGCCACCTGAAACAGTTGCAGTGTTGGACGTGCTTCACTAACGAGGAAGTACATGCCACCCTGCGGAAAGGACTGGCCGACTCTCCCCTTTTCAACGGACAAATCAAGAGTATCGGACCGCGCTACTGCCCAAGTATCGAAACCAAAATTGTGACGTTCCCCGACAAACCCCAACACCAGCTTTTTCTGGAGCCGGAGGGAGAAACTACCCGTGAACTTTACCTGAACGGATTCTCTTCTTCCCTGCCGATGGAGATTCAGCTGGAAGCGTTGAAGAAGATTCCGTGCTTCAAAGACCTGGTGGTGTATCGTCCGGGATATGCCATCGAATACGATTATTTCGACCCGACTCAGCTGAAGCATACGTTGGAATCAAAGGTGGTGAAGAACCTGTTCTTTGCCGGACAGGTGAACGGAACAACTGGATACGAAGAAGCGGGAGGACAGGGAATCATCGCCGGCATCAACGCACACTTGAACTGCCACGGCGGAGAGCCCTTCATTCTGGGACGTGACGAAGCTTACATCGGCGTACTGATTGACGACCTGGTGACAAAGGGAGTGGACGAACCTTATCGTATGTTTACGTCAAGAGCCGAATACCGTATCCTGCTCCGTCAGGACGATGCCGACATGCGACTGACGGAACGGGCCTACCAGCTGGGATTGGTGAAGGAAGACCGTTACGCCATCTTCCAAAAGAAACGGGTAGCCATCGACCACCTGGTCAACTTCGTCAATAATTTCTCGGTCAAAGCCGACAAGATAAACGAGGCACTGGAAAGCCTGGGTACGGCCCAGCTCACCCACGGATGCAAGCTGGTAGATTTAATCAGCCGTCCGCAGATTACCATTGAAAATATCGCCCCACACATCCCCGCCTTCCAAGCCGAACTGGATAAGATTGACGACCGCAAAGAGGAGGTGATAGAGGCTGCCGAAATCCGCATCAAGTACAAAGGCTATATCGACCGCGAGCGGACCATTGCCGACAAGATTCACCGGTTGGAATCCATCCGCATCAAGGGTAAATTCGACTACGCCAACCTGCAGTCCCTCTCTACCGAAGCACGCCAGAAGCTCGTGAAGATAGACCCGGAAACCCTGGCTCAGGCCAGCCGTATTCCAGGGGTCTCCCCCAGCGACATCAATGTGCTGCTCGTGCTACTGGGACGCTAAACAAGCCATGTTTCACGTGAAACAATTCATTTAAGGATTACATATAAAACACTGGATATGAACAAAGAAACATTAAAGAAAAACCTCCGGGAAATTCCTGATTTTCCCAAGCCCGGCATCTTGTTCTACGATGTCACTACCCTCTTCAAAAACCCTGAATGTTTGCAGGGCATGATTGACGAACTTTACGAGATGTACAAGGACAAAGACATCACGAAGGTCGTGGGAATCGAGTCAAGAGGATTCATCCTGGGAGGCGCTTTAGCGGCTCGTCTGGGAGCAGGCTTCATCATGGCCCGCAAGCCCGGTAAACTTCCCGCTGAAGTGATAGAAGAGACCTACGCCAAGGAGTATGGCACCGACACCATCCAGCTTCATAAAGATGCCATCAGCCCGGAAGACGTAGTGCTGTTGCACGATGACCTGCTGGCTACAGGAGGAACCATGGCAGCCGCTCACCGACTGGTGAAACGCTGCGGGGTAAAGCAAGCGTATGTCAACTTCGTCATCGAGTTGGAAGGACTGAACGGCCGAAAAGCTTTTGATGAGAACGTAGAAGTAACTACCTTGCTGAAGCTGTAAGCAGTTTCCGTTTGATAAAAAGAATTCAAGCAGCCTTCTTTGCAAGGAGCGAAAAGCCCCTGCAGGGAAGGCTGCTTTTCAACCTGAAATAAGCAACCATGGAAGAGGTAGAAAAGAAAGAAAATACCGGCGAATACCTGAAAGGAATCGTATTGAACCTTCCGGAAGGACCGGGCATATACCAGTACTTGAACAAGGAGGGAGTCATCATCTATGTGGGAAAGGCCAAGAACCTGAAGCGGCGTGTGTACTCTTATTTCTCCAAAGACCACCAATCGGCCAAGACACGGATGCTGGTGTCGAAGATTGCAGACATCCGCTACATTGTGGTCAATACGGAGGAGGATGCCCTGTTGCTGGAGAACAACCTTATCAAGAAATACAAGCCACGTTACAACGTCTTGCTGAAAGATGACAAGACCTACCCTTCCATCTGCGTCAGCAACGAGTATTTTCCGCGTATCTACAAGACCCGGAAAATCATTCGCGACGGGTCTACCTACTACGGCCCTTACAGCCACATTCCTTCGATGATGGCGATTCTGGAGCTAATCAAGAAACTATATCCGCTGCGCACCTGCCACCTCGCCCTGACGCCCGAAAACATCGCACAAGGGAAATTCAAGGTGTGCCTGGAATACCATATCAAGAACTGCCTGGGGCCTTGCATCGGACAGCAATCGCACGAAGAATACATGCAGCACATCGCACAAGCAAAAGAGCTGTTGAAAGGAAACACACAGGCCGTGAGCAATGCCCTGATGGAAGAAATGAAACGGCTGGCCGGAGAAATGCGTTTTGAGGAAGCGCAGAAAATCAAAGAACAATACATGCTCATCGAAAGCTACCGCGCCAAGAGTGAGGTGGTCAGTGCCACCCTACACCAAATCGATGTCTTTTCGATTGAGACGGACGAAAACACGGCCTACATCAATTACCTGCACATCACGAACGGATGCATCAACCAGGCTTTCACCTTCGAATACAAGCTGCGGATGAACGAGAGCAAAGAAGAGCTGCTTTCGCTCGGTATCGTAGAAATGAGGGAACGCTACAAAAGTACTTCCAAGGAAATTATTGTTCCCTTTGAGCTGGACATGGAAATGAACGGGGTGACGTTCACCGTACCTCAAAGAGGCGAAAAGAAACACCTGCTCGACCTCTCGCTGATGAACGTAAAGCAATATAAGGTGGACAGGTTGAAACAAGCGGAAAAGCTCAATCCGGAGCAACGAAGCGTGCGGCTGATGAAGGAAATCCAGGCACAGCTTCACCTGGAGAAAATGCCCAACCACATCGAATGTTTCGATAACTCCAATATCCAAGGCTCGGATGCCGTAGCCGCTTGCGTGGTATTCAAGCAGGCCAAACCCAGTAAAAAAGACTACCGTAAATACCTCATCAAAACTGTGGTGGGTCCCGATGATTACGCGTCCATGCAGGAGGTGGTGCGCCGCCGCTACTCCCGCATTTTGGAAGAACAGGGCGAACTGCCCGACCTGATTCTGACCGACGGTGGAAAGGGACAAATGGAGGTAGTACGCGAAGTTGTGGAAGACGAATTGCACCTGCAAATTCCCATCGTCGGACTGGCCAAGAACAACCGCCACCGGACATCGGAGATTTTGTACGGATTTCCACCGCAAACCCTCGGCATCAAGCAAGGTACTCCCCTGTTCCATCTTCTGGAAAACATACAAGACGAAGTGCACCGCTTTGCCATCACTTTCCATCGGGAGAAAAGAAGCAAGAGTCAAATTGCCTCGGCCCTCGACACCATCAAAGGCATCGGAGAAAAGCGGAAGACCGCCCTGCTAAAAAAGTTCAAGAGCGTGGCCCGTATCCGTCAGGCGAGCCTGGAAGAGATTGCAGAGGTCATCGGAGAAAGCGCGGCGAAAAGCGTGAAGGAATCCCTGTCGGAATCCAAATAATTTTCTTACTTTTGTAAAAACAAGAAGAGAAACATGAGAGTAGTGATACAACGTGTGACACGTGCTTCCGTCACCATTGACGGAACATGCAAATCGGCCATCAAGGAAGGCTTCATGGTATTGGTCGGAATTGAAGAAGCCGACACCCAAGAAGATGCCGACTGGCTTTGCAAAAAGATTGTCAACCTCCGCGTATTTGACGATGAAAACGGAGTAATGAACAAATCCATTCTGGATGTACAAGGAGAAATTCTGGTCATCAGCCAGTTCACTTTAATGGCTTCTACCAAGAAAGGGAATCGTCCTTCTTATATCCGGGCAGCAGGGCATGAAACTGCCATTCCCCTCTATAATTATTTCTGCAACGAACTGAGCATTGCCCTCGGAAAAGAGGTAGGAACCGGTGAATTCGGGGCCGACATGAAAGTGGAACTGATTAACAACGGACCGGTAACCATCTGCATGGATACCAAAAACAAGGAATAACTATGACACTGGAAGAAGCACAGAAAACGGTGGATACGTGGATCAAGACGTATGGAGTAAGATACTTCAGTGAACTGACCAACATGGCCGTGCTCACCGAAGAAGTGGGAGAACTGGCACGCATCATGGCACGAACGTATGGCGACCAGTCGTTCAAAGCGGGAGAAAAAACCGACCTGGGCGATGAAATGGCGGATGTGCTTTGGGTACTGCTCTGCCTGGCCAATCAAACAGGCGTAGACCTGACAGAAGCCTTTCGTAAGAACCTGGAGAAAAAAACGAACCGTGACAAGGACAGACATAAGAACAACCCTAAACTATAAAGAGTATGGAACATTATCGCGAACATGGGGGCGGATATACCCCCGAGGATGAAAGAGAAAATCCAAACCAGACCAGCAAGTATGACGAAGCCTTGCGCAAGTATAATACGGAGCTGAATGACGATGAAATCGCAGCAAAAACGGCGAAACTCATCGAAAAACATCTGGAAGAAAACAACACCCTGGAGGTAAAGAAATTCCTTTTCAACTGCATCGACCTGACGACACTGAAATGTACAGACAGTGAACCGAGCGTCATGAAGTTTACCGAAAAGGTAAATGAATTTGTAGACCGTTATCCGGACCTGAAAAACGTGGCCGCCATCTGCGTCTACCCCAACATGGCCGAGATTGTCAACGATACTTTGGAAGCAGACGATGTCAAGATTGCCTGTGTATCGGGAGGATTCCCTTCCTCACAAACTTTCATTGAAGTGAAAGTGGCCGAAACAGCCATGGCACTTCATGCCGGCGCCGATGAGATTGACATCGTGATTTCAGTGGGCAAGTTCTTGAGCGGAGACTACGAAGGAATGTGCGATGAAATCGAAGAACTGAAAGAGGTGTGCGGCGACAAACACCTGAAGGTAATTCTGGAAACAGGCGCTTTGGGCAGTGCCTCTAACATCAAGAAGGCTTCTATCCTTTCCATGTATTCAGGAGCGGATTTCATCAAGACTTCTACCGGAAAAGAAAAACCGGCAGCCACCCCGGAAGCTGCTTACGTGATGTGCCAAGCCATCAAGGAATACTTCCTGGAAACAGGACGAAAAGTGGGCTTCAAGCCAGCAGGTGGAATTAATTCCGTCCACGATGCATTGGTATATTATACCATCGTCAAGGAACTGCTAGGTGAAGAATGGCTGACCAACGAGCGCTTCCGTCTAGGCACTAGCCGCATGGCCAACCTCCTGCTTTCAGAAATTGTAGGCAGTGAGACCAAGTTCTTCTAATCAGAAGAAAGAAATGAAATAAAAAGCCCCTTTCCATCGTGGAAAACCACAAACGAAAGGGGCTTTTCTTTTATCTATAAAACGAATTACTTGTTCCGTTCAATCACGTAATCAATGTAAGCAGTCAGCGCATTCCGAATCGCTTCGTCGGTAGAAGCGGGCAAAAGTGCCAATGCCTTCTCACGAAACTCATACATTTTCTGAGTGGCATACTCAATGCCTCCTTCCCTCTTCACCGTTTCTACAAACTGGGCAATCTCTTCTTTCGAAGCATTCAAGGCCCGTATCCGTAAAGCCAGTTCATTCAGGGAGGTATCATGTAGTTTATTCAATACATACAAAGCCGGCAGTGTAAGCTTCCCTTCCAACATATCATTCCCCGTAGGCTTTCCCAACTCAGTATTCTCAAAATAATCGAAAATATCGTCCTTTATTTGAAAAGCTATTCCAATCATTTCACCAAAAAGTGCCGCTTTCATGGCTTCTTCCGGAGAAGCATTTGCAGATACCGCTCCACTTTGCGCACTGGCCTTGAACAAGGCTGCTGTTTTCTTTCGTATGATGTCAAAATAGGTATCTTCTGCAAAATCTTCTTTTCCGGTATTACCTAACTGGAGAATTTCCCCTTCAGAAAGTTCCTGCCCCAAGCAAGCCACCAATTCCACCAACTCCACCTTACCGGTATGCGCGGCATGTTTCAAACTTGTGGCCAACATGTAATCACCCACCAGAACTGAAACCTTATTATTATAAATGGCGTTGACGGAAGACTGTCCACGGCGTTCATCGCTTTCATCCACTACATCGTCGTGAATCAAACTGGCAGTATGAAGCAATTCCAGTGACAAGGCTACATGAAAAGTAGAATCGCTTAATGTACCGAACAACTTAGCCATCAGCATCACCAGTATAGGGCGCATCATCTTCCCACTCCGCTTCTTGACGTAAGACAGTACCTCTCCCAATAAAGGATCTGTACTGGTCAAAGAGTCTTCAAAAAGCCCTCTGAATTCTTCCAATTCTTTTGCTACAGGCTGCTTTATTAAATCAATTTTATTCATGTACATTTATTTAAGCCCACAAAAGTAATAATAAAAGACTGAATACCGTATTTTTTTGTACATTTACATGAAAAATCTTAATATTTTTACACGAATGGAGAAACTATTTCTACTAGACGCTTATGCACTGATTTATCGTGCCTACTACGCCTTCATCAAGAATCCCCGTATCAACTCAAAAGGTCTTAACACTTCGGCTATCCTGGGGTTTGTCAATACACTGGAAGAAGTGCTAAGAAAAGAGAATCCGACTCACATCGGTATTGCTTTCGACCCGTCGGGACCTACGTTTCGCCATGAAGCCTATCAGGCATACAAGGCTCAACGAGAAGAAACTCCCGAGGCCATCCGACAATCCGTCCCTATTATAAAAGACATCATCCGGGCCTACCGCATTCCAATCCTGGAGGTAGCAGGCTATGAAGCCGACGACGTCATCGGCACACTTGCCACAGAAGCTGGAAAAAGAGGAATTACCACTTATATGATGACTCCCGACAAGGATTATGGCCAACTTGTAGGAGAACATGTGTTCATGTATCGTCCGAAGTATGGTGACAAGGATTTCGAAGTAATGGGTGTCAACGAGGTCAAAGCCAAGTTCGATATCCAGTCTCCTCTTCAGGTCATCGACATGCTGGGCCTGATGGGGGATACAGCCGACAACATTCCAGGCTGTCCCGGAGTGGGAGAAAAAACCGCACAAAAACTGATTGCCCAGTTCGGAAGTATCGAAAACCTGCTCACACATACAGATGAACTGAAAGGAGCCATCAAAAAGAAAGTAGAAGAAAACAAGGAACAGATTATGTTCTCCAAATTTCTGGCTACCATCAAAACCGATGTACCCATCCAGCTTGACATGGATGCACTGAAAAAAGAGGATCCCGACGAAGAGGAACTTCGCCGTCTGTTCGAAACACTGGAGTTCCGTACTCTGATCGACCGTGTCATCAAAACGGAAAAAAAGGCCCCCTCCTCACCCACTGCTCAACCCAATCTCTTTGGCTTATTTGCGCAAGAAGATACAGGCGACGCCAAAAATTCAAATCTCACGAGGTTAGAATCTCTTCCATACGACTATCAACTTGTTGATAATCAAGAAAAAATGGAGGAATTAGCTCAAATTTTGACAAATCAGATTTTTTTCAGTCTAGACACGGAAACCACAGGAACAGACCCTATCACGGCAGAATTGGTGGGAATGAGCTTCAGTATACACGAAAATCAGGCATTTTATGTACCTGTACCCTCGAACCGTGAGGAAGCTTTAAAAATTGTAAATATATTTAAACCGGCCTTTGAAAATCCCAATTCGCTCAAAATTGGCCAGAACATCAAGTACGATTTAATTATGCTGGCCAATTACGGAGTGACACTAAAAGGAAAAATGTTCGACACCATGATTGCACACTACGTACTTCAACCCGAACTGCGTCATGGAATGGATTATCTGGCAGAAGTCTATCTGAAATATGAAACAATCAAAATTGAAGAACTGATTGGACCGAAAGGCAAAAAACAGGGCAACATGCGCGACCTAGCACCGGAAGCCGTTTACAAATATGCCTGCGAAGATGCCGACGTAACTCTCAAGTTAAAACACATACTAGAAAAAGAACTTGAGAAGAACGATGTGAAGAAATTATTCGAAGAAATTGAAATGCCATTGGTTCCGGTGCTGGCCTACATGGAAAGAAACGGAGTGCGTATCGACACAGAAGCACTGAAGGAAACTTCACGTCATTTCACCACACGCATGAATCAGATAGAAGAAGAAGTACATCAACTAGCCGGCATGGAGTTCAATATTGCGTCTCCCAAACAAGTGGGTGAAGTGTTGTTCGACCGATTAAAAATCGTGGAAAAAGCCAAGAAAACAAAAACAGGGCAATACGTCACCTCGGAAGAAGTGCTGGAAAGCCTGAGAGGAAAGCACGAAATCGTTGCCAAGATACTGGAGCATCGCGGTCTGAAGAAACTACTGGGAACCTACATCGACGCCCTTCCCCTACTGATCAATCCAGCCACCGGACGCATTCACACCTCTTTCAATCAAACGGTCACTGCTACTGGACGGCTGAGTTCAAGTAACCCCAACTTGCAGAATATCCCTATCCGCAATGAAGACGGAAAGGAAATCCGGAAAGCCTTCATTCCCGACGACGGATGCGAATTCTTCTCGGCCGATTATTCACAGATTGAACTGCGTATCATGGCACACTTAAGCGGAGACCCTCACATGATAGAGGCTTTCCAGAAAGGTCAGGACATTCATGCAGCCACCGCAGCTAAAATATATAAGGTAAAACTGGAAGACGTCACACGAGAACAAAGAAGCAAAGCCAAAACAGCCAACTTTGGAATCATCTATGGCATTTCAGTTTTCGGACTGGCCGAACGACTGAATGTAGACCGGAAAGAAGCCAAAGAACTCATCGACGGCTATTTCGAAAATTACCCGGATGTAAAAGCTTATATGGATAAAAGTATCCAGCTTGCACGGGAACAAGGATACATTGAAACCATCTTCAAGCGCAAACGTTATCTGCCCGACATCAACTCCAAAAATGCGGTCGTCAGAGGCTATGCCGAACGAAATGCAATCAATGCCCCTATTCAAGGAAGTGCAGCCGATATCATTAAAGTAGCCATGATACGAATATACCAACGATTCCAGGAAGAAGGAATTCAATCCAAGATGATTCTTCAGGTACATGACGAATTAAACTTCAGCGTCTTGCCGGAAGAAAAAGAAAAAGTACAGCAAATTGTGATATCTGAAATGGAAGCCGCTTACAAAATGAAAGCTCCATTGCGTGCGGACTATGGTTGGGGTCAAAATTGGCTGGAAGCACATTAATCGTTCCGAATTGTTAACAAATGCTTAATTAGTGACATTTTGCTAATTTCTTGCATTTTTTTCGCGAGAATGCATACAACCTATCAAAGCTTTTACTACATTTGCACCGTCAAAAGAAACAAAACGTAAGTAAAACCTTAAAATAAAAAAGATATGAAAAAGATGGATTTAGCAAAGTGTGTAATTGTTCTGGTTATAACTTTTATTGCAAACTTGTCGACTTATGCGGCAAAAATGAACAACAACTTGATTTACAATGCAGAAGAAGTTAACGGAATGAAAGTTGCTGAAACTGTCTACAAGAAAGACGGCAACATGTTAACCAACTACATGAAGTACAACTACAAGTACAATGCCAATAACCAGATGACAGAAAATATGTCACAGAAATGGAATGCAAACAAAAACTGCTGGGAAAACGATTTGTGTATCCGTTATACTTACGACAACAAGAGTGTAACTACAGAATACTACAAATGGAATTCCAAGAAGAATGATTTCATTCTGATTCCTGAAATGACAGTAACAATGGACAAATGATTAAATAAAGAAAATTCATAAACTCTCTTATTAAGAAGAGGCTGTCTCAAATTGAAATAAAATTTGAGATGGCCTT
>UMAT01007507.1_pt1 | contig 20558 bp, 17 predicted proteins | sample 1963781 | NCBI WGS metagenome assembly UMAT01 (sample SAMEA4835923, study PRJEB28245) | human gut metagenome | biome: gut microbiome; material: fecal sample | place: Denmark | collected 2008
ACAAAGAAAACTTACAGGGAGGTGACCCCTTTGGGCGCTATTAGTGCAACAGATATTATCTCCATTATTCAGGGTGAGATCGAAAATATCAACTGGGATGAACAAAGCCGTGAGACAGGTGAGGTCATCTGGGTCGGTGATGGAATTGTTACCGTATACGGAATTGATCATGCAATGTATGGCGAGATCGTAGCCTTTGAAAATGGAGTCAAAGGAATGGTTCAGGATGTCAGACAGAATGAAATCGGTATTATTCTTTTTGGTCGTGATACCGGAATCAAAGAAGGAACCAAAGTGGTTCGTACCAAGAAAAAAGCCGGTATTCCGGTCGGTGATGCGTTTGTAGGAAGAGTAATCAATGCACTCGGTGAGCCGATTGACGGAAACGGTGATGTAAAAGAGGATGATTATCGTCCGATCGAGCAGGAAGCTCCTGGTATCATCGACAGACAAAGCGTAGACACACCAATGGAGACCGGTATTCTTTCCATTGATTCCATGTTCCCAATCGGACGTGGACAGCGTGAGTTGATCATTGGTGACCGTCAGACAGGTAAGACATCCATTGCAACAGATACCATTATCAACCAGAGAGGCAAAGATGTAATCTGTATTTACGTTGCCATTGGTCAGAAGGCATCTACCGTTGCAAAGATTGTAAATACATTAAAGAAACATGATGCCATGGATTATTCCATCGTAGTATCTTCTACAGCCAGTGATCCGGCATCTTTACAGTACATAGCTCCATATGCAGGAACTGCTATGGCAGAATATTTTATGCACAAGGGCAAGGATGTTCTCATTGTATATGATGATCTGTCCAAGCATGCGGTTGCATACCGTGCAATTTCCCTTCTGCTGGAGCGTTCCCCGGGACGTGAGGCTTATCCTGGTGATGTATTCTACTTACACTCCAGACTGCTTGAGCGTTCCAGTCATCTGAGTGACAAGTTAGGTGGCGGTTCCATCACCGCACTGCCGATTATTGAAACACAGGCCGGTGATGTTTCCGCATATATTCCTACCAACGTTATTTCCATTACCGATGGTCAGATCTTCCTCGAGAGCAACCTGTTCAACGCAGGTATGAGGCCAGCCGTAAATGTAGGACTTTCCGTATCCCGAGTCGGTGGTGCAGCCCAGACAAAGGCAATGAAGAAAGCATCCGGTAGTATCCGTATCGATCTGGCACAGTACCGTGAGATGGAAGTGTTCACACAGTTTGCTTCTGATCTGGATGATGCAACAAAAGCACAGCTGCAGCACGGAAAAGCTCTGATGGAGCTGTTGAAGCAGCCGCTGAGTCATCCGCTTTCCATGCATGAGCAGGTATTAACCCTGTGCATGGCAACGGACGGTGTATTCGATAAGATACCTACCAGACAGGTAAAACAGTATCAGAAAGATATTCTGGATTTCATGGATCTGAAACATCCGGAGATCGGAAAAGAAATTGAGCAGACAAAAGCTTTATCCGATGAACTGAGACAGAAAATCAAAGATGCTGCAGCAGAGTTCGCAGCAGAACAGTAAGCAGGTGTTACGATGGCAAATGCAAAAGAAATTCAGGATCGAATGAAGAGTATCAATGATACATTAAAGATTACAAATGCAATGTACATGATTTCTTCTTCGAAATTAAAGAAATCTAAAAAAATGCTGACGGACACAGAACCGTATTTCTTTACCCTGCAATCTGAGATGAGCCGTATTCTGCGGCATTTGCCGGATCTGGACAGTATTTATTTTAGGTCCACAGATGAGATTCCGGAAGAAGAAAAACGGATCGCTTATATGGTAGTTACGGCAGATAAGGGACTGGCAGGATCTTACAACCACAATATTTTAAAGATTGCGGAAGAAGAACTTGCAAAACACCCGAAACGTCAGCTGTATGTGCTTGGTGAAGTCGGAAGACATTATTTTGAAGAACGTGGAATTGAGATCAACAAACAGTTCCATTATACGATTCAGAATCCGACATTGAACCGTGCACGAAATATCTCTGAGGAACTTCTCGAAGGTTACCGTCAGGGAGATTTTGATGAAATCTATATCATTTATACCTCAATGGTTAATGCGATGCAGGAAGAAGCAGAGATGCTGCAGCTGCTTCCGCTGAAAAAAGCAGATTTCCACAACGTGGAGATCCCGCTGGATGTCAGACGTGAGGAGCTTGCCCTGCGTCCATCGGCAGATGCAGTGATGAATCGTATTGTTCCGGACTATGTGGTAGGATTTGTTTATGGTGCGCTGGTAGAATCCTTCTCCTGCGAGCAGAATGCCCGTATGATGGCGATGGAGGCAGCAACCAACAGCGCAAAGGATATGCTTCATGAGCTGGATATCATGTATAACCGTGCCAGACAGGCAGCGATTACCCAGGAGATCACAGAGGTAATTGCGGGAGCAAAATCCCAGAAGCGCAAGAAAAAGAGATAATGGAGGCCTAGGATGAAAACAGGAAAAATCATACAGGTTATGGGACCTGTTGTGGACGTTGAATTTGAAGACGAAGAATTGCCTGCAATCAGAGACGCTCTGGAAGTACAAAATGGTGACAAAAAATGTATCATGGAGGTTGCACAGCATATAGGAAATAATACGGTACGCTGTATTATGCTTGCAGCCAGTGAAGGACTTCACCGTGATATGGAAGTCATTGCAACCGGAAGCGGTATCAAGACACCAGTTGGTGAGGCAACACTGGGACGTCTGTTCAACGTATTAGGAGAAACAATTGATGACGGAAAGCCGATCGGGGATGCTCCAAAGTGGGTGATCCACAGAGAGCCGCCAGCATTTGAAGATCAGAACCCTGCAGAGGAAATCTTAGAGACCGGTATCAAGGTCATCGACTTACTTGCCCCATATGCAAAGGGTGGTAAGATTGGTCTGTTCGGTGGTGCCGGTGTAGGAAAAACCGTATTGATCCAGGAGCTGATCAGTAATATTGCAACAGAGCACGGTGGATATTCCATTTTCACCGGTGTCGGAGAGCGTTCCCGTGAAGGAAATGATCTGTGGACCGAAATGGGCGAATCCGGTGTACTTGAAAAAACAGCCTTAGTGTTTGGACAGATGAATGAGCCGCCAGGGGCTCGTATGCGTGTCGCTGAGACCGGACTTACCATGGCTGAGTATTTCCGTGATGAGCAGCATAAAAATGTGCTTCTCTTCATTGATAACATTTTCCGTTTCACACAGGCCGGATCAGAGGTATCCGCACTGCTTGGACGTATGCCGTCAGCCGTAGGTTATCAGCCGACACTGGCTACGGAGATGGGTGAATTACAGGAGAGGATCGCTTCTACAAAGAATGGATCTATCACTTCCGTACAGGCTGTATATGTACCAGCCGATGACCTGACAGACCCGGCACCAGCTACGACATTTGCACATCTGGATGCAACAACCGTACTTTCCAGAAAGATCGTTGAGCAGGGTATTTATCCGGCGGTTGATCCTCTGGAGTCATCTTCCCGTATCCTTGAGCCGGATATTGTTGGGGAGGAGCATTATGAAGTTGCACGTAAAGTGCAGGAGATCCTTCAGAAGTATAAGGAATTGCAGGATATCATTGCAATTCTTGGTATGGAAGAGCTGGCAGATGAAGATAAAGTCCTGGTATACCGTGCAAGAAAGATTCAGAAGTTCCTGTCACAGCCGTTCCACGTAGCAGAGAACTTTACCGGTATCAAAGGTGTATATGTTCCTTTGAAAGAAACAATCCGCGGATTCAAGGCAATTTTAGATGGTGAGATGGATGAATATCCGGAGAATGCATTCTTCAATGCAGGAACCATCGAAGATGTCAGGAAGAAAGCAGAGCAGATGGAGCAGAACGCATAGCATAAAGAACGGAGATCATTATGGCAGGCAATACATTCTATTTAAAAATTATATCTGCGAACCGTGTGTTCTTTTCCGGAAGATGCCGTTCTCTGATCGTTCCGGAATATGATGGGCAGAAAGAAATTCTGGCCCATCATGAGGATATGGTCATCGCCATTGATGAGGGCGAGATGAGGTTTCAGCCGGAAGGCACGGATAACTGGGAATATGCAGTAGTCGGAATGGGATTTGTCGAGATCGTCAATAACCGTGTGACACTTCTCGTGGAGACTGCAGAGCGTCCGGAGGAAATCGATGTGGCAAGAGCCCGCGAAGCAAAAGAGCGTGCAGAGGAGCAGATGCGCCAGAAGCAGAGTATCCGTGAGTATTACCACTCAAGAGCTTCTCTTTCCCGTGCGATGGCACGTCTGAAAGGAACCAGCGGAAGAAAATAAAACAATAAAAAAGGATGCACGTTTTGTGCATCCTTTTTTTATCTGACATTATTCATTCATGGCAATCAGTTTTGCATACCATTGCAGGGAAGAAACCCATGCATGGGAAACATCCGGAATTTCGATGTTTTTAAGCACCAGCTGGCGGGAAACTTCCTGCCATTCTGCCGATTCGTATTTTACAATAAAGTGAAGCACTTCTGCCAGGGAACCGGTGTGCTCCAGAAGGGCGGCGCGGATCTTGCCCGATACACGTACCATGGAGAGGGCTTCTTCCATGGAACAATCCAGAATAATATCCAGAATCGAGAAAAGACCGGTCAGAAACAGTTCCTGGGAACGCATTGCCATGCCAAAGACCGGTGCAAGATTTTCTGCAAACTTGGCACGCAGCAGGGAAAGGCGCATCAGTTCATTAGGCTTGTCAGAACACAGTTTCTCAATGACGGTTGTCTGAATCCAGCGCGTCAGATCCTTCTGCCCCAGCATTGAGACAGCAACCCGCACGGAAGTGATTTCGGAATTAAAGGAGCGTGTATTTGCCAGCCGAAGCAAAGAGATGATAAGAGCCGTGTCCTGACTGATAATATCAGCCGCTTTGGTCAGGTCAAAATCATCTTCTTCAATCAGATTCAGAAGCGAAATGTAATTGATCTTCAGGGGCGATACTTTATGTTCACCGCGTGTGACCGGCATACGGAAAAAGGTTCCTTCAAATAAAGAAATTGTTTCTGCAGGACTGAGTTTTCCGAATGTTTCCGTGTCCGGAATGTTGCTGGCACAGATACAGATATCCGGATACAGTTTGCGGAAATAGAAAGAAGCCTTGACGGCATCTATTTTCTGGCAGTCAATCAGAATGTAGTCCATCTGTGACAGAATCGGTGCGTAGTCTTCGTAGCAGTGAACAGGAAGATTACGGATTGCAAAATGATATCCGAATTCGCGCAGTTCGCGGATGCGGTCTGTATACATGGATACCGGAGGAAATGTCTGGTCAATCAGGAGAATCGGTGCATGGTTTGTATTTTTGCACTCGGATTCCAGACTGCTGAAAATAGAGATATTATTTAAAGATACAAAAATCGGTTTTCCTCCGGAGAGTGTGGTGGTTCCAAGCTCCTGAATCAGTTCCAGCCCGTCTACATAGGCAGCCCCGTCAAACTGTCTGGAACCAAGAAGGCTTGGGTTCATAAGAAAGTTATTTTTTCTGGTAAACAGAGAATAAGCACTAACGGACATATTCCGGTCAAAAAAAGGAATGAGTGTAAGCATCATAAGCGTGTCTCCTATTCTATCATGTAAATCCCTGATGTAAGTTAATCTTTGGATTTATTATACTATATAATGCTTAAAGAAACAAATATTTTGTGCAATGTGGTGAAAAAAGAAACAAAGCAGTTGACAAATGAAAGAGGATATGGGTAAAATACAAAAAGATAATAAACAGGGAGTAGTTTGCATCCGGTGTGTCCGGGTGTTGTGCAGGCCGTCATCACGTTACAGGAAAGCTGGAACCGGGCTGTACACGAAGAAACGAGACTTTTTATTGCATTATTCTGGTGCAAAAAAGTCCCGTTTCTTTTTTTGTACCACAACACAGGGAGGGCATGCCATGAAAAAATACTGGAAGTATTCCAAAGAGCAGCTAAGAGACGTATTTTCTACTACGGAGCAGGGATTATCCGAAATGCAGGTGAAAAAAATCCGGGAAACATGTGGGGAAAATATACTGGAAGAGGGAAAAAGACCCGGGCTGCTGAGGGTGTTTTTGTCACAGTTTGCAGATTTACTCATTGTCATTTTGCTGATCGCCGCGCTTATTTCCATGTTATCCGGAAATGCAGAGAGTACGATTGTAATCGCAGTTGTCCTGGTGATGAATGCAGTTTTGGGAACGGTGCAGCACCAGAAAGCGGAAAAATCACTGGACAGTCTGAAAAATCTGTCTGCACCGTGTGCAAAAGTCATCCGGGAAGGGAAAAAGAAAGAGATCCCTTCGAGGGAACTGGTTCCTGGAGATCTTGTGGAACTGGAAGCTGGTGACATGGTTGTGGCAGATGGAAGGATTCTGGATAATTATTCCCTGCAGGTCAATGAGAGTGCGCTGACCGGAGAATCCACCAATGTAGAAAAGACACAAGGCAGTCTGCCGGAGGATCTGCCGCTGGCAGACCGCAGAAACATGGTATATTCCGGAAGCCTGGTCACTTATGGACGCGCACAGGTTCTGGTTACAGGAACAGGGATGCATACAGAGATCGGAAAGATTGCCGGGATGATGAATGATATCCGGGACCGTAAGACACCATTACAGGTGAGTCTGGATCAGTTCAGCAAAAAGCTGGCAGTTCTGGTTATGGGAATTTCAGCGGTGGTATTGGGGTTATGTTTATACCGTAAAATGCCGCTTCTGGATGCATTGATGTTTGCGGTTGCACTTGCGGTAGCCGCCATTCCGGAAGCACTCAGTTCAATCGTGACCATTGTGCAGGCGATGGGAACACAAAAGATGGTAAAGGAAAATGCCATCGTCAGAAAGCTGAAGGCAGTGGAGAGCCTTGGGTGTGTATCGGTGATCTGTTCGGATAAAACCGGAACGCTGACACAGAATAAGATGACCGTGCAGAAAGTTTATGTGGACGACAGGGAATATCTGCCCGGACAGCTTTCCATGGAAGAACAGCTGCACAGATATCTGGTATATGATGCGGTGCTTAGCAATGATGCAACATTGGAGAACGGAAAAGGAATCGGAGATCCGACCGAATATGCCCTGTTGGAAATGTTTCGTAAAATTCCCGCACCGAAAGGGGGAATGATGGGTGAAGGCGGTTACCGGGAAGAAATGCTTCGAAGCTGTATGAAACGTCTCGAAGAGGTTCCGTTTGATTCTGAGCGGAAACGGATGAGCACAAGATATTGCCTGCACGGGGTCGGAACCATTCTGACCAAAGGGGCACCGGATGTATTGCTGGAACGCTGTGATTTTGTCCGGAAAAGTACCGGAATTGTTCCACTTGATCCGACGGAGACAGAAAAAATCAAAAAAAAGATTGCGGAATTTTCCGGGCAGGGACTGCGTGTGCTGGCATTTGCGTATAAAGAGAGTGAAGGACCGCTGACCATAGAAAGCGAAGAAAATCTGATCTTTCTCGGGCTGATTGCCATGATGGATCCGCCAAGACCGGAAGCCATTCAGGCGGTTGCCGATGCAAAGAGAGCAGGAATCCGCACGGTCATGATTACAGGGGATCACAAAATTACCGCGCGTGCGATTGCAAAACAGCTTGGAATTTATCAGGAAGGGGATCTGGCTGTGACTGGAAGGGAGTTAGATGCCATGAGTGAGAAGGAATTGCAGGAAAAACTGGAAAAAATCTGTGTATATGCCAGAGTTTCGCCGGAACATAAGATAAGAATTGTAAAGGCATGGCAGAAAAAAGGACGGATTGTTTCCATGACGGGGGATGGTGTCAACGATGCACCGGCATTAAAACGCGCAGATATCGGAGTGGCAATGGGGATTACAGGAACAGAAGTGGCAAAAGATGCGGCAGACATGATTCTTTTAGATGATAATTTTGCGACCATCATTCAGGCGGTGGTGAATGGAAGAAATGTATACCGGAATATAAAGAATGCTATTTTGTTTTTGCTGTCCGGCAATATGGCAGCGATTCTGGCGGTACTGTATACTTCACTTGCAGGACTTCCAGTTCCGTTTGCACCGGTGCATCTGCTTTTTATCAATTTGCTGACGGATTCGCTTCCGGCAATTGCGATTGGCATGGAGCCGGCAGATGCAGCACTTTTAGAGGAAAAACCAAGGGATCCTTCTGCCGGAATACTGACCGGTTCGTTTCTGGGGAAAATTGTGGCAGAGGGAGCGTTGATTGCGTGTCCGGTCATGACTTCTTATTATATAGGGCTGCAGCAGAGTACCGCGCTTGCAGCAACGATGGCTTTTGCAACGCTGACACTGGCACGCCTGTTTCATGGGTTTAACTGCCGGAGCCAAAAGTCCATGGCACGGGTTGGACTTGGGTCCAACAAGTACAGCATGGGAGCATTTTTGGGTGGATGTATTCTTTTGGGACTGGTACTTTGCGTTCCGGTTTTTGAGAGGCTGTTCGATGTGGCGGAAATGGGAGTGCTGATGTATGGGTATATTCTGCTGCTGGCATTTGTGCCGACATTGGTGATTCAGATGGTAAAAATGGTCAGGGAAAAAATGCAGGAAGGTTTGTAATTTACTCCTCTTTACTTTAGCATGATAACATGATAATATGGTAAACATGTAGTAAACAGAAGAATCAATAATTAATGGAGGAACATTATGAAAAAGAAACTTGCAGTATTGCTGGCAGCAGCGCTGACACTTGGTATGACTGCCTGTGGTGCATCCAAAGGAGCGGGAGATACCGGAAAGAGCGAAAAGAGCATGGTATATGCAGTAGAGGCAGGATCTGCCGGAGAAGAAGCTGCAAAAGAAAAGGGATTTCAGTACAATTCCGTTTCGTCCCAGGCAGATGCCCTGATGGAAGTTGCTTCCGGTACATCCGATGCAGCGATCATTGACCTTCTGATGGCAGGTGCCATGATCGGTGAGGGCACCAGTTATCCGAATCTGAAGCATACAGACGAACTTACGACCGAGGAGTATGGCGTTGGATGCCGGAAAGGATCGGATCTGGCTTCTTATATCAATCAGGTGTTTGCTGACTCTTATAAAGACGGAAGCATGGAAAAAATTGCCGAAACCTACGGTGTTCAGGAAGCACTTGTAGAGCAGAAAGATGCCACATTTGAACAGTCCCAAAAAGACAGTGACGTGGATTACATCAAGGGAAGAGGAAAACTGGTTGTCGGTGTGACCGATTTTGAGCCGATGGATTATAAGGATAAAGATGGAAACTGGATCGGGTTTGATGCAGATATGGCAAAACTTGTCGGAGAAAAACTTGGTGTAGAGGTTGATTTTGTAGAGATCGACTGGGACAACAAGGTCATGGAACTGAATTCCAAGAATATCGATGTCGTATGGAATGGAATGACTCTGACGAGCGAGGTAACTTCTGCAATGGAATGTACCAATGCTTATTGTAACAATGCACAGGTAGTTGTCGTACCAGAGGGGAAATAAATCATGTTCTGGACAGTAACACAGTCACTTTTGACAGGTCTTGCCACCACTTTTGAAATTTTTATACTGACACTGATTTTTGCGCTGCCGCTTGGGCTGGTGCTGGCATTTGGCCTGCTCAGCAAGTTTAAACCGCTGCAGCGTCTGGTTCAGATTCTGGTCTGGATCATCCGTGGAACACCTCTGATGCTTCAGCTGATCATTATTTTCTATGGACCGGGGCTCTGGCTCCATACGACCGTCTGGAGCGGAAATGAGAGCGGGCGAATTACCGCAACCGTAGTGGCATTTGTGATTAATTATGCGTGCTATTTTTCCGTGATTTTCCGTGGAGGAATCGAGGGAGTTCCGGCCGGACAGAGGGAAGCCGGACAGGTGCTTGGCATGACAAAGCATCAGATCTTTTTCAAAATCACATTGCTTCAGATGATCAAGCGCGTCGTACCACCGATGTCAAACGAGATCATTACGCTTGTAAAAGATACCTCTCTTGCGCGTATTATTGCAGCCTATGAGCTGACGTTTGCCGGTGCTGCATTTATGAAATCCGATGGCCTGACCTGGCCACTGTTTTACACCGGTGTATTTTATCTTATTTTTATTGGTATTTTGACGCTTTTATTTAATTATATTGAACGTAAGCTGGATTACTTTAAGTAGGAGGATAACATGGCAATCTTAGAGGTATCACATATAGAAAAACATTTCGGCAGAACGAATGTATTAAAAGATGTCAGTTTCTCCATGGAGGAAGGCACGGCGCTTGCAATTATCGGATCTTCCGGCTCTGGAAAGACAACGCTTCTGCGCTGTCTGAATTTTCTGGAGCGCCCGAATGGCGGAACGATTACGGTCAACGGAGAGACACTGTTTGATGCATCCACAGCCGGAACAGAAAAGGATGCGGATCTGCGCAGAAAACGTCTGCATTTTGGCATGGTGTTTCAGTCATTCAATCTGTTTCCACAGTATACAGCGTTACAGAATGTGACGCTTGCGGAACAGCTTCTGGCACAGGAACGTCCGGATTTCAAACAGAATAAGAAAAAGATCTTGGAAGAAATTGATGCACACGGCAGACAGCTGTTAGAGCGCATGGGACTTTCCGAGCGTATGGATCATTATCCACATCAGTTGTCCGGCGGGCAGCAGCAGAGGGTGGCAATTGCGCGTGCGCTTGCCTTAAAACCGGATATTCTCTGTTTTGATGAGCCGACTTCAGCACTTGATCCGGAACTGACTGGAGAAGTGTTAAAGGTCATCCGTACACTTGCTGAGCAGAAAACCACGATGATCATTGTTACTCATGAGATGGCATTTGCCCGTGATGTGGCAGATCAGTTGATTTTCATGGATGGCGGTGTGATTGTAGAACAGGGAGATCCGCATCAGGTGATCGATCATCCGAAGGAAGAGCGGACAAAGCAGTTCCTGACACGGTATGCACAGGGATAATTTTTACAAAATAATTTCTTGGAAACGGCAACAAGCTGTGTTAATTATAGGACTTATCGCCTATTGTGATTACATCCTGAAATGTTTACAATGGGAGAGTCGGACGAATTGTGGAGGGCAATCGATCCGGTTAAAATGCAAACAAAAAGGAGAATACTATGAAAAAGAAAGTAACTGCAATGATACTGGCACTGGCACTGTCCGCAGGTGTCGTGGCACCGGTACCGGCATATGCCGATGGAATTACGGTTGAGGAAACTTCCATGGACACAGCAACGGAGAAGGCGTTTGATACCGATTATACCGTAAAATGGGATGCGGATAAGGTATACTGGAACAAGGTTACGCTGGATCAGCAGGGAATCCTTCGGATTCATTTGAATGAGGAGGATCCGAAATCCCTGGAAAATTATGATGTAGCTGTTTATACAGCCAAAGGGGAAAAGATCTGGAAGATCATGATGAACTGTGCCGGGGCAGCAGAGGATAATTATGTGGGGCTTGCAAAGGGAACCTATTATGTATCACTGCAGTCACATTATCAGTTTCAGCCTTCTACGACGTATCGTTTTTCGTTTGAAAAAAATAATACCTGTGAGATTGAGCCGAACGAGAAGAAAAATGATGCTGTAGATATGAAAGTAAACATCATGTATACAGGATTTATGGAAAATACTTATGCCGGTGAGAAAGACAATGATGATTTTTATGCCATTACATTGAAAAAGGGACAGAGTTATAAATTTATCTGCGATGCCGATTCTCATAAAGGGAAAACAACAATTGTAAAATTGCTTGGTAAAACAACAAAAACAGATTTTTTCTGGCCATCTGTGGGGGCAGAGGATTTCTGTGTGTCATCCGGTGATGTGTTTATTGCGCCTTATACAGGAACTTATTATGCATATGTAAATAATTATTATGGAAAACAGTACAAGTACGAAATCGGAGTGAAAAAAATAAATCTGAAGGCTCCGACCGTATCTGTTTCTGCCGGAAAGAGCAGTGCAAAAGTAAGCTGGTCGAAAGTAAATAATTACAGATATGAGGTACAGTATGCAACCAACAGCAAGTTTCAGGGCGCAAAAAAAGTAAGTGTTCACGATCAGAAGACTTCTGTTACAATCAAATACCTTACTTCAAAAAAGAAGTATTACGTGCGGGTTCGTTCCTGTGCCAAGACAGAAAATGATAACAATAAGAAAGCATATTCTGCATGGTCGAAAGTAAAGACCGTTACCGTAAAATAAGAATAATAGACAGAATGAAAACCGTTGCAGCCGCAGCGGTTTTTTGTCTGGATATAGGATGAAATTTGTTCTTTACAAATAATAAATAAAAGCATATGATACTTTTATAAAATACTTTATTTAAGAGGAAGATTATGCCGGAAAAAAGAGAAAAACGCAATATAGCAAGAACTGAAATTATTAATTACATGTTGAACCATTCCGTTACATCAAAGGCAGAACTGGCAAAAGAACTGGGGCTTAGTATGCCTACAGTTCTGACAAATGTCAATGAGCTGATTGCAAAGGGACTGATTGTAGAAAATGGAGAGTATGCATCTACCGGGGGAAGAAAAGCCAAAAGCATAGGAATTAACAAGGAATATTGCAGGGCAATGGGACTTGTAATTACCGCTAATCATCTGGAAATGGTACTCGTAAATCTGGGATATGAAATCGAACATCTGAAACGTGTCCGTTTAAAATTTTCACCGGATATCGATTATAGTGTAAAAATTGCCGGGCAGGTACAACAGTTTCTGAAAGAATGCAAAACGGAGAAAGATATTTTAGGGATTGGAATTGCAATTCCCGGAATTATCGATCAGAATGAGAAGACAGTTCTAAAATCGCATGCTCTTCAGGTAGAAAATTACAGTCTGCGTTTTTTGGAACAGGCATTGGGATTTCCGGTTTATTTTGAGAATGATGCTAATTCCGCTATGCTTGCGGAAGATACACAAAAATATAACAATGCGATATACCTCTCCTTAAATCATACTCTTGGAGGGGCATTTTGCATTGATGGAAAACTGTTTCGTGGACAGAACCAGAAGGCAGGAGAGTTTGGACATATGATCCTGATTCCCGGAGGGGACAGATGTTATTGTGGAAAGCAGGGGTGTGCAGATGCTTATTGTGCGGCAAGTGTGCTGACTGGGGACGGAAAAAATTCTCTGGAAGTATTTATGGAACAATTGAAACAGGGAAATAAGGAAGCTGAACAAAAATGGGAAAGATATCTGGATCATCTTGCTATCCTGATATCCAATCTTCGGATGGCATACGATATGGATATTATACTTGGGGGAGATGTCGGAGGTGTACTGGCAGAGTATATGATTCCATTGGGACAGAGGGTATTGTCTTACAATGGATTTGACAGGGATATTTCTTATCTGAAAAATTGTTCTTATGAAAAAGAAGCATCGGCGGTTGGTGCGGCAAAACATTTTTTGTATGAATATGTAAAAGAATGCTGTTCGTAATGATGAAATTAAAAAAGTTCCTTCTTTACTGGCGTGTACATGCGGTAAAGAGGGAACTTTTTTGTTTAAAAAATTTAGAAAAATTGTACAAAAAGTAAAATAAAAAATTGTGCAACTGGTAAAAACTCTCAAAAACTATTGACAAAACAGAGGAATGGGACAATAATGTAATTACTTTAATAAAACATTTTATAAAAGATAAAACAAAAGAAGAACAAATATAAAGGAGGAAACAATTATGTTACAGCAGGTAATGACAAATCCAGGAGAAATTACATTTAGAGAGGTTCCGGTTCCAGAAGTCAAGGATGATCAGGTACTGGTAAAAATCAGAAATATAGGTATCTGTGGTTCTGATATCCATGTATATCATGGAAAGCATCCGTTTACGAAATATCCGGTGACACAGGGACATGAGGTTTCCGGAGAAATCGCAGAAATAGGGAAAAATGTTTCTGGGTTTCAGATCGGACAGAAAGTTACGATTGAACCACAGGTTTATTGCGGACACTGCTATCCGTGTCGCCATGGAAAATATAATCTTTGCGAGGAATTAAAGGTTATGGGATTCCAGACCACAGGTACGGCTTCTGAATATTTTGCAGTAGATGCATCTAAGGTAACACCGATTCCGGAAGATATGTCTTATGAAGAAGGGGCGATGATCGAGCCTCTTGCAGTTGCAGTTCATGGAGTAAAGCAGATGGGCGATGTAAAAGGAATGAATATCACAGTAATCGGCGCAGGTCCAATTGGAAATCTTGTTGCACAAACAGCAAAAGGGATGGGAGCAGCAAAGGTTATGATTACCGATGTCAGTGATCTGCGTTTGGAAAAAGCAAAAGAATGTGGAATTGATGTATGTGTCAACACGCTGCACAAAGATTTTGGAGAGGCTATGGTAGAGGCATTTGGTCCGGATAAGGCAGATGTGATCTATGACTGTGCAGGAAATAACATTACGATGGGGCAGGCAATCAAATATGCAAGAAAAGGAAGTGTGATCGTACTGGTTGCAGTATTTGCAGGAATGGCAGAGGTGGATCTGGCAGTCGCAAATGATCACGAACTCGATATTAAAAGTACTATGATGTACCGGCATGACGATTATGTAGATGGTATCCGTCTTGTCAATGAGGGAAAGGTACATTTGAAACCATTAATTTCAAAAACGTTTGCATTTAAAGATTATCTGAAAGCATACCAGTATATTGATGATAACCGTGAGACAACGATGAAAGTCATCATCAATGTGCAGGAGGATTAAACAGATGAAAAACGAATATGGAATTGTCGGAGTAGCCCACATAGGGCTCCCGACGAATGATTTAAAAAAGACAATCGAATTTTATAAAAGTCTTGGATTTGAAGTGATTTTAGAAACCTATAATGAAAAGGCAAAAGAAAAGGTTGCGTTTTTGCAGATTCAGAATTACTGTATCGAATCGTTTGAGAACGGACAGGCGGTAATGGAAGACGGGGCATATCAGCATGTCGCACTGGATGTGAGAGATATTGAAGAAATGTATAAAAAGATCTGTGAAAATGGATATGAAGTCATTACGGATGGAATTGAGCAGCTTCCGTTTTGGGATAATGGTGTAAAGTTTTTCATGATTAAAGGACCGAATGAGGAGAGAATCGAGTTTTGCCAGAAACTCTGATGAAGTAGGAGGAACGTATGGGTAGCGAGAACAGAAGTGGAAAAGTGCCGCTGATCAGCAAAATTGCATATGGTTTTGGTGATGTGGGATGTAATTTCAGTTGGATGTTTGTCAGCAATTTTTTAATGATTTTTTATACCGATGTATTTGGAATCAGTATGGCAGCAGTGTCTGCACTGATGCTGTTTTCCCGATTCTGGGATGCCATTAATGATCCGATTGTCGGGGGACTGACCGACAAGACAAAGACAAGATGGGGAAGATACCGTCCATGGCTTTTGGTGGCGGCACCGATTACGGCGGTGCTCCTTGTAATGACATTCTGGGCAAGACCAGACTGGAATCAGACTGCAAAAATTGTATATATGGTAATCACATATTGTCTCCTTGTTTTGGGATATACCTGTGTGAATATTCCATATGGAACACTCTGTGGAGCAATGACACAGGACATTGATGAGCGTGCAAAAATCAACACTTCCCGTTCCGTTGCAGCAATGATTGCAATCGGTGTGTTAAATATCATTACCGTTCCTTTGATTAACAAATTTGGAAGCAGCAGTGCAAAAACCGGATATCTGACGGTGGCAGTTATTTATGGATGCATTTTTGCAGCATGTCATTTCTTTTGCTTTGCAAAGACAAAAGAGGCTGTGATCACACCGGAAAAAGAAAAAATTTCTATAAAAGTCCAGCTAAAAGCGGTGCTTCAGAATCGTCCGTATCTGCTGGCTCTGGTAGGACAGATTTTATTTGGTTTTACTTTATATGGAAGAAATGCGGATGTCCTGTATTATTTTACTTATGTAGAAGGAAATGCCTCGTATTATACCACTTATTCGATGTGCATCATTATTCCTTCCATTATTGGAGCAGCCTGCTTTCAGCCGGTATTCCGTAAACTGAACAATAAAGGAAGAACTGCCAGTGTATTTGCACTTTTGACAGGAATTTCGATGCTTTCCATGTTTTTCTTTAATGTAAAAGAAGCTCCGGTTATCTTTTATGCATTGTCTGGAATTACACAGTTTTTCTTTTCCGGATTCAATACCGCAATTTATGCAATCATTCCGGATTGTGTGGAGTACGGTGAGTGGAAAACCGGATTGCGCAACGATGGATTTCAATATGCGTTTATTTCGCTTGGAAACAAGATTGGAATGGCAATTGGAACAGCACTTCTTGCCGGATTACTCGGAAAATACGGGTATGTGGCAAACCAGACACAAAATGCAGCCGTACTTTCCATTATGAAACATGCATTTACAACCATTCCGGGGGTTCTCTGGATTGTGACTGCTGTGGTATTATTCTTTTATCGGCTGAATAAAAAGCGTTATAATGAAATTGTGGAGGAATTAAAGAATGGAAAAAGAGGTTGATATTGTAGCATTGGGTGAACTGCTGATCGATTTTACCGAGGCAGGATACGGAAAAGATGGAATGAAGCTGTTTGAGCAGAATCCCGGTGGTGCACCGGCGAATTTGTTGACGGTTGCAAGCCATATGGGATGCCGGACATCGTTTATTGGAAAAGTCGGAAAAGACATGCATGGTGCATTTTTAAAAAGAACCTTACAAAATGAGGGGATTGCAGTGGACCATCTGATCGAAGATGATAAGTATTTTACTACACTTGCGTTTGTAGAAATTGATGAAAACGGTGAGCGGAAATTTTCATTTGCAAGAAAACCGGGCGCGGATACACAACTTCGGAAAGAAGAACTGGATCCGACGCTTTTGCAAAAAGGTAAAATTTTTCATTTCGGATCGCTTTCCCTGACGGATGAACCGGCAAAAAGTGCAACTTTAGAAGCCGTTCATATCGCAAAAGACGCGGGAGCATTGATTTCTTATGATCCAAATTACCGTGCATCCTTGTGGAAAAATGAACAGACTGCAGTACAGGAAATGAAAGCAGTGATTCCATTTGCGGATGTGATGAAGGTATCGGATGAAGAAAGTCTCCTGCTGACGGGAAAAAACAGCTATGAAGAAGCTGCGGAGGAGTTGCTTTCCATGGGACCAGAGCTGATTGCCATTACACTTGGCAGTGACGGCGTACTTGTGGCAACTACGGATGGAAAAGAACAGATCAGGGGATTTGCAACAGAGGCGGTTGATACAACAGGAGCCGGAGATTCATTCTGGGGTGGATTCCTGAGCCAGTTTTTATCCCTGAACAAAGCAATTGATGAGATGGACTGGAATGATTTGCGTGCCTGTGCACGGCAGGGAAATGCAGTAGCATGTCTGTGTGTGCAAAAGAGAGGTGGAATTCCTGCGATTCCAAAGAAACGAGAAGTAATGGAGTTTTTAAATCAACATATCAAAAAATAAATTTGATTTCCGTGCATAGACGGACCGGTCAGGTGAATACAGACAGGAAACGCAAAAAGAAGCTGACACACGAAAAGAAAATTCGTGTGCAGCTTCTTTTTTGCTGGTTATTAGCATCCAAAACACTTACGGATCAGTGCTGAGAAATCGCAGTTGGAAAAAAATCTAAAGCACATAGTTAAGTACCTCCCTGTTTGTATTTGTATTAGCTAAGTACAAATGTATTGTAACAAGTCTGTAATATTTCTGCAATAGGAGGGTATTTCCAGTTTAGGAAAGTTCCAGTTTTCCGGTATACAGCTGATAATAGGTTCCCTTCTGCTTAATCAGATCCGCATGATCTCCGCGTTCAATGATCTGTCCATGATCAAGCACAATAATTGCATCACTGTTTCGGATCGTAGACAGGCGGTGAGCGATCACAAATACCGTACGTCCTTTCATCAGATTATCCATACCCTTTTGTACAATGCTTTCGGTACGGGTATCGATGCTGGAAGTTGCCTCATCGAGGATGAGAACCGGTGGATCAGCCACGGCGGCTCTTGCAATGGAAAGCAGCTGGCGCTGTCCCTGGGAAAGTTCTTCGCCGTCACCGCTTAACATGGTATCATAACCGTTTGGCAGCATCCGGATGAACTGGTCTGCGTGCGCAAGTCTGGCAGCTTCGTAGATCTGCTCATCGGTTGCATCAAGATTTCCGTAACGGATATTGTCACGGATGGTTCCGGTAAACAGGTGGGTATCCTGCAGGACAATACCGAGAGAACGGCGCAGATCATCTTTTTTGATCTTGGTGATATTGATGCCGTCATAGCGGATTTTTCCTTCCTGAATATCGTAGAAACGGTTGATCAGGTTGGTAATTGTTGTCTTTCCGGCACCGGTAGAGCCAACAAATGCCAGTTTCTGTCCCGGTTTGGCGAACAGACTGATATCCTTTAAGATGACCTTATTCGGATTGTAGCCGAATGTAACATCCTCAAAACGGACATCGCCGGTCAGAGGGGTGTAAGATACACTTCCATCTGCGGAATGTGGATGTTTCCATGCCCACATTCCGGTATGTTCTTTACATTCGATGATGTTTCCGCTGGCATCTCTTTTTGCATTGACAAGTGTTACATAGCCTTCGTCTGTCTCCGGTTTTTCGTCGATCAGGGCAAAGATTCTTTCCGCTCCGGCAAGCGCCATAACGATGGAGTTGAACTGTTGTGCCACCTGCATAAATGGCTGGGTAAAACTCTTGGTAAACTGCAGGTAGGAGGCCATGACGCCGAGCGTAATGCCGCCCACACCGGCAACCGAGAGAACACCACCGAGAACAGCAGTCAGCACGAATTGTAAATTTCCGATATTTCCGATCACCGGTCCCATCATGTTTGCGTATTTGTTTGCCTGTGAGGCACTGTCAAACAGTGATTCGTTGAGCTGGTCGAATTCTTCCTTGGATTTCTGCTCATGGTTGAACACTTTTACCACACGCTGGCCATTCATATGTTCTTCCACAAATCCGGTCACGTCGGCAAGGGAAATCTGCTGGCGCACAAAGTATTTTCCACTGTTTCCACCGATTTTTTTTGTGACAAATACCAGAATCCCGATGACAACAATGGCAAGCAGTGTCAGCAGGGGACTTAAGACCAGCATGGAAATAAACGTAACAATGATGGTGAAAAATGACATCAGTGCCTGTGGGATTGCCTGACTGATCATCTGGCGCAGGGTATCGGTATCATTTGTGTAAAGACTCATGATAGAGCCATTCGTATTCTGATCGAAATAGCGGATCGGAAGGGTCTGCATATGCTCAAACATATCATCACGCACACGCTTTAACACACCCTGGCCGATATATACCATCATACGGGTATAGATAAATGTTGCAATAACACCGACAATGAAAATACAGCCAAGTACAGCAAGTGCACGGTAAAATTCGGTATAGTCCGGACTTTTTTGTCCAATCAGGGGAAGGATGAAATCATCAAGCATGTATTTTAAGGACAGAGATACCGAAATGGATGCGACTGCACTTAAGAAGATACATACAAATACAAGAATAAAGCGGGCTTTATAGGTTTCTGTTACATATTTCAACAGACGTTTTGCGGTAGCAATATTGTATTTGGAAAGCTTTGGCTTTTTGTTATTCATGATCTTCACCTCCTTTGACCTGTGATACATATACTTCACGGTAAATTGCATTGGTTTTTAACAGTTCTTCGGATGTACCGATGCCGGAAATCTCACCGTTTTCAAGGACAATGATCTGGTCGGCATCTTCAATAGAAGAAACACGCTGTGCAATGATGATCTTTGTGGTATTCGGGATTTCCTCACGGAAAGCCTTACGGATCAGAGCATCGGTTTTGGTATCTACAGCACTTGTGGAATCATCCAGAATCAGAATCTTTGGTTTTTTCAAAAGTGCACGGGCAATACAAAGACGCTGTTTCTGTCCACCGGAAACATTGTTTCCACCCTGGACAATCTGTGTGTTGTAGCCATCCGGAAATTCCCGGACAAAACCATCGGCCTGTGCCAGTTTACATACATTTTGCACTTCTTCGTCAGAGGCGTTTTCGTTGCCCCAGCGGATATTGTCGTAAATTGTTCCGGAGAACAGGACGTTTTTCTGCAACACCATGGAAACCTGATCACGCAGAGCTTCCAGATTGTATTTGCGTACATCGACACCGCTGACCATTACACTTCCCTTCGTGACATCATACAGACGTGGAATCAGCTGTACGAGAGTGGATTTGGCACTTCCGGTTCCACCGATGATACCCACCGTCTGACCGGATTTGATATGCAAATTTACATCTTTTAAGGAAAGATTTCCACCCTCACCGGCATAACTGAAGCTGACATGGTCAAAGACAATATCACCATCGGCAACGGAAGTTACTGCGTCTGCGGGATCAATCATTTCCGGAATTTCATCGAGTACCTCGGTGATACGGTCTGTTGATGCGCCAGCAATCATAATCATGACGAAAACGAAAGTTACCATCATCAGGGAGCCGATGATCTGTAAAGCATATACAATAATGGAGGTTAAGGCACCGGTTTCCATCGTTTTGGTTACAATGCCTTTTCCACCAATGTAGACAAGGATCATGATAACGGCATACATTACAAACTGCATAACCGGAGAG
>UMAT01077058.1_pt1 | contig 20346 bp, 14 predicted proteins | sample 1963781 | NCBI WGS metagenome assembly UMAT01 (sample SAMEA4835923, study PRJEB28245) | human gut metagenome | biome: gut microbiome; material: fecal sample | place: Denmark | collected 2008
AAAGGCAAGTTCGTGGGCATAAACTGCAAGCTCGGTAGTAAACTGCGTAATCCGGACCATGGTCGGCCAGCAAATCCGTTCATAATTCCATTAAAAAGATACTCGTTCACCCATTAAAAAGGTGAAAAAATGAGTAAAAATCGACCAAAACCTGCCGCGGCGCTCTATTTTTCCGGAGCATTGTCGGCCACTCCTGTTGGAGTCCATCAAAAATGCCGGTCTGCGAACACGAATCCGGACTATTGTCGGCCACTTTTCAGCCTTAAACCATTGATGCTCAGTCTTGTCCGGAGCATTGTCGGCCACCCTTGCTACAAATCTCATAACTTTGCTGCTATGGAACAACTAAACATAGCAGAGTTATGGCAGGAACATCAATCGATATGAGCAAGGTCAAGCAATTGCTCCAATTAAAGCAGTTAGGCATGTCAAACAGACAGATTGCCAAGACGCTAGGGATAAGCAGGGACAAGGCAAATGAGTTTGTCAAACAGGCAGAGTCTGATCCGTTAGGTATTGAGGGCATGCTTAAGTTGGATGACCCAGTTCTGGACAAGCGAATGCATCTCGGCAATCCTGCATATACCGATGAAAGGATGGAGGAGTTCCTTCGTCTTCTGCCTGACTTTGTTGAGCAGCTGAGTCGCAAGCACGTCACCAGGCAGATTGTATGGGAGGACTATAAACGCATACATCCTGACGGATATGAGCGCTCGCAGTTCTTCTATCATCTGGCTCAGAATCTCAAAGCGCAGAAGGCACCAACATCTGTTCTGCATCACGAGCCCGGTCTTGAACTCTATGTTGACTTTGCGGGTGACACATTAAGCTACATCGACATTGAGACAGGTGAAATGATAAAGGTCCAGACCTTTGTCTCCACTCTTGCATGCACAGACTATGCGTTCGTGTTATGTGTTCCCTCTCAAAAGACTGAGGACTTCCTGTATGCATTGCGACGTGCATTGGAGTTCTATGGCGGCGTTCCTAAAATAGTTGTTCCCGATAACCTTAAAGCTGCCGTGACGAGAGCTGACAAGTATGAACCCACGATAAACAAGGCTATGGAGGACATGGGCAATCATTACGGCTTCGTCGTCATACCTTGCCAGCCTGCCAAGCCAACTCAGAAGTCCCTTGTAGAAAACCAGGTGCAGATGATCTACCACCGAATATATGCAAGACTTCAGCATCGGCAGTTCTTCTCTTTGGAAGAGTTGAATATGGCGGTGCATGAGCTGCTTGTCAGACATAACCAGACTCGTATGCAGCAGCGGGCATATACTCGTGAAGAGCACTTCCACGCAGTCAAGAGAATGGCGCTTCGGGTTCTGCCTGAGACACCATATCTTATGAAACGCTATGCGGACGTCACCGTCCAGCAGAACGGCCATGTATATCTGAGCTGCGACAAGCACTACTACTCTGTCCCTTATACACTGATAGGTTGCACAGCCAAAATCATCTTTACTGCAACATTGGTAAAGGTCTTTGTCAAAGGCAATCAGGTGGCAGTGCACAAAAGAGTCCGGGGATATGGCTACACATCGCTTGACGAGCATCTGGCATCCAACACTCTGGCCTTCACAAAGCGTTCTGCAAACTACTATATCGACCGCGCGAAGGCCGTATCAGAAGCACTGTGCGCGTTGATAGAAGGTATGTTCGCGTCATCGCGAGCGAACTGTCCTCCTGAATACTACTACAAAACATGTGACATGATGCTCAGACTTCAGAGAGACTATAATCCTTCATACTTTGACAGGGCCTGTGAGATCTGCTTGGAAAACAGTCTGTTCACCGGAAAGAAGCTTGAGAACGTCATCAAGACACTCATGCAGGCAGCTCCGGAAGACAATTGGCTGACAGCTCCGGATCCGACGGACCATATCAACATGAGAGGCAGTATCTTCTTTCAATAACCAACTAAAGACAATAAATAATGGAAAACATATCAACATCACTCCGCAGGCTCCATATGTCAGGCATGGCCATGTGCTGGAAAACCATGACAGAGACTTACCAAGCCGATAAGCTGACCTTCCGTGACGGTCTGGAAATCCTGATCCAAAGCGAGATGGACACGCGTCACCACAACAAGATAGCAAGACTTATAAAGAACGCCGGCTTCAGGCAAGGGGCCTCACTAGAGGAACTTGAAACAAGCGAATCCAGAGGAATCAGTGCCGGCATCATATCTCAACTCTCTACTGGAGAATATATAAATCAAGGTGCAACAGTCGTCATCAGCGGGCCTACGGGTACAGGAAAATCCTTCTTGGCTACAGCTTTGGGAGAGAGTGCCTGCAGACTGGGATATCGAGTAAAATACTATACACTGGCCAGACTACTCGATGAAGTACGCTTGGCTCGTCTTGAAGGCAAGGAACTCAAGTTCTTTGAAAAGATGGAATATCTGGATCTTCTGATCATTGACGACTTCGGAATGAAGAAGCTTGAGGGTCAGCAGCAGAACGACTTTGAGCAGATCATTGACGATCGCTATCACAAAAAATCATTGATACTCTCAAGCCAACTGGCAGTCTCCGACTGGTACTCAATCTTCAGCAATGAAATGCTAGCAGAGGCCTGTCTGGACAGAATCGTTCACAAAGCCATACGCTTCACTCTAAATGGTGACAGCATGAGAAAGAAATATTGATATCTTTGCAATGTCTAACAAAGGTGGCCGAGTATCACCGGACTACCTGGCCGACATTGCGCCGGAATACGCAGATTAAGACAGCCTGTTGGCCTGTAAGAGATGCAGAAAGAAATATTTCAATTCCATAAAGGTTCGATTAAGACCGTTTGCGCGGATTCGAATTACTCGTCCTTGACTAATTTCAATTCCATAAAGGTTCGATTAAGACGACAAGCGAGGGCTACAGGCAGGGCGGTCTCGGTCATTTCAATTCCATAAAGGTTCGATTAAGACATAAACATGGAGTTTAACGAGGATCCTATAGTATAATTTCAATTCCATAAAGGTTCGATTAAGACCATGGACTAACCTCGTACCGTCTAATCTAACTAAATTTCAATTCCATAAAGGTTCGATTAAGACAGAAAAAGAGGAAAAGGAAGATAGGCTGCTACTTAATTTCAATTCCATAAAGGTTCGATTAAGACAGAGCGACTATGAAGCTTGGTCAATAGGCTCGCCCATTTCAATTCCATAAAGGTTCGATTAAGACCTCCTGACTCTCGTTTGCAACGCCCTGAGTTCCTATTTCAATTCCATAAAGGTTCGATTAAGACTACTTTTAGTCTATCGTTCAAAATATGTCGTGATGTATTTCAATTCCATAAAGGTTCGATTAAGACCTTGGTGATTATCTTGGTATTCCTACCACTATCGTATTTCAATTCCATAAAGGTTCGATTAAGACGAACGCCGGGACTCGCCTTTGCTTTTTACCGCGGAAATTTCAATTCCATAAAGGTTCGATTAAGACGTGTAGCTAACAACTCCTGTCCCGTTACCAAAACTATATTTCAATTCCATAAAGGTTCGATTAAGACGACGTTTCATCTCCTTTATTACTTAAATGAACAATATTTCAATTCCATAAAGGTTCGATTAAGACTAACCTCCACTCTTGCATAAACTCATCGTAATATGATTTCAATTCCATAAAGGTTCGATTAAGACTAGGGCGAAAGCCGTGAACGAACTCGGTAAGGCGATTTCAATTCCATAAAGGGTCGATTAAGACCGCGAGCGGGGGGATAGCGGGTGTGACCAGTATAATTATTTCAATTCCATAAAGGTTCGATTAAGACTCATAGGAAATACCATTATCAATCATCTTCTTAAGTAAATTTCAATTCCATAAAGGTTCGATTAAGACGATTAACTGAAGCACCAAGCATACTTGTATCTGTATTTCAATTCCATAAAGGTTCGATTAAGACTTTAAGGATTCGTCTATTAAGCTAACCGACCCTTTATTTCAATTCCATAAAGGTTCGATTAAGACCACGTTGTCCTTGTCTGATTGTCAAGTATCAACGCCTATTTCAATTCCATAAAGGTTCGATTAAGACAGAGTAATGCGAGACCAATATGAGAATTTCATTGCTTTATTTCAATTCCATAAAGGTTCGATTAAGACAGGGGGCGGAGGGGGTAAAATAATTTATTAATCAATTTCAATTCCATAAAGGTTCGATTAAGACACTTATTCAACAGAAGGAGGTGACTGTTTAATATCCTATTTCAATTCCATAAAGGTTCGATTAAGACGTAAGTTTGATTCTGCTGCTTTTACTAATTTTACGGAATTTCAATTCCATAAAGGTTCGATTAAGACATTAGATTTGATGAGCTTAATATGCCTGAATTCATATTTCAATTCCATAAAGGTTCGATTAAGACATCTTTAAGTTTAGTGTTAGGGTCTAAGTATGCTATTTCAATTCCATAAAGGTTCGATTAAGACCATGTAAGCCTTAGTGGCTTTGGAACGCAATAAACGTATTTCAATTCCATAAAGGTTCGATTAAGACGGTGATGCTACAGGTCCAAATCTTGGTTCTGCTCTATTTCAATTCCATAAAGGTTCGATTAAGACCTGTACATGGTGCTTTTAGATCAAGCTTACAGTACATTTCAATTCCATAAAGGTTCGATTAAGACAAGCTGACGCCTACGATAGGTATAACCATATCCATATTTCAATTCCATAAAGGTTCGATTAAGACATAGTTTCGTTTGTTCTGATGTTGATGTTCTTTTATTTCAATTCCATAAAGGTTCGATTAAGACCCGCTTTAGGTATGATATTACAGGTAAGTTTGATTCATTTCAATTCCATAAAGGTTCGATTAAGACCAGAATCCTCAAGCAGCAGATTTTCCTGTTCTTGTATTTCAATTCCATAAAGGTTCGATTAAGACACATCTCTGCGTAACTTCCTTGTTAATCGTGTGTTATTTCAATTCCATAAAGGTTCGATTAAGACAATCCTAATCTTGCTATTAGCGGACCTCAGTCCTATTTCAATTCCATAAAGGTTCGATTAAGACAATGTATTTTTAAAATACAATAGCAAGACTTTTTGATTTCAATTCCATAAAGGTTCGATTAAGACAAAAACGCTATATTAGCGTCTATCTCAATTTCTATATTTCAATTCCATAAAGGTTCGATTAAGACTTTTTAAAAACGCGGATTGTGAGAAAGACACAGATATTTCAATTCCATAAAGGTTCGATTAAGACCTACGAATCCTCTTGCAGATGGTACTCCTACTCTTATTTCAATTCCATAAAGGTTCGATTAAGACTAAGTTTTAGCGAGTAGGTTGAATCACCATCCGCATTTCAATTCCATAAAGGTTCGATTAAGACCTAAATTGTCTGTTCCTCTTAAGGATATTAATGATCATTTCAATTCCATAAAGGTTCGATTAAGACTAATAATACGATTCCTCCAACACAAATACAGCTTAATTTCAATTCCATAAAGGTTCGATTAAGACTTGCTGCGGATATTACGCGTTATACGCTTCTGCAATTTCAATTCCATAAAGGTTCGATTAAGACCATAATTAAAACTTTTAACATTTTTCATAAACTTCATTTCAATTCCATAAAGGTTCGATTAAGACGTGTACAAAGGCGGGCAGTATTACGAGAAATGGCAGTATTTCAATTCCATAAAGGTTCGATTAAGACTAGGGGGCGGAGGGGGTAAAATTATTTTTAATTAATTTCAATTCCATAAAGGTTCGATTAAGACTCTTTTGATGGATGATGTCGAGTCTTTTTTTACAGGATTTCAATTCCATAAAGGTTCGATTAAGACCCGTTCTTTCTATAGACAGAACAGGCACCAATACAATAAGTTAGCGAATGCGAAGTTACGAAAAAATAACCAAATAAAATGTCGATGCATAATAGCATTTTTTTCTCACACCTACGACAACACATTTATCTATAGCTGTATCAATAAGTCAAAGAACTATTAATGAGCTTTTTTCTATTTGATGATATCAAAATAACGCCATCGACAACAAACATCATAGGAAATTGTCAGTAGTCATCCGTTCTTTTCCAAGAATCTGCTTGTCCATGCTATAACCCATTTTATTCGAGAATATAATAACACTGTCTTCATCTTCTTGAATAATACTTTTCATCCTTATCTTCAGTTCGCGCAACTTCACCTCTGAAAGTTCACCCTCCAAAACTGAATTCTGAATCCAATTGAGATACTGTCGGCAGAGTTTGAGCATTTTACCAACACGCTTCTCTCTCACATCATAAACTACAATCACATACATATAGTCACCATTTATACTATTTTGCCTTTTTAATTCTCATTATCTCGGAATGGTCACCAATACTTTTTAAATGGTTTATACTCCTCTATTTCCAATAAGTCCTTTAACAACTTATAACACTCCAACTTAATAAGATGCTTGTAGCTCACGTTCCTTCCGAGTGAGCGATGACGAAATGTCTCGTTATAACGTTCCTCCATAGCCTTGACAAAAATCTTCTTTCCCTTTTCGTTAAGAAAACACTTGTTAAGTTTTTTGTCAAAATGCATTGACGACATAGCATGCTTGTTAAGCACCTTAAATATAACACGATCAACGATAATAGGTTTGAATATCTCCGATATATCAAGACATAGTGAATAGCGTCGTTCTCCAGGTGCGTGCAAAAAACTTACTGTGGGATTGAGCTGCGTCTGGTGCACAGCACGCAGAGTCTCTGCGTAGCACATCATATTGCCGAATGATATAAGAGCATTCACCTCATTTTCAGGCGGTTGTTTTGTACGCAAGCCCATATTAAAATCGTCAAGAATAATATCAAAAGCAGAATAATAGATCTGCCTTATATTGCCCTCTATGCCCATTATCTCCTCAACGCTCTTAGCTTCAACAAGACTTGCAGCATAGCCTTTTATTAAATCAATTGCCTCCTGAAGATCCTTGCCGCGACGGTTATAGTAGTTAAGGTTCATCGTCATATTCCAAGCTGCACCTTGAATGAACTTGCGAGCTAGCTCCACACGTTTTTTCTTGCTCTGATAGGCATTAGCCTGAGCTATAAGAGCCTTACCAGATAGCAGTCCGTCGCGGGGCATGAAGCTGCCTGTGTAGTTCTCATAGTAGTCAAAGAAATGCACAGGAATATCCTTTTGTCCTAAGAAGTTGAACAATGCACTATTTGCCATAAGGCTTCCAAAGGCATAAAGCTCTGCCACATCCTCCACAGGAATGTATCGTGGTTGCTGGCGCGTCTCTTCACCATCATCATTCACTGTCACAGGTGTAAATTTCAACGTGTTATCCTTGCGCTCTATTATGCCTGGATTAAAAAGATAGAAAGTTCTCTTCATTACTCATCCTCATTTTCATTAGTGTAACAAAACTCGTAATAGCTGCAATTCTTGCAGATACCTTTTCTCACAAGCGGTGGACATTCAGGCAAACTAACGACATGCAAAATACTGTCAATCATCTGGCGTATAGCCTCACGATCAATATCACTGAGCAGTACCACTTCCGTCTTTCGCAGTAGAGGATATTCAAGCACACCAGTCACACCAATGATGCCGTGCTTTTCAAACACGTACATATAGTATTTGAGTTGCCACTCATGAGCCTTCTCTACTTTGTTAGATTTCTTAATCTCATGAATAACTTTATTCTTTGCATCAAAGTAATCCACCTTAATACCATCAATCTCAATTTCCTCATACTGTGATGCCCGCTGCGGATAACTTGATTCATGTATCAACTTTCCCTCATAGACCAAGTCAGAAACCTGTTCCATGTTAATACCATTTGCAAAAAGCCATAGCTTACGATGACACAATTGGTAATAATTGAAATGTGTTCCAGTTACTATCATAAGAAATTATCCTCCACTTGCTGCTCATTCTTGTCATCTATATTAAATTGTAATCCCAATTCTGAACTATAAGATGTTTTTATAACATACACATCTTTAGTCCTAATACTTTCACCCAAGTTTACAGGATAAATAAACGGCCTCAATTCAACCTGTCCACAAGACAAAAGAGACTTAAGGCGTTTAGTTGAAATTGACACTAACAGCGATTCCGCTTTTATAAATTCACAATCAGAAATGTACTGTTTATATTCTTCAAGCAAAGATAATGGTAACACTTTTTCTCCATCAAACTGTCTATAATAGTCTTCTTCTCTTTGTTCACTGTATGCCAACGGTGCCATCTCTTCAGATATGAACTTTTCAAAAAAACGCTTTGTATCATCAAACTCACCTTTATTGTCCTCTTCCCAATTAGGATATACATAATCAATGTACTCTTGCAATTTATACTCTCTGACTATTCCATCGTCTTTTGACACTATCATATCAAAAGCATTAATTGTTCTTACAACCACATCTTTGTTTTTATATATGAAGTGATCTTTTTTTCCAGGTTCCTTAAATATAAAACATGGACAGATACCTTTCTTGCATTTTCTATTTACTCTGCCAAATCTCTGTATTAGGGCATCTATGGGCGCGGGAGATGAGAAAAGGACATCGTAATCAATATCAAGACTTACTTCTATTGCCTGTGTTCCTACCAATACCTGTGTTGCCAGACTGCTCAAAAGCCGTTCTTTTTCATTTCTATCTTTAGCGCAGAATCGTCCATGAAGTAACACTTTTCCATCTGAATCCAACGACTGATATACATACTGGGCGTCATCAACTGTATTACAAACGACAAGTACTTTTAATCCTCTATCAATATACTCTTGAATGAAAGGGATGCTGTCCAACAATATTCCGTCTTTCAGCACTATCTTGTGGCGCACCAGTTGTTCATAGAGGACTTTATTTGCTACTACTTTATGATAAGGAGCCAATGCCACAGACAATTCATTAAGCATAAATGTAGGCAGTGTTGCTGTCATTATATGAACACGGACTTTCAACTGCGTTATAGCAAAACGCAACAGAACCATCAATTGTGCAAAGGTTCTTGCATCATACGCATGAATTTCATCAACTATAAAATAAGCACCAGACCATTCGACAAGACCTTTTTCAAAGCCCTTTAATCCATACAGGTTTTTCAATAATTGAAATGGCGTTGCAATTTTTAATGGAGTTATCATTGTCCTAAAGCCTTCTGCAATTTTTCTGACAGACATACAATCTTCTGAAGATTCAGAGAATTTTGAATCAAGATATTGCAATATCTTACTGTGTAGCATACCAACTTTATCCTTACCAATATCACCAGCCAAGCGTTCATACATTGCGTTTATAGATGCCGTATACGGCAAAATATAAAACACCCTCCCCATACCTCGGTCTTTGATTTGGCATCTCAACCAGTTTATTGCTGATTCTGTTTTACCTGTTCCCGTTGGTGCTGTCAAAATGATGTTACCTACATAATTCCCTGCTTGACGTTGGTGTTCATAAAGAGTATATTCATTTAAGTATGCAAAATCACTAAAGTCTAATGATTTAAGCATTTGTATCCCAGCTGATGCCATGTGGTCGCATTGCTTAAGAGCTCCTACCAACAATACATTTTCAATTATATTCTCGTTTTGCGTGCCTTTTGCTGCCCTTAAATATTTTTTTATCATTGACATCATATCAACACTGCCGTTTTCTTTCAACGTAATACCATATTGCTGCATCAAATCACATATTGCATCAAAATTCAGTTTTTTGCATTCATCATCATAATTTAGTCCATTATCATCAATCTCACTGTCATCTTCAATATAGTTTTTATTCGCAAAATGAAACAAATCAAGCAGAGATTTATGGTGTCCTAAAATAGCAAGTATACCATTTTGTCCAAGCAATTCTTTACAATCAGAATTTAACGCAAAGAAAAGAGAGAAAAGTTCATGGCGTTGAAAATACCATTCGTTATTTTTCCCAAGAAGATACTTCTGAAACTCTCTGTGTGCCTTTCCTGTATCATGTAGTATTATTGATACTTTCAACTTTTTCCAGAAAGCAATACGGTTGTTAACAGGAATATTAGGAAGCTCTCTTTTTAATTGGCAATAAATATTAAGGCAATCATCTATATGTTGCTTAAGTGTAGTCTCCGGTTCCGATTTTGCAAGAACCGAAGACTGCATATTTCTATTTGAAATACTTTTATCCAACGTTTATCTTATGAAAGTAAATGTCTATTTCTTTATCGTCAATCACGTCTGTATACGCCGTCAATTTTGTTTCAAAGCCATCATTGTCATAATTAATAACAGAATATGGCTGAGTCCCAAGATTTTCACGTGGTAATGTGTTTGTAAAGTATTGGGGTAAAGCTTGAATTGCACCAGGGAGGAAATTTCCCATGAATGGAACAATCTGACCTCTGATATTTGAGGCATTTTGCTTCATCTGCAGTTCCTTTTCTGATATATTACAAACTGTAGCCAAATCATTGCTTCTGCCAAGAAGTACTTGAAAAAATGGATGTCTGAAATAATCAGCCAATTTTTGATTTTTCAAATAGACAAACAGTCTGCATTCATAAAGAAACTCTCTTCGTAAAACATTAGATTTCACATCTTTCTTAGGAGTGCCATTCTTTGTTTCCACCTGATATATTGTTTCCAAATCCTCGACCTTAGCTTGATAATCAAAATAGTAGCCTATTTCTTCATCTTTAAAACTAAGATACTCTCCAGCACAAGCATTTATCAGCCCCAGTACCGTACTCATTGGTGGAACACATAAAGTCGGCTGATACCCAGATATTATATTAGGATATCTGAAACTTGCCGTCCACGATGTTATTTCTATACGGTACACCCTCATACTACCTTATTTGGGATTTTAATTGTTCTACATACTTATCAATTGCAGCATTTACAGACAGATATTCTACTCTATCTTTATAGTTTTCTACTAATTCTTTCAACTCCTTGTCATAATCATCAAAGAATCCACGTCTACGACCTATAAAAATTTTTCCAATAAAGTTCTCCTTATAGTCTTCTAAAATTTCCTTCAATCCTGCAACACTCAATACTGCCTGTTCATCCCTATCTCCTTTTGAGATAGCAATGTGCGAGAAAGGATGATTTCCCGTGTTCGTCGTTGCCAAAACTATAATTTTTGGTGTTATATCTCCCATATTATTTGTTTGCATGGCTCCGCCAGAAATATTCTTCAGTGCAAGAACCGTGTCGGTTATCCGTTGCTGACGAACAGCCATAGGAAGGCGGACCAATTTGCCAGTTCCAAATGGATCATCTTCTTCTGAAGCACCTTCTCTAAAAGCTTTTTCCCTTAAAGTCTCTGAAAGATTTTTATATCCTGAACGGTTATAGTCTGAAAAAGTTCCAGCCATATCCACATCCAAAGAGAACATACCCTTCATTATCGCACTATATTCCTGACGGACATAAGGAACAGAATCACCATCCTGACGTGCCATACTTGACCAATTTGAAACAGGATGAATAGAAGCCACAGAAACCAAAGCAGAATTTTTTAGCGGAGAGATACGTGTTACTGTGATATTGCGTGATTTCATCTTACCTTTTTCTTCATACTCTTCTGTTGCAGCTCTCATATAACCAAAAATGTCATCATCAGGATAAGTTATCGGGTCTGCATTAGTGAATGCAATGTTCGTGTCTCTTGTCACTGGGGATAATGTCCAACCAAGATTCTTCTGCAAAGCATCTCTCCACCAATATCTCCATGCTTGCCCAGAAACATATACATAGTTCTGTCCGTTTTTGGAAATAGACTTAGTCTTGACAGCATTGTCAAAATTAGTCGTTTTATCCTTGCCTGCATTGTTTAAAGCTACGACGTCTACATCCAGAAGCACATAGCCCTGCACTTTAATACTTTCTGTCATAATTATTCTTTTTTATTGTTGTTCTACATCTTCTATTTCTATTTTTTTCTTTAAAGAATGCAATCTTTCATAAATTGCAATCAACAAAACATCTCTCATCTCTTTCCATGAATCTGTATCGGGAAAGAGATAGTCTACATAATCTTTAACAGTTACAATGGCCTCCTCATTACCATTTTCATAATAAGGCTTCACTATATCATTTAACACATAGCGTCTCAACAAATATGAACTATTTACTGCATTTAACTTTTTAATGGCTTTGCCAATGCCTCTGTCATCATTGCTTTCAGTGATGAAAGTAGCCATTTTATTTATTTTCTCAATTGTTTCCTTTTTCATATTTCTAATCTTTGTTACATAGTATTTTACTATAATAAAGTCAAAACTGTTCTCTTTTGAATACTCCAAAATATCAGGTAAAATTGATTCACCGTTTATTAGTTTTTCATATATTCTATTGCCCCAATATTGAAATTCATTTTCTCCTATCTTTCGAATATCTTTCCCTACAGTCAAACTATACTCTTTATCAGAAGTATATTTCCCGCCCTTTATATGATAATAATGAGACACAAAGTTATGCCAGTTATCTTTATGTTTGACTTTCATTACAAATCGGTAGAAATCCAATACAGGAAAAGGAAGAGATATAACTTGCAAATCTGGTGATGTACCAAAGTTTGTGTAAAGATACATCTGCAAGTTGCATTTAGTATCATCATCAAATTGTATTTTCTTATTTATTAAAACTTTATCAACAAATCTAAATAATGTCGTACCTGTTGATACGGATTTTGATTTTAATACAGAGACAGATGTATTATTCATTATACATTCCATATTTCGCTTACACACTAGTTTAGCAAAAAAAGCCGATATTTTAGGATTACTGCTATTCAGCAACGAGATACGTCCCTGAAGTTGCTCACATGCCAAAGGTAAGAAAAAACATCTAAAAATAACCTCCTTTGAGACCATTATACCATTCTGAAACCAATGATGAAAGTTAGAAAAAGTGCTAGAACCTGACAACACAAAATTATCACGTCCTCCAACAAACACTTTGCCTTTTTTCCCTGTAACTCTGCAATAGCCATCTATTCCATTAACATCATTTATAAGGGACAAAAAATATTCATAAGTTTCTGTTTTCTTCCTGTCTCCTTTAAATGCAGGTTGAGTAATTTTAGAGTTTAAGAAGAATGGATTGATCCTTCCATCCCATCTATCCACATAAATACTCGCAGCCTTTTCTACAAGCACAAGAATATCAGCATCAGGATAATAATGTGAAAATTCATCAAGAGCATAGCCACCTGCATCCACGAAAGGATCTCCAGTAGGTCTGAACAACCATTCATAATCTATATTTTCTATATCTCGTTTCATACTTACTTATATTACATTTATAAATCCAAAACCTTGCGAGCACTGTTCTCCTATACCTCCATCGCAGGCAATTCTCATCAGTTCTAAAGGAGCCTTCATAGTAAAGCAAAATAGAAATCCGCGCACGCGGGTCTCGTCATCTGTTTCCCCTTTAATGGTTATGAGTTTAGATCTTACAGTCTTTTTCTCTACTGCAAAATCAAAATTTGCGATATCAAAATCAAGTGGATGACCATTAATACTCTCATATTTTGACATCAAACCTTTGAATATGCCATGCTTGAACTGAGAATTATCAGGTGACAGATATTCCACTCGCCCGTTTGCATTATACTTTATGCATACCGGTGACTGCGCTTTAAACCTCATTTCTTCCAACACAGCCTCAGAAGGCATAGCCTCCACTCCTACAATATCAAACGCCACTTTAAAGTTTTTGTTGCCTATGACAAAAGACTGCTTGTCAAATAATCCTTGGATAAAATCTGCTGTACTCTTCTCTGGAATAAAACTTATATACCAAATAACTTCGTTGTTTATTATTTCCAAACAGCCGGCACTTGGTATTGCACGATATTTTGTCGGGAAAAACGGGGAATAGGAAAACAATTTGAACCTCTTGCCATTATCAAGCATATAACCATTTTCATGCAACCATGCCGAATATTGCCTATCGGCTTGCGCCAATATATTGTATACAACAGCCGACTGCTCGTATTGATAGTTGAAAGGCAAGCAACTGCCATATTTTCGGTTTATATTCAGCGTCAATTTAAATTTCATATTAAAGTTTGTTTGAAAATCATATATTTGACAGCTTTAAAGGTAGCGTCTTTTAAGTAAATATACAAGAATAATATACCTCATTTCTATTTTTTTTCAACATACCAATGCGCTACACGTGGTATATTAATATATCTTTATTCAGTTGCCTTTCTGTGTCCCGCCAGGGCCTCGAACCCGACACGTGGTATATTAATATATCTTTATTCCCGACAAAGTGCCAAACTTTATGCTGTATGTAGAATAAATAAACTCTTATGATATAAGATTATGGCATAAAAAAAGAAATTGCATCAAATATATCTGGATGGGGATATAGTGAAAAAAATAAAAAGATAACTTTGTAGAAAAATACATTATTAAACCAAGCATGAAAATCCTTGAAATTAATTCGTCCAAGTTGATTTATCAAAGATTTCCATCTTGAGAGAGAACGGTAGTGAACAGCAAGTTTGGTTTGAAGATAGACAAATGAAAGTTATGGTTTTAAGGAAAAATTTAACCATTTACTTTATTGATTATCTGTACATTGTTTCAATAGATAAAACACTAAAATCTAAATGATATGGGATTAGATATTTATACAGGGAGTTTGACTCGCTATTATAGTCATAACTGGAAAAATATAGTACAGCAACTTTCGGAAGAGCATGGACAGAAATGCGTAATGAAAGACGGCAATGGTAATGAGATAAAGCCTGTGGAGAGCAAGGAGGAAATAGAGCAGATTCGCGACATTGTATGCCAATGGGCTGACAATTTTGCTACAAGCATTGATCCGCCTCTACCATCTCCATTATGGGACGAGAAAAGTGAGCACGACTACTTTACCGACAAACCGGATTGGGAAGCTTATGGGGCTTTAGTAATGTTACAGGCTTGTTGTCTGCAAAATCATCCTTGGCCAGAATATGTAAGAATCGGTTGGAATGCTTTTAATGAGCCTGTTGTAAAAAAAGCCATGTCTCAGGAAATTGTCAATTCTTTGCTTTCTAATGCAAGTTTTTGGCTGCCTATTCCAAGAAAAGCCATTTTTGTCACAACGTTGCCATCAGGGGATGAAGCATCCATATCCACAGTCTCACTGCTGAAACAGGAATTAGAGGAGCTGAACCGGCAGATCTGGAAAGCAGACGAAGCTACCATACTCTCTTGGAGAAATGACAAATTTTACATTCCGGTAAAACAAAAAGAGCCTAAACTCTTTCTCGGTTTTATACGTCGTACAAATAAACAAGAGAGATATCGTACAGAAGAATTGGCTCAATGTGCCTACTCAATGCTGTATCAAGCTGTAAGTTTTGCCACTGAACAACAAGTGCCAATTTTATTGGATTACTAAAAAATTCTAAATATTTCATAGAGCAAACCGTGACGATTTGTCACGGTTTCATTCCTACCTATTCTAAACAATCGTTTTACGGCATATAATCTCATTCAATCCTTTTAGATATTACCGTATCTGATTGCCCAAAACATTTAGCTGAACATCAATTTTTTCATCATCTGTCTATACCATCTCTCGACAGAACTCCTTTAGTGTAATAGTGCTTTACCTCCTGCATATCAGTAACAAGGTCTGCAATATCAATAAGTTTTTGGGAGGCATAGCGGCCTGTTATCACCACCTCAACAGCAGGATGCCGCATGCGCAGCGCACTCAGAACCGCATCCTCTGTCAATAATCCCAAATAAATGGCAATGGTAAGCTCATCCAAAATCACAACATCCCATTTTCCACAAGCCATTCTCTCTGCACACTCATGTAATCCACTTTCTGCGGCCTCAATATCCGCCTGAACAGGTTTTCTATCAAACAAACAACCATTTCCAAACTGCTCAATGCAAATCTTGCCAAAGCCATCTGCATCAAAACGGTCTGCAAGCAGGTCACAAAGCCTCGTCTCATTATATTTCATGGATTTTACAAACTGCCCTATAAACACACTCTTACCGGCGCACAATGCCCGTACAGCAAGCCCGAATGCAGCAGTCGTCTTTCCTTTGCCATTACCTGTATAAACATGAATATAACCTGTTTCCCCAATCATAACTATCTACTTGAATTCTATTTACAATAAGCTACACCTTTCTCTTCCCGACAAATTTAGCATTAGTTCTAGTACTTTCTTTACTTTTTAAAAATTGCCAAAGCCAAAGCTTTTAACTCATAATTAGAACCAGTTCTTCTCTCCGTGTCAATCAACTGCTATTGCTCTCAATCAGCCTGAAACGGCTGAGTCGTCCTTTTTAGTCTGTTTTGCATCCTAACAGTCCTTCAACAGACGCCGTTTCTTATAGGCTGCTTTCGGCAACCGCTCTTCCGCTGATTAACAAGTCGTTCACAACTGTTTCTAATTACTCTCTTTACTCTTAAATTAGCCAAAGCCAAAGCCAATGCTAACGCTAACGCCAATCATATGGCTACCTTCCAAAAATTTCGTGGAGTTCTTTGTTGGAGAGCTTTCCTATCCAGTTCTCACCTGTTGATACCGTCATATCTGCCAAATGTTTCTTATTTTGTATCATGGCATCTATCTTCTCCTCAAAGGTATTCTGTGTAATAAAGCGATATACCTGTACATTATTGTGTTGCCCTATACGATACGCTCTGTCTGTTGCTTGAGCCTCAACGGCAGGGTTCCACCAAAGATCGTAATGTATTACATGAGTTGCAGCAGTAAGATTAAGTCCTGTACCTGCAGCCTTTAGAGAGAGAATGAAAATTTTGCTGTTGCGGTCATTCTGAAAGCGGTCAACCATAGTTCCTCGCTGTTTTAAGGTACAACCTCCATGGTAAAACATAGGGTCTTCATCTAACTCCTTACGGATAAAGTGCATAAGCAGATCTCCCATCTCCTTAAACTGAGTAAAGATGAGTACTTTCTCATTGGCATCAACAATACTTTTAAGCAGATCCAACAGCACCTCTGTCTTACCGGAAAGATGTGCATCAATACGGTTATCTTTTAGAAATTGCGTTGGGTGATTGCATATCTGCTTTAAAGCCAACATCATCTGCAGGATAAGTCCTTGACGTTTAAAGAGGGATTTGCTATCGTCTACCTCTATTCCTTCTATGACAGACATACAGCGTGTAAGGGTCTCATGATAAAGGGCTGCCTGCTCCGCCGTAAGAGAGGCAAACTCGTTACGTTCTATTTTGTCGGGAAGATCTGAAATAATACTTTTATCTGTCTTAAGACGTCTCATCATAAAAGGCGCGGTAACCTTCTTAAAACGTTCTGCCACATGCCGGTCTCCAAACTTCTGTATAGGGCGGGCATAATTTTGGACGAACTCCTTCTGCGAACCGAGATAGCCTTTGTTGGTAAAATCAATAATGCTCCAGAACTCAGACAGGTGGTTCTCTACAGGCGTACCGCTCATTGCAATGTACGACTCCGCAGGAATGCTGTGAATCGCCTTGCTTTGGCTCGTATCGCTGTTCTTTATGTTCTGTGCTTCGTCAATGACAAGCATCTGCCATTTAAGTTTCTTTAGTTTATCTGCATCTGAACGCACAACGCCGTATGTTGTAAGGAGAATATCCGATGTTTTACATTCGTCTGTTGTAAGATCTCTTGACGAGCCATGATATATTGCAGTCGTTAATTGCGGGGCAAAACGGGTAACCTCAGATTCCCAATTGTGCAGCAAACCGGTAGGTACAACTACAAGCGCCTTCTTCTTCTCTAATCCTCCCTCTTCTTTCACCTTTTGGAGTAATGTAATGACTTGCAAAGTTTTACCTAAGCCCATATCATCTGCTATAATACTGCCAAAGCCTATCTTCATATTGCGGTACATCCATGAAAAGCCTCGCTCCTGATAAGGTCTTAACGTTGCCTTTATCCTTTTTGGAAGTGGAATAACAGCCTGCGATGTAAACCTTCTGATCATATCCCGAATCTCATCTGTAAGTTCAATTGGGGTTCCAAGGTACTCGCCGCTCAATGCGGTTTGAAGCAGTTCGCCGGGTTTTAGTTTGCCCGGAGTATTCAATACCTTTTTCAGTTTTGCCATTGCCGCTTCATCGATAAAGATATACTGTTCCTTAAATTTTAGCAATCCTTTGGCACTACCGAGCATTTTGGCAAATTCCTCAGGAGAAAACATCTCATTATCTATGGCAATACGCCAGTCAAATGCTAAAAGATCGCTCATAGACATGTAGCCTCCGGATTCCTTCTGCTTGGATTTTAATCTTACTGTTATCTGCGGCTTGATAAGATGTTGAAGTGCCTTTGGCAACATTACATTTACCCCTAGAAGCTTTACTGCCGGAATTACCTGTTGCAGAAAACCAGAAAACGACTGCAACGATAAAAGGATGCTCTGTTTTCCTCCGTTGTTAATATACTGATTCAACTCTCCCACTATATCGCAAAGGATAGCAAGCTGTTTTAATATCTCCATCCTTTGCGAGTCAAAATGAGGTTCTGTCATGATCTCCTCTAAAGAGTGGCTGTCTACCAAGACATCAACTGCAAATTCCTCCTCTGCCTCCTCTATTTTAAATGTCACCTTATACTTGCTCTGCATAAAGTAACGATCTAACCAGGAACGTATTCCGCCGGGGATATTGTTTTCTCCTATACCGTCAAAAGAATATTCTCCTCCATTAAAGAACATCTTACAAAAATCGTTGGCATTCCCACCATGCGCCAATAGATGGACAATATCTGTAATAACTTTGCAAACTAACGATCGCTGCTGTTTCAAATGCTCCACAACATAGCGAGTCTCTTCATCAATTACAGCAGGTTGCCAGACGATTTGGTATTTTTTGCTTTGTGTACTTTTTGCCCGTCCACGTCCTTTACGTATGATGGTCTCGCAATATATCTGCGGGACGACACAGCCATGGGCTATCAGCTGCAGGGCACAAACCACAATGCCTCTTGCAGCCACCACCGTGGGATGATAGTCGGGAAGCATATCGGTATTGACCTCCAACAGTTGCTGATAGAATGAAGGCATAAAATTTTCGGCACTGCATGCGGCACTCTTTGTTATTCTATCGATTGATTCGTTGAGAAGCTGCCGCTTGTCCTGTAACACCTTGTCTGCTTCTTTAGCTATATATACCAACTCTTTCTGATAAGCCTCCTGAAAATTACCGTCATTGCAGAAAGCCGGAGAAGGTGGCAAAAGATTGGAAAGAGGTAATGTAAGGTCTCTCAATTGCGAATAATCCACGACAATGTTTTCATTATCTGTATTCAATGAGAATGGTTCATTATAAACTTTGTCTATGCTCTCTACCTCCATTATCTCCGAGGAATCTGCTACGATGCCACGAGACTCCAACTCTGCCAAAAGGTCTACACCATGAAGTGAGAAGACCAGAAAAGGGTTATTGTCTATCTCCATGCAGATTTTATAGATGACGGCGGCAAGATGTTTACATGGCACAGCCCAATCCGGGCACGAACAATACATCTGCAGGTCTGACCACTCTTTTGGGAAAAGGGGTATGCCTGCCTTGTCTGCCATTTGAGCAACAGATTCGTCCAATTGTCTGTTGAAGAGCTTACTCAGCACTACAGGTTGATCTCTTATAAGTTCAATTAACTTATCTATCTCCTTATTAAAAAAAATTGGCAACACTATTGTTTCATTGTATGGAGTCCGTCTGCTTCCCTTAACCTTTGCCTTAATGACATTGCCATTGAATATAATCTCCTTCACCATTCCGTTTTTTGCATATGATGCACCTCGAGACAATCTGTTACTGTAGTCTATATTTTTGAGTGCGCCAAGCCATTGCTGCCCCCACCACGTTTTTCCATATTTTGTTGCCATTCTTATCTGTTTTATCTTTTTGCTATGGACAAAAATAGTTAAAATCTCACATGTATCCATTTATTAAGTAAGCGTTAAAAATAAGTTCGCTTTCGCGCAGCTTTTCCTCGCCATGGCAAAGCTCAAGCAAGTTTGCTTTGCTTATATGGCTTAAGGAAAAGGTTGGTAAAGATTTAGCAGTATTTTTGAGAAAAGACAATTAAAGATTACCAAGTTATTTTTTTAAGATTACTATAGGGCTGTGCCGTAAAAAATGAGGATAACATTATCATTTATTCTGTACCTTTGCCGGCCTATGACAAATAACACAATTTTGGATATTGTTCTATAAGCAGTCTGAGCGTTTTCTATAACACGCGAGATTGCATCTTTTTAAGGTCTCTCAAAGACAATCTTTTTGAGAGGGTGGGGTGTTTTGCACCATATTAACACACTTTTTATACAAATAAATAATAACGCACATTTTGCTTGCAAGGCTAAAGATGAGTTGACGGCAGAAAACCAGAGCTGCA
>UMAT01004839.1_pt1 | contig 20261 bp, 19 predicted proteins | sample 1963781 | NCBI WGS metagenome assembly UMAT01 (sample SAMEA4835923, study PRJEB28245) | human gut metagenome | biome: gut microbiome; material: fecal sample | place: Denmark | collected 2008
GGCTGTGGACGGGCTGGCAGGCAAGAAAACAGTGGCGGCGTTGGTCGGCGAATAAACGGGAACCGCCCCGGGGGTCAATCCTCCGAGGCGGTTTTTTGCATATCGGCGTCAATCAGGGCATTGATGTAGCCATTCAGGCTCATTCCTTTGGATTCTGCGTGGGCTTTGATTTTCTCGCGTTCCCCTTTTTTCACGATGATCTTCACCTGGTCATATGCCTTTGCATTATATTTTTCATTTGCTCGTTTCCTTGATTCGGATATAGGCACTGCGATCACCTCCTTTAATAATTCTATCACATATTTATACACTTGTACACGTACATAGTACACAAAATGAAGATGTAAATTTTGTGCGTTATTTCTATTGAAATGTACTGGTACATGTGTTATAATTAGAACATGGAAAGGAGGTAAGGACAATGGCGAAGCACAAGCGCAAACCAATGCGCCGCCCAAAAAAGAATCGCACCGATCGATCAGAACTGCTGCAAACACTACTGATCATCAATGCGATCCTGGTGACAGTCAAGACGATCCTTGAGATCATCGAAAAGCTGTCCTAGAAAGTGAGGGAGGAAATCCTCCTCCCTCCTATTATAACCGACACACGCCGCCATTGTCAAGCGTTATGATGGACTGGATCATTATCATTCTGGACAGCATCAGCCTGGTTCTGCTGGTCGCTGCAATCATCACAAACCGCCGGAAATAACGATAGGAGGAATCAACTATGAAAAAAGCAAACGGGCTGAGAGATGCGCTGGGTAAAACCTTTGCAGACCGCCGGAACTGGAACCGCCGAATCGAGGTGGCCGGTGAGCACTATAATTATTGTTCGGCCAAGAACGAAATCCGCCGGATAGACCAACGGGAGGGCTACGAGGTGGCCCTCCTGGTAGGCTGCTTCGTGCTCGGCAAATTCGTCTGGTGCTGCTGATAGGGGGAGATACCCGCTATCCCACCGCTGGGCTACGACTTCGGGGACGGCGCCGATCTCGTGCTTGATCCAATCGCCGCTGAGACCGTGAGGTACATTTTTGACATGTACCTCATTGTCCAAAGTCTATCCGACGTAGCACGGCTGTGCAGCACACACGGATTCACCGGGCAGCGCGGCAAGCCGTTCACGGCCTACTCCATCAGTAAAATTCTGCGCAACCCGGTGTACTGTGGTTATGGGGTGTTTAACGGGCGTTTAAAGCCCATTAAAACGCCCGTTATAATCCCGCCGGAGGACTTCGATGAGGTGCAGCAGCTGCTTTGTGCCAGGAATGCTTTGGTCGGCCGGAAGTGCCGAAAAACTACAATCCGTATAAATGAAATAGGCGAATAACCCGGGCTGAAAATGCAGCCTCTCGGCGGTTATTCGCCTATTTTTTTACTATTTTTTGCGTTTTGCGTGTCGGTTTTTTGCGTTTTGCGTTTCCGGCAACAACAATCCGCAGATTCATTTCAACTCACACGCCCGTGTAGGGCGTGACTCGTCTGTCATATTCTCCGGTGCTCTGTAGAATATTTCAACTCACACGCCCGTGTAGGGCGTGACTTGACGTAACCTTTCGTGCGCCGGTGCCCGGAGGGAAAATTTCAACTCACACGCCCGTGTAGGGCGTGACCGCCCAGAGGATGCGCCCACAGAAGATGAATTAAATTTCAACTCACACGCCCGTGTAGGGCGTGACTAAGGAATTTTTTATTGATTTGGAAAACGTTTTTGATTTCAACTCACACGCCCGTGTAGGGCGTGACACGGAGAAATTCGGGTTTTGTTTTCCAATTATCGGATTTCAACTCACACGCCCGTGTAGGGCGTGACTTTCATTTATATCTAGGTTTACTGTTCCATAAAATTTCAACTCACACGCCCGTGTAGGGCGTGACGTGTACAGCAAATAACAGGAAATTGCAATTGGAATTTCAACTCACACGCCCGTGTAGGGCGTGACTTGCATATATGTGGTACATACACCATTTACTGGATTTCAACTCACACGCCCGTGTAGGGCGTGACTCAGAATTTCATAGTTTAACGAAAAAACTTTTGCATTTCAACTCACACGCCCGTGTAGGGCGTGACTCACCCAACCATCCGGCGCAATTTCCAGATACTACATTTCAACTCACACGCCCGTGTAGGGCGTGACCATTTGTATGGCAACACCTATCATACGGAATTTGTGGATTTCAACTCACACGCCCGTGTAGGGCGTGACTCTTAACACTGTTTTTAGGTTGTGAATATGATAAATTTCAACTCACACGCCCGTGTAGGGCGTGACGATTTAAGTTTTGAAAATGTGTACGATATTCACATTTCAACTCACACGCCCGTGTAGGGCGTGACTGAAGAATTGGATAGATACTATTTTATCACTGGGAATTTCAACTCACACGCCCGTGTAGGGCGTGACGCAGTTAATGCCAATTGGTATAAGTTGGTTGTTATTTCAACTCACACGCCCGTGTAGGGCGTGACCGTTTTCAAGTGTTTCTGACAACTGATTCAGTTCATTTCAACTCACACGCCCGTGTAGGGCGTGACACAAATGGGTTCGCATTGCACTTGCAAAATCTGTATTTCAACTCACACGCCCGTGTAGGGCGTGACACAAATGGGTTCGCATTGCACTTGCAAAATCTGTATTTCAACTCACACGCCCGTGTAGGGCGTGACACAAATGGGTTCGCATTGCACTTGCAAAATCTGTATTTCAACTCACACGCCCGTGTAGGGCGTGACTGCCGAGGGACTCAGGAGCATGCTCAGAGATCAAATTTCAACTCACACGCCCGTGTAGGGCGTGACGGCTTGACCATAGCAATAAACCTTTGCCTTATCATTTCAACTCACACGCCCGTGTAGGGCGTGACAAGTGGTTTTGCCACTTCCCTGTTCACCGCAAAAATTTCAACTCACACGCCCGTGTAGGGCGTGACCCTAGATATTGTGTCTCCAAGGTCATTCCCTCACACAGGACGGACTTATATGCACAAAACAGCACTGTTTCGTTCATTATTTATTCACAATCATGCGACATTTCCTTGCGAACAATCCACAAAAATCAAATTACCGGCAGTTCGCAGATCACAAAATCAATGCGCCTTCCGGATCATAGGTATCCTTAGCGCCAAAATGCTCCACTCGTCTGTGCCAATTGTTTCCGAGATAATAAAAGCGAAGGCTGTCCTTTTGCACATCAATTAACTGCATCAGTTTTTCTTTTACCTTGCAAAAGGTTCCGTAGTCCAAATCAATTTCAAACACGGAATTCTGCACTCGTTGTCCGTAATTCTGGCACGCTTTTGCCACCTTCCGCAGACGAGCCCTTCCCTTTTGATCGACCGTGGATACATCATAGCTGACTAAAACCATCATGTCCATCACCTACTTTAATAAATAGCAAGGATACTCAGATATCTCCCCCCGCACATACTTGGCCAGCAAAGAGCTTTGTACAAAAGGAAGCAGTCCCAAGGGTATTTTCTCGTTCAGATATGGATGCTGTATCGTGGTACGCTTTTTCTCCTGCCACGCTGTCAGCACCTTTCGCTTTCCGTCCTTGCTCAAAAATACCGCACCGCTTTCCTGCCGTTCAAAATCTCCGCCGTTTAATTTTCTAAGGTTAATCAAAGTCAGCGTCAGTCGCTCTGCAATGCAACGTGCTTCCTCCACCAGATCGCATGCAAGACTGCTTCTTCCGGAGCGAAGTGCATGGTAAAAACCATAGCAGCTGTCCAGTCCCACACCTTCCAGTGCAGAAGCATAGCTGCTGGTCATCATGGTATACAAAAAAGACAACACTGCATTTACAGGATCAAGCGGCGGACGCTTTGTGCGTCCGGTCAGATAAAATAGGTCTTTCTGCTGTAGGATCAACCGGTCAAAAATATTAAAGTACGCCTTTGCACAGTTCCCTTCCAGGCCCATAATGGTTTCTGTATCCCGCAACTCATATACCCGCTCCATGCCGCTTTCCAGATAGGAAATACAGCCGCGCACTTCACCATCTGCATCCAGAGACGGATTATCCCGCAGAGAACGCCGGAGCAGATACCGGGTGTTGGACAGCTTTGCTGCCACTGTATTCTGCGCCAGCAGCAAGTCCGGATGTTCAAACCGCTGAAACTGGGCTTTCCTCAGAAAAATATTTCCTCTCGTTTTGCCCTGTACCCGGGCAAGGAATGTGCCCGAGGGGGAAAGAAAATTCAGACTGATTCCCATCTCTGCGCATTTCCCCATCAGTGCCGGTGAACAGCCCGGATAACAAAAGCAATAGATTTCCTCGATATTGGAAAAAGGCAGTCGAAATTTCTCTCGACCATCGCAGGTGCAGACAATATTCTCGCCATCCAGGGTAAGCCATGTGGTTTCATCCAGTATATACAGCGCATTCAGCAGGCGTTTCATTCCTGCTCCACCCCCTTCTGGGACAAAATCAGATCCCGGACACAATAAGGCTTTTCCTTTGGAAAACACAGATCCGTCAGGGAGCAGCCGGAACATTTCTGTCCCTTTTTCCGTGGCGGAATCTGCTTTTGTTCCAGCAACGTCCGCATATCCTGAAGCAGCCTTTGCAGCAGACTATCGTAAGCCGCATACTCCGTGTCAAAGGGCAGCCGGATTCGCTTTTTGGTATCCGCATAATACAGATATGCCTCGCTGCTGCAATGCCATACAAAATCGGCACACACCTTCTGTGCAAATACCTGTATAGCATCCGTTTCCCGAAATCCCCCATCCTTGGGTGCTTTGGGCTTATATTCTACAAGCCGCACTGCATATTTGCCGGAACAGCCCGGGATTGAAACGCCCTGGCTGCTCCGTACAAATTCCACACAGTCGGTCATGCCATACAGGTCATACTGAGGCAGATCGTTGTAGATCGCAATATTGCTGCGAACGATCTTTTTGCTGTCTGAAAAACTGTGACTTCCATCGTGTACATGCTGGTGGAGGATGTCCGCCTTTACAACAAATGCATTCTCTGCCCAGTCATTGTTCAGTTCCAGCAGGGCGTACCGCCGGGGACAGTATAGAAAATGCTGGATATTCCGGATGTTGATCGTCCGGTCGTTCACAGCTTTTCGATGAGTTCCACCCCATCCGGCATATTCCGATCCACAGTGACTGTGTAATCCGTATACGCACGGGGCGGATTAACGCCTTCCTTTTTCTGCACCTGGATCTTGTCAAACAATGTCTGTGCCGGGGCATTGCCCAGAGCAGAGGCGTGCTTGAATACAAACAGCTTACGCATGCTCATTTTTCCTCTGGCAGCGCTTCTGTCCCCTTCAAACATGTTGATGATAGCCGTCCACAACAGTTCCAGATCCTCCTCGGAAAAGCCGGTTACCCGCTGCGCCAGCATAGCAGAAACATAGCCCTCCGCCCGGTACAGACCGTAGGGGATCAGACTTTTTTTACCCATTTCACTCTGCTTACGTTCCTTGAAGTCCGTCTCATCTGTAACAGCCTGACGGGTGATGGTAATATCCTGCACAGCAACCGGATCCAGGCTTCTGGCAAAGTTGAGCTGCACCGGACCTCTCACAATACCGCAACGATCAACGCCCGTATTCATAACAGCGCCAAAGGTGCGCACGTCAAAGTAGTTGTCACAGATATATTTCTTTGCTTTTTCCACGTCCTCCGTATTTTTCCCCTTTTGTCCCTTCTCCAATCCCAGCGCATCGTATGCCGCTGTGAATTTAGTATTCAGAGCTTTATCCGCTTTGATTAGAATATTGTAGCCCGGCTCTCCCTCTTTATAAAGCTCCACAAAATTGCGGATCTTTCGCTTAAGGCACACATCTGTCACAATGCCCAGGGAGGTTTCCGGGTCTGTCCGGGGCATATTGCCTGCATCTGGATCTCCGTTGGGATTTCCATTTTCTACATCAAACAACATAACAAATTCATATCTGTTTTCAATCGCCTTGTTTTCCATACTAATCCATCCTTTCAATTCTCGTCTTCTTTGGTTTCTTCATTACGTGTGTACAGCTTCTGATTCATCTGATAATACCCGATAATAAACCGCCCCTGGTCATCCAGCGACAAGGTTTGTGGAAACTCTCCCTCCAGCTGATTCATTAAGCCGCCTACAAGCCGCCCGTAAAAAACACGTCCACCCTCGCCCAGCTTGTGCAGGTGATTCTGAGACAGCTTCGCCAGTGTGGGGAATACGCTTGCCGGTCGGGAGCATGCAGAAGAAAAATATGCATCCTTGATCGTCCGGTTCAGGGTTCCCGGCGTAGCGTCTTGCTGGAGCTTCTCATACACCGCAAACAATCCTCCGCAAATATATGCCGGATTCCTGTTTTCCTCGTTCCACGCCATAGTAATTTCCTCCTTGTGATTTTTTCGGTTCAGGCAAGCCTTGATGATCCCTGCCCGCACCAGATTCAACTTGATATATTTTCCGCCCTTGGCGTCATTTTCATCGTCCTGGTCTGTCTTAACCCGACGAACCACGGTAGCCAGCAGCGCATCCGGATACCGGGTGTTCTGCAAAGCCGCCAGAATGATGCTGGATTCCAAAGGTGGCGGTACGTCCTTATTGGACGATTTCGGCGAAACCAGTTCTTTGTTGATCCACTTAAAGGGAATAGGATGTGTGTCCTGCTCCCGGATTCGCAGATCCTCCTGATGCTTCAGCAGATTCTGAATCAGATTTCCGAACCGATCCCGGTAAATAAACTTCTGACAGATCCGTGCAGCATTAGGCGTAAACCCAGCTACATAAAAGGTGACGTTGTTCATCTCCTCCATCCGCCGGATTGTCTCCGGATCTCCCGTGTACCCACCTTTCGCATAAGTCAGCAGCTTCTGGATGCTCTGTTCTGTTTGTTGATCCATCGAACCGCCCAGCATGGAAGCAAAAAAGTCACACTGTGGCTCATCGTTCTGGCACATGGCGAAGAACACCACTGTCATACTATTCAGCAGCACATGATGCTGTGAGTCTTCCAACAGATTACGTAGCTGATCGGTATAAAGCTTCATAGCCTTATCGGAAACGCCGCTGTTGAAGGACTGGGTCTTCCCGTAGGATTCAAAGGCATCGTCATTCATGCAGACCAACTGACAGCCGGAAGATTGTCCGCCATGAAGCTTGATCTTGTTGTGCAGACGTGCAATGGGCAGACGTTCTCCCAGGATGCTGCAAACTGTATCCGTCTCCGTGTCCGTCTGACAATGTGCCTTCCGGTAGATTTCCTGATACTTGGCGATCAGCTCCGGATCTTCCTCCAGATTCGCCTTGCCTATGCCAAGGGTAAATCCAAAGTAAGAACCGCTATAAGCAGCACCCAACTGCCGGAGAACCGGGTTTTCCGTTTCCTGCTCCGGATCCCAGGTTTCAAGAAATCGCCGATATGCCGTGCAAATCTCGGAATCCAGACCATCCATAAATGCCAGCTCATGCTCCACAAATGCCTTGTGAGATTTTCTTGCCTTGTTTGTCCTGTCATCCGGCGTCAAAAAGCCCTGATTATTCTCCTTTTCATAGTTCAATCCGAAAATATACAGCGGACGATGCTCTATATAATTGGACTCGATCCCTGATTTCTCCGTCCGGATCGGCAAATAGATCGTATCCGGAACATCCTTCTGCTTTTCCTTACCCTTTTTGTCATAATAAGTCTCCAAATGCTGCTGGGGGAGAATATCCAGCAGTTTCCCCTCCGGCGAAAGCACAATCCGGTAGGAGATCTTCTGTGGCCGGTAATATTCCGGTACGGAGGCATTTTGAGAAGATGAAGCCTGCTGCTTTTCCGCATAGTCGCACAACGCTTTGATCAGCATAGAATCCCCTCCCTGTATTTTGCCACGTCAATGACACCATCGATCATATGGGGACGATAGTACATCGGATCCGCAGCGTCAGAAAACTGTGGTGCATCCCAATCTTGATTCACGGGCACGCCTCCGTCCCGGAACCGCAGACCGTACAGCATAACCCCAAGATCCACATCGCCTTTGAGGGATGGATCCACCTGGGACAGATCAAATGTATCCACCAGCTCCAGCCGCCGGACGGCAAATTCTCTGCATCCAAGACAGGGCTGACGGAAATGCTGACCATTCCGGAGCCGCCGCAGCATAATATTATAGTGCTTTTCCGGGCTTTCATCGGGGTGCTGTGACTGAAGTCCCGTCATCTCGAAGTGGAACTCTACTCCATATTTCACGTCCCGCAGCAGCATGCTGGCTCGCTGACTCCGTATCTGTGAGGTAAGAACCTCCACAGTGCCTTTCCCATTCATCTGCTTTTTCACAGATGCCAGCGGTATCTTCTGGGACACCTCGTTCCGCCGGATGTTGATAAACCGGATCGGATGGAACACCACGATCTTGTCGATGACGATCCGGATCGCCGGCTTCCAGTAAATGGACTTGATCAATCCTTCCATAGCCGACACCGTCGGCACATCATAGCTGACCCGTTCCACCTTGAATTCCGGTCGGGTGAACAGCGCATACTCTCCTTCCACCAGGATCTTAAAACCATATCCCATTGTATCGCTCCTTTCTTACGCATCACTTTTACGCCATATAAATTGGCTGAATTCCCAGATCCAAGCCCGTTTCCGGATCATAGTTATCCGGATTCGACAACACATACACGCCGCAGCCCGTATCCCGTATCAAGCCCTGCTTCAACGCCTGGTCAAATTCCCCGTATACCCGCAGCGCTACAGAATACTGCTGCAGCTCCCGACGAACACACTTGTCCCCATTAAACAATTGCTCCAGCAGCTGCGCTGTTCTCTCCCACTTATCAATCACTACGGCTACGGTCTCTTCCTTGATAAACTGATTGGCCTGTGCATAGCTGCGAAATGGGATGCTGTCAAACCCAACCGCATTCCGGGCAATGGAATTCTCCTGGATCAGTTGGGCATTAAAATCAAACAACCGCCGGTAATACTCCTCCACACATGCACCGGTGGAAAGATCCGCCCCGTGATCCAGCAGATCCTGAACAATACTCGCCCGGATCCGGATATCCCGCTGGGGCTTATCCTGCGTCCGGAATATGTACACATCCCCCATGGGTCGTTTCCCTTCCCGGTTGCATCTGCCTCCGGACTGCAAAATATTGTCTAATCCGGCAAGCTGTCGGAACACTGCCTCAAAGTCCAGATCCACACCTGCCTCTACCAGAGAGGTGGATACCACCGAAACAGGTTCATCCTGTTCCAGGGCAGACTGGATTTTCCGGATGGTTTCAGATCGGTCATGGGGCGTCATATAAGTGGACAGATGATACTTTTTTCCGGAAAGCAGCTGATACATCTGGCGTGCGGTACGGCGGCTGTTGACAATGATCAGACTGCTGCGGTGCTTAGCCGCAAGCTCTGCCACATGCTCCGGATCCTGCTCCCCCAGATTCGTATACCGACACTTCTGAAAGAACGAAAAGTCATCCTTTTGCGTAATCAGATCTACGCCCTGCTGTCCGTTGAGATACTGTCGGAACAAGGGCTTGTAGTCCGGCATGGTAGCAGACAGGAACACGCACTCGCAGTTTAGGTACCGGGTCAGATACCCGATCCCCCGCAGGCAGGGCTGCAGCATGTCCACCGGCAGCAGATGCACCTCGTCCAGGATGATCACAGAATCTGCAATATTGTGCAGCTTTCTCAAACCGGAGCTTTTGTAATGAAACAACGACTGAAAAAACTGCACGCTGGTGGTTATAATCAGCGGTGCATCCCAATTTTCTGTTGAAAGTTTCAATTTTTGAGAGGTCTTGTCCGGAATGCCCTCGCTGTCAAAGCAGAAGTTGGAGTGATGCTGTAAAATCGGAGTATGCTCCCCGCATAAAGGCGCAAAGGTATCGGCGGTCTGCTCAATGATGCTGGTATACGGAATCACATAGATAATCCGCTTTTTCTTATGCTTCTGCATCCGACACTTTTGCAATGCGATCTGCAGGCTGCACAGGGTCTTGCCACTACCGGTCGGCATGTTCAGAATGCTGACCGGATCTGAGCTCTGGCTGTTGTGAAGTGCCTGCCGCTGCAGCCTGCCCCGTGCCTGCTTCAAGGGAGTATCACAAACAAAGCTGTTCATCTTCTGGGTCAATGCCCGTTCCAGTGCATGAAAATCTCCCTGGAGACCCCGTTCCCTTTCCGGATTGCAAAAAGCCTCCGTATCTAGAAAATCCGCATCCGTCAGGCAGGAAAACAGATACCGGGTAAAAAAAGCGTACCGCTCTATCAGCTCCGTTTTGTCCCGGCAGGACATCAGCTCTGCCAGCACGTCCCTGTAATCCGGCAGCCGCAGCGAAATCTGTTGTGTGTACCCACTGTAATCGCAGCGACCGGTGTAGTTCTTCTGCCGGTTCAGACGACTATGCAGAGTGTTATCTCCATCCGGGCTGTCCGCTGGAGTCCCACCGTCCGGCAGACCCGTGTGGTGTCCGGCAATGCAGTATTGCAGCATATAGGTCATCTGCCGAGCCGTAGGATCCTGTGCAAGCTTGCCGATCTCGATCGCACCGCATGCAGAATGCTCATAGGCCTCTTTGCTCCCTCGCAGCAGTCGATCCTGAAACGCCAACGCATACTTTCCCAGATCATGAAATAGCCCGGCTATATATGCCGCATCCCGCAGCATTTCAATGGAAAACCCAGCAGCCATATCCGCTACACCGTGCAAATGTTCCGAAACGGTCTGGTTTTTATCCTCCCGTGTATGGGCGTAGTACTCCATGTTGTCACTTCCTTGTGATAATACATAAATAATATAACGCTACGTTGAATATATTGTACTACCAAAAATTATTTTTGTCAATAGAAATGGAAGAAAAAATTGAAAAAAATATTTTCATGTCCCACCATATACGTAAAAAAACAGAACCCATCATCAGGAGAAATCTCTTGATGATGGGTTTTAGAAACTGTAACTACGCAATCAACCGCCCTGTGCAGCCATGTATTCCTGCCAGCTGGTGTAACCGCCAGCCTGGAACTGGGCACAGTCATTTTCCCAATCAGTCCAGGTGTATGTGTCATCCGTATGCAGGGTGTCCGGATATCTGCCCAGAATGGCATTGTCCCCACTGCTGTTGGACCAGACTACCGCAACCGGCACATTGCCCACATACAGACCGCCATAATATCCCTTATCGTCCATCTGCAAATGATCGATCATTTCCTGGTAATAGCTTTGGAACACCGGATCTGAACAACCGCCTAACTTGGATTGAAGGTCATTTTTCCTTGCTGTAACTGATTTTCTGGAATCCACCACATAGCCGTTAGATTCCGCACTGCAGGCTGCTACAACCTCCAGAGCGGTGTTGTAATTCTGCTTGGCATTGTCATTGGCAGCAGCCACCCGTGACTTGCGGACATATCCCATCATCACCGGAACCAGAATTGCCGCCAATGCACCTATAATAGCAATCACCACTACCAACTCAATCAGTGTAAAGCCCTTTTTGCGCTTTTCCATCCGAAGCCCTCCTTGTTTTGCATTATATGTGGAATTTATGATGGTTCACAAATGGGTAACTTACTTACATAAATTTCTTTGTATCTACTTATAGAATATACTATTTTTTGTATTTGTCAAGAGCAAAAACGAAAAACCACCGTAAAATATAGGTCTACAATAAAAGTGTTACATGCAAAAAATAGCAATAGATAACCAAATGTGTTACGGTTAAGTCACCACAAAAAAAGCAACAAAGGAGGCTCCCAATTGCCATGAACAGTGCAACACAAGATAGGAAGTTACGTCAATCCCTTTTAAGGCAATAACGCACAAAGATTGTGCAGTAGATGTGCTAACAGATTTCTCGTCAGATTGCATAGAAACGACGTAGGAATACTGGCGTATTGCAAGGAGTTTCTGTGTGATATGACGGATAATTCGTCAACAGATGCTGTACAAAGCCGCCAGGCGCGCTTTGTGCGGTATTGCCTTAAAATATTTGCAGAAATATGGGGTAACAAAGACGGCGATCAGGCAGTATATTTACCGTTAACTGCGGAGGTATGACGGCACCATTGACAAACCAGCAAACAAAGAAAAAGCCGCATGCATTCACATACGGCTTCCGATTACAATCGCATTTTAAAGTCCGCATACCCGAACTGACGGACGGTTTCCACCCTTCCATCCGCATGGGCAAGCAGAATCGCCGGCAGTGGCATGCCGTTGAAGGTGTTGTTCTTGACCATGGAATAGATGGCCATATCGCAGAACACCAGCCGATCCCCGATCTGCAAAGGAGCAGCAAAGGAGTAATCCCCGATCACGTCCCCTGCCAGGCAGGTAGGCGCTCCAAGTCGGTAGGTATACGCCAGCTCACCAGGCTGTCCTGCCCCCAAAATCTCCGGTCGATAGGGCATCTCCAGTACATCCGGCATATGACAGGCTGCGGATGCGTCCACAATGGCAATATCCAGCCCGTTGTGTACGAAATCCAGCACCTGGGTTACAAGATATCCGGCATGCAGCGCCACAGCCTCTCCAGGCTCCAGGTATACCTGTACATGGTATTTTTCCGCAAAGTCCCGACACAGCCGGATCAGCAGTTCCACATCATAATCCGGTCGGGTGATATGATGACCACCACCGAAATTCACCCATTGCATCCGGGACAGGTACCTGCCGAATTTCTCCTCCACCACCCGGAGCGTACGCTCCAGGGTGTCGGAATTCTGCTCGCACATGGTGTGAAAATGCAGACCATCCAGGCCCTCCAGGGCGTCCTCCTCCAGATTCGCCAGGGTGATGCCCAGCCGGGATCCGGTGAAACAAGGGTTGTACAGATCCGTTTCCGTTTCTGCATACTCCGGATTGATCCGCAATCCGCAACTGATCTTCCTGCCGCATGCCTGTACCTGATCCCGATACCGCTTCCACTGGGCACAGGAATTGAACACGATATGATCGCTGATCCGCAAAATTTCGTCAAATTCCTCCGGTTTATACGCCGGAGAATAGATATGCACCTCGCCCCCCATTTCTTCCCGGGCAAGCTTCGCTTCGTAAAGACCGCTGGCTGTGCTGCCTGCAAGATATTCCCTAATCATGGGATACGTCCGGTACATGGAAAACGCCTTTTGTGCCAGCAGGATCTTTGCACCGGAGCGCTGCTGCACCCTTTGCAGCAGTTCCAGATTCCGGCGGAGCCTGGCTTCATCCACAATATAGCAGGGCGTTGGCACAGCAGTCGGGTCAAAGTGCAGGGATTCCAGTTCCTTCATCGCCGCCCCCCGGTTACGGTACCAGTACCGGGTTGAAGTTTTCACGCCAGGGCAGACCCCACTTGTTCAGAGCCTCCATAAACGGATCCGGATCAAATTCCTCAATGTTATACACACCCGGCTTGTTCCACTTGCCGGTCAGCAGCATCATAGCGCCGATCATAGCCGGCACACCGGTGGTGTAGGAAATGGCCTGGGAGCCTACCTCCCGGTAGCATGCCTGGTGATCGCACACATTGTACAGGTAATAGGTCTTTTCCTTGCCATCCTTGATGCCTTGGAAAATACAGCCAATATTCGTCTTACCCACGGTGCGGGGACCCAGAGAAGCCGGATCCGGCAGCACAGCCTTCAAAAACTGCAGGGGCACGATCTTCTTACCCTCAAAGTCAATAGGCTCAATGGAGGTCATACCCACGTCCTCCAGGCACTTCAGATGGGTCAGATAGCTCTGCCCAAAGGTCATAAAGAACCGGATCCGCTTGATCCCCTTGATGTTCAGCGCCAGGGATTCCAACTCCTCATGGTGCAGCAAGTACATATCCTTTTTGCCCACCTCGTCAAAGTCATACTCCCGCTTGATCTCCATGGGCTTGGTCTCCACCCACTTGCCGTTTTCAATGTAGCTGCCGTTGGCGGAAACCTCCCGGATATTGATTTCCGGGTTGAAATTGGTGGCAAAGGGGTAACCATGATCTCCCCCGTTGCAGTCCAGAATGTCGATATAGTGGATCTCGTCAAAATGATGCTTCATAGCATAAGCGGAGAACACGCCGGTTACGCCCGGATCAAAGCCGCTGCCCAGCAGGGCAGTGATGCCCGCCTTTTCAAAGCGCTCCCGGTATGCCCACTGCCACTTATACTCAAACTTTGCCGTGTCCAACGGTTCATAGTTCGCAGTATCCATGTAGTTAACCTTGGTTGCAAGGCATGCGTCCATAATGGTCAGATCCTGATAGGGCAGCGCCACATTGATTACGATCTGGGGCTTGTACTGCTCGATCAGTGCGATCAGCTGCTCCACATTGTCCGCATCCACCTGTGCTGTGGTGATCCTGGTCCTGGTCTTATCCTTCAGCTGTTCTGCGTAGGCATCGCACTTGGACTTGGTGCGGCTGGCAATGCAAATCTCCTCAAATACTTCGCTGTTCTGGCAGCACTTGTGAATCACAACTCCTGCGACGCCGCCGGCGCCGATAATCAAAGCTCTTCCCATAGTTCCGTTCCTTTCCTCTTTTATGCTAAACGATACAGCATGATCTCCCGCAGCAGCTTGCAGGCAAGCGCAGTGGATGCGCCGCTCTGGTCGTAGTGTGGAGAAAGCTCATTGATATCCATTGCCACAGGCTTTAAGCCCATGACCTGCCGGACTGCATCCAGCAGTTCTGCAAAATGCACGCCTCCCGCCTCCGGCGTTCCTGTGCCGCAGAAATCCGAAGGATCCAGTACATCCAGATCCAGGGTAAAATACACCGGGGCACCCTGCAGCCGTTCCACGGTTTCCTCCAATCCTTGGAAGTTAAACCGGTGCATGTGGGTATGCGCCTTGGCAAAGGCAAACTCCTCCCCATCTCCGCTGCGGATACCAAATTGGTGAATGTGTCCGTCCCCTACCAGTTCATGACACCGGCGCAGCACACAGGCGTGGGACAGCTGCACCCCCAGATAATCCATCCGCAGATCCGCATGAGCATCAAAGTGAATGATGTGCAGATCGGAATACTTCCGCACGGCTGCACGCACCGCCCCAAGCGTGACCAGATGCTCTCCGCCGATCATGCAGGGAATTTTCCCGTCCGTCAGGATCCCGTCCGTAAACCGCTCGATCTGTTCCAGTGCAGCATCCGGCGCACCAAAGGGCAGCTCCAGGTCTCCCCCGTCAAACACAGCAATTTCCGACAGATCCCGATCCTGATAGGGGGAATAGGTTTCGATGCCGAAGCTCTCGTTCCGCATGGCGGCGGAAGCAAACCGGGTACCCGGCCGGAAGGAGGTGGTAGAATCAAAGGGTGCCCCGAACAATACCAGGTCGCTGGAGGCATAATCCCTGTCACATCCCAAAAAGGTATGCACATTCCGTTCTATCTCAAGCATGCTCCAGTACCTCCCGAACTGTATTGGGCAGCGCAAAGCAGCCCGTATGCAGCTGCGTATTATAATATTTCGTTTCCAGCCCAAGCTGTTCCCAGATCTCCGGCTTGAAATCATACACCGGGTGAATATTTTTAGAGGCAAAGCCAAAGAGCCAGTGCCCGGAGGGGTAGGTGGGAATATGCGCCTGGTACACCATTGCAACCGGGAATACGGAACGCATCCGCCGGTGGGTACGGCTCACCATGGATGTGTAGCTGTCGTAATATGTGCTTTCATGCTGATTGGTCAGAATGCCATGCTCCCGGAGCGCCGTAAAGCAGTTCCCGTAAAATTCCTTGGTGAACAGTCCTTCTCCCGGGCCGAAGGGGTCCGTGGAATCCACAATGATAAGATCGTAGGTATCTTCCACCCGGCGGACGAATTTCAGCCCATCCTCGTAGTAAATATGCACCCGGGGATCCTCCAGCCGGCATGCGGTCTGAGGCAGGTATTCCTTGCAGACCTTCACCACCTGCTCGTCGATCTCTACCATATCGATCTGGGTAATGCTGTCATATCGGCAAAGCTCCCGAACAGTGCCTCCGTCCCCGGCGCCGATCACCAGCACCCGCCGGATATCCGGATTGCACGCCATGGGTACATGCACCATCATCTCGTGGTAAATGTGCTCATCCTTTTCCGTCAGCATAATGTACCCGTCCAGCACCAGCACCCTGCCGAATTCGTAGGAATCAAACACTTCAATCTGCTGGTAATAGCTTTTGCCGGAGTACAGCTGCTCCTTGATATGAATGGAAAACCGCACATCATCCGTGTGCTGCTCTGTAAACCAAAGTGCCATAGCCATCCCTCCTGTTACTTGACCACATTGATGCGGGATACGGACATATCCTCCGTACCAGTCATAAAACAGCCCTTTTCCTTGGAGTAGAGAATGTAGCGGATGATCTCATCCGTGATCTGCTCTCCCGGCGCCAGAATGGGGATACCCGGCGGATAACACATGACGAATTCGCCGCAGATGCGTCCCTTGGAGGCTTCCACCGGCAGGGATTCCTTCTCGCTGTAGAAAGCCCGCTGGGGAGGCATCGCCACCTCCGGATTGATGTACTCGTGGTCGAACATGCCGGCACTGTCCTTGGCGTAGATCCGTTTGATCTCTGACAAAGCCGCAATAAATCGCTCGATCTCCAAGGCACGGTCTCCAGCGGACACAATGGCAAGGATATTGCCGATGTCCCCGAACTCGATCTGAATGTCATACTCATCCCGGAGAATATCATACACCTCCACCCCTGCAAGACCAATGGCACGGGTATGCACGCTGACCTTGGTGGAATCGAAATCATACACCGTATCCCCGTTGATCAGATCCCTGCCAAAGGCGTAGTAGCCTCCGATCCGGTTGATCTCCCGCTGGGCGTAGGTGGAATACTCCAGGGTCTTGGCAAAGATCTCCTTGCCGTGCAGGCTCAGATTCTTCCGGGCAAGATCCAGAGAAACCATCAGCAGATAGGAGCCGCTGGTGGTCTGGGTCAGATTGATGATCTGCCGCACATAATCATGGTTCACGTCCTTGCCGCACAGCAGGAAGGAGCTTTGCGTCAACGATCCCCCGGTCTTATGCACACTGACTGCCGCCATATCCGCCCCTGCCGCCATAGCATTCAAAGGCAGATTTTCACCAAAATAAAAATGAGTCCCGTGCGCCTCATCCACCAGCACCTTCATGCCGTTCTGATGGGCAAGCTTTACAATCTCCCGGAGGTTGGAACAGATGCCGTAGTAGGTGGGGTTATTCACAAGGATCGCCTTGGCGTCCGGATGCTTGGCAATGGCACGGCGCACATCCTCCAGCGCCATTCCCAAAGGAATTCCCAGTCGCTTGTCGATGCCCGGATTGATGTAAACCGGCACAGCGCCGCACACCACCAGGGCATTGATGGCACTGCGGTGCACGTTCCGGGGCATGATGATCTTCTCCCCTGCCTTGCACACAGACATGACCATAGCCTGCACAGAGGCGGTGGTACCGTTGACAATGAAGAAAGCATGCTCCGCACCGAAGGCCTCCGCTGCCAGCTGTTCCGCATCCCTTATCACAGAAACAGGGTGACAGAGGTTGTCCAGTGGTTTCATGGAATTCACATCCACCGCCATACAATCTGCACCCAAGAAATCCCGCAGCTCCTTGTTGCCCCGTCCTCCCTTGTGACCGGGCACATCCAGCCGTACTACATTATTTTGCTTATGCCTGCGCAGCGCCTCAAAAATCGGGGCATTTGCCTGCGTCATCCCCATTGCCTTCCCCTTTCCCGGCGGCATCAATAAATATTCATGCCGCTGAAAATTTCGATCATTTCCTTGCGCAGCCGGTCGGAAATGTCCAGCCGCTGCTGGGGTGTCAATTCATAAACATCCTTATTGAACAGATAATTCTGCAATGCAATATCCTTCACCAGCATCTTTGTATGGAAGATATTGGACTGATACACATTCACATCCACCGCATCGTAATGCTGCAAGGTGGCAGAATCAATGTAATCCTGAATGGAGGTAATATTGTGGTCGATGAAAAACTTCTTGCCGCTCACATCCCGGGTAAAGCCCCGAACCCGGTAGTCAATGGTGATGATATCCGAGTCAAAGCTGCCGATCAGATAATTGAGGGCGTTCAGCGGCGAAATGGTGCCGCAGGTGGACACGTCGATATCCACCCTGAAGGTAGAGATTGCATTGTCCGGGTGATACTCCGGAAAGGTGTGGACTGTCACATGGCTCTTGTCCAGGTGCGCATGCACCGTTCTGCCCTGCCAGTGGCCCAGATTACAGGATTCATCGATCATTTCCGGATTCAGTTCCTTTTCAGCGATCAGCACATTCACCGATGCGCCCTGGGGCTCGTAATCCTGCTTGGAAATATTCAATACCCGGGCACCAATCATCTCCGTCACATCACAGAGAATATTGGTCAGACGCTCGGAATTGTACTGCTCATCGATATATGCAATATAGTCCTGCTGCTCCCGGGGGCTTTTGGCATAGCACACATCATAAATATTAAAACTCAGGGTTTTTGTCAGGTTATTGAAGCCATACAGGGATATTTTATTCTCCACGGCGGACACAGCCTTTCTTGCATTCTAAAAAGCAGCACTTTTCGGATCATCCAACGTTTTTTCAGCGCTGTCAGCGTTTGTCACATCATAGGGCAATACCATCTTTTTATTATACCATACAGTGAAAATAGTTTGTGAATTTTCTATGAACATCCGGACTTTTTCACAGATTTTCTGCCCGATTCAGAATGATTCTTCCACCAGTGCCAGCACCACATCCGCCACCTGCTTGGCAGCGACCTTTTCAAACTCATCAGAGGTCATATCCCCTGCGTCATCCGCATTGTCGGAAATGCAGCGGATGCTGAGAAAAGGCACCTGGTTCCGATAGGCGCACTGACCCACGGCTGAGCTTTCCATATCCACAGCCAACGGAGACATCCGGGCACAGATATCCGCCTTGATCTCATTGCTGGAAATAAACGCTTCCCCGGACACGATCCTGCCCTTGTGGTGCCGGATGCCCAACCGGTCACAGATCTGCGCCGTCCGCTCCTGCAACGCCTGGTCACAGGGATATACCGCACAGTGAGGGGGATACTTGACCAAAAATTCCGGGTTTACATCGTGGGACATGACTTCATTGGCGATGACAATATCGCAGACATGCACGCAATGGTTCATGCCTCCGGCGATACCTGCGTTCAGGATCACCTCCGCCCCCATCCGATCGATCAGCACCTGGGCACACAGAGCAGCATTCACCTTTGCTACGCCGCAGCATACATTGACGATGCGCTTGCCCTTGTATTCACAGCTATAAAACTTGTAGCCTGCATGGGTCTCTTGCTTTGCGCAGGGCAACACCGCCCGCAGATCAGCCAGTTCTGATGGCATAGCGCCGATAATTCCGATTGTTTTCATGAATGCTCTCCTTTATCAATTGGATGCTGCACCGAAATAGCTGTCCAGCATCTGCTGCTTCAGCTGCCACAAAGGCTCGGACAGATCCACATAATATGCGTGGGGATTTTCAAACCGCTTGACCTCATCCCAGATGGTGGCCAGCTGCTCCTGGCTGTAGCGGCGGATCTCCTCCAAGGTGGGCAGCTGGTACACACACCGTCCTGCCCGGAACAGCTGCACCTGCAGCTTTTTTGCAGTAAAATCCGTCAGCTTTTTGCGCTTGTAGGTATGCTCCGGAGAGAAGATCACATAGGGCTTGCTTTCATCGATCACCTCATCCGAAAGGGTCAGCACGTCTGCAATCGCCATGCCTGTTTGGTTGTCAAACAGACGCCATACGGTCTTGAAGCCCGGATTCGTCACCTTTTCTATATTCTCCGACAGCTTGATCTTGGGGATCAGTTCCCCGTCCCGCTCTGTGGCAACCAGTTTATACACGCCCCCGAATACAGGCTCGGAACGGGAGGTGATCAGCCGCTCGCCCACGCCGAAGCTGTCGATCTTCGCACCCTGCACCAAAAGATCCCGGATCAGATACTCATCCAACGCATTGGAGGCTACGATGCCGCAGTCCGGGAATCCGGCTTCATCCAGCATGATCCGTGCCTTCTTGGACAGGTAGGCAATATCGCCGCTGTCGATGCGGATGCCCTTGGGACGGTATCCGGCGGCAGCCAGTTCCCGGAACACGGTAATGGCGTTGGGCACGCCGGAACGCAGCACGTTGTAGGTATCCACCAGCAGCGTACACTGATCCGGGTAGATCTTAGCATAGGCACGGAATGCATCCAGCTCCGTAGGGAAAAGCTGCACCCAGCTGTGCGCCATGGTGCCCAGAGCAGGCACCCCATAGTCCCGGTCGGCGGATGCACAGGCAGTGCCGCAGCAACCCCCAATGTATGCCGCGCGG
>UMAT01056372.1_pt1 | contig 19786 bp, 3 predicted proteins | sample 1963781 | NCBI WGS metagenome assembly UMAT01 (sample SAMEA4835923, study PRJEB28245) | human gut metagenome | biome: gut microbiome; material: fecal sample | place: Denmark | collected 2008
TGAAATTTATATTAAAAAATAAATATTGCTAGGGAAATATAAAAAAAATAAATTAACATAAAATCAACAGCTGAAAATATTGTTTTTTTTTATATAATATGATAAAATAGTATACGATTTTTGGTGAAAATATGTAAAAAACTAAAAATGCTTACGGAAGATAAAGGTTAGAGGAATATCATACAATTTTTGTATGATATTTGTTTAATTATAAATGAATTTACAAAATGTAAAGGAGTAATAATTATGCAAAAAAAATGTAAGTTAGTATTAATTACTATTTTAGCAATATTTATGAGTATTGCACTTTTTAATTCGAGGGCAAGTGCTGCAAATACAACTGTAACTGTAAGTCCTTCAAAAACAACATATACAATAAATGGCTCAGAGCGTGTATACAGATATGTAGAGTCACAAGGCAATTATAATAACATTTATTGTTTTAATCATGGAGGAGTTTTAAATAGGGGGTCTTCATATACTGTTAGTTCAGATTTATATAATATGACATCTGAACAAATTAACAATGTATTTGGCTCTGTTCAAAACTATAACAAAGCTCTTTGGGTAATTGATAATATGGTTATAAACCAAAATCAGAATAAAGATGAAATTAGTGTTATGGTAAGCCAATTAAAAGAGGCTGTTCATTCAGATGTAGCCATAAATGCTGTAAAAAGCCAATATAACGTTGCTAATGTTACATATGGTGATTTAGATAATGTAATAAATCATGTTTATTCAAATGGATGGTATGATGTATTTTATTCTGTACAACAAAGTGTTATATGGAATTATACAACAAATTCACGTCAATTTAATGGTTTAACTAAATTAAATGGTGGATATGACTTACAAGGGAAATATTATATGTGGTTATATACAGCATTAAATGCTGTTGCAAATACAAAGGGAGAATATAATTCACCAAATAAAAGTAATAGTGTTGTATCTACAATAAACAATTTAACTATGGATTCTAAATCTGCAACTATAGATACTAATAATAGAAAAATAGGACCTTTTATAATTAATGGTTATAATAAAGAAATTATGACTCAAAAAGAATATACAATTAAAATTAATGGTACAACATTAAAATCATCAGATTATACAACTTCATTTGATGGAAAAAATTTGTATATAACTGTAAAAAATAATTCATATAATTTAGATTCTGCTAAAGTTGATGTTAGTATGAATATTACAGCAACAACAACATCTGGAACTTATTTATATAAAAAATATTCGCAAGATATTATTTCAATAGATAAAAATACAGTTCCTAAAAAATTAACAGGTTCAACTGAAGATACAGAATTTGATTTAAGATTAATAAAAAATATTTCAAAAGTTTGGAATGTAAATGATTCAAAAGCAAATGTTAAATTTGATTTAAATAGTGATGTTTTGAAAACTAGAAATATACAAAGAGTTTCTAGCCTAAAAAATGGAAGCACTACGGAAATTTGGAATATTAATAAATGTCCTGTAGATGTTTCAACAGGTGATATAGTAAAATATAATATCACAATAGCTAATGAGGGCTCTTTAGATGGATATGCTACTAAAGTTACAGATTATATTGCTGATGGATTAGAGCTTGTAAGTAAAGATGAGTTAGTTAAATTAGGTATAGTTAACCAAAACGATGAGTATTATGGCTGGAAAAAGGAAAATTCTGAAAATGGATTTACAGCGATTTCAACAAATTATTTAGCTGACAAAAAAATAAATGCTTTTAATAAAAATACTGACACTGTAGATACAAAAGTTATTTATATTTATTGTAAAGTTACAAGCAATAATGCTGGAAATTTACTGAAAAACGTTGCTGAAATAACTGAGGAAAAGGCTACGAACTTAAATGGTAAATCTGTAACAGATAGAGATTCTACACCAGGAAACATAAGGATGTCTAATTTATCTTCTGATTGGAGAGGTAATAGTGGTAATAAAGATATACAATCTACAGATATAAATAAACAATATTCATATCCAGGAAAAGAAGATGATGATGATTTTGATACTGTTAAAATACAAAATTTTGATTTAGCATTAACAAAACAAATTACTTCAATAGAATATTCAAATGGTACAAAAACAGATTTAACAAGACTTATAAATATAGAAAAAACAAAATTATATAATAAAGTAACAACAACAGCTAACTATAATATGAATAAAAGTTTAGTTAATGTAAATAAAGATGCAATTGTTACTTATAAAATTACTGTATATAATGAAGGCTCAATAGATGGATATGCAAAAGAAATAACAGATTATTTACCAAGTGGATTAGAGTTTTATTCTTCAGAAGTTAATGGAACAGATTATAAATGGAATGCTGTTAAAAATTCTGATGGTACAACAACTGTAAAAACTAATTATTTAAGTGATAAATGTATTAGCTCATACAAGAAAAATTATTTAAACTCAAACTTCGTTGAACTTAAATGTAAAGTTTCTACAGACAAGCAAAATCTTGTTTTAACAAATGTATCTGAAATAACAGATTATGGATATTTGGTTGGCAATACATATGTTCAAGCCAATAAAGCAGAAGTAGATGTCGATTCAGTAGAATCTAATATTAATTTAAATACTAATAAAGAAAGTGTTTCTGATATTATTTCTATGTATGAAAAAAGAGTAAATGATATTGGGTTTGAAAAAGAGTATATTGATAAAACTAAAACAAACTATGAAGATGATGATGATTTTGAAAATATTATAATTAGAAATAAATCATTAGATTTGGCACTAAGAAAAAGTATTTCTGCAGTAAATGGAAATACTGTAATAAATAGCTATAATTTAACGGAAAATAGATTACCAAAAGTAACTGGTGAATCAGCATTAACAGCATTATCAACAGGAAATGCTGAATATTACCATAATAAAGAAGCTATTGAAGTAAATAAAAATGATGAAATTACATACACAATAAGAGTTTATAATGAAGGAAATGAAAATGATTATTGTGGATATGCCAAAGAAATAACAGATTATTTACCAGAAGGATTGACTTTTGTTAAAATAGATGAATCCTCTAATTCAAATTGGCAAACTACTTCGAAAGAAGGAGACTCTGTTGTTAAATTAAATTATACAGGCTCTGATACAATATTTAATAATAGTTTATTTGAAATTTATAAACGTAATTATTCTGGAAATACAGATATGACTAATATGTATCAAACAGTTTCAATAATTTGTAAAGTAAATGATGTTACAGGATATTTAACAAATAGAGCAGAAATAACAACTGAAGTTGCAACAGATGAAAATGGAACAGTTGTGGAAGGTGTAACAGATAGAGATTCTACACCAGGAAGTTTAAATGAAAATGATAAAAACTTAAAAAATTATTATAATTATTACAATGTAAAATATGGTATAAATGATACATATGAGAACTTTTATCCAGGTGAAGAAAATGGCAAAAAAGAAGATGACACAGACTTTGAAACAGTAGTAATAAAAGCACCAGAAACAATAGATGTAAGTGGAACAAAAACATGGAATGATGAAGGAAACAAAGATAAAACAAGACCAGAAAAAATAACAATTTACTTATTAGCAAATGGAACACAAGTGGATGCCAAAGAAATAAGTGAAAAAGATGGCTGGAAGTATAGCTTCACAGGACTTGCAAAATATGATGATAACAAACAAGAAATAAAATACACAGTTGATGAAAGTGAAGTAGAAAAATATACAAAACAAGTAAATGGATACGACATAGTAAACACATATACTCCACCAGAAACAATAGATGTAAGTGGAACAAAAACATGGAATGATGAAGGAAACAAAGATAAAACAAGACCAGAAAAAATAACAATTTACTTATTAGCAAATGGAACACAAGTGGATGCCAAAGAAATAAGTGAAAAAGATGGCTGGAAGTATAGCTTCACAGGACTTGCAAAATATGATGATAACAAACAAGAAATAAAATACACAATTGATGAAAGTGAAGTAGAAAAATACACAAAACAAATAAATGGATATGACTTAATAAATACATATACAACAGAAAATCCAGAAACAGTAGATGTAAGTGGAACAAAAACATGGAACGATGGTGGAAATAAAGACAAAACAAGACCTGAAAAAATAACAATTTACTTATTAGCAAACGGAACACAAGTGGATGCCAAAGAAATAAGTGAAAAAGATGGCTGGAAGTATAGCTTCACAGGACTTGCAAAATATGATGATAACAAACAAGAAATAAAATACACAATTGATGAAAGTGAAGTAGAAAAATACACAAAACAAATAAATGGATATGACCTAATAAATACATATACAACAGAAAATCCAGAAACAGTAGATGTTAATGGAGTAAAAACATGGAATGATGCCAACAATAAAGATGGTATTAGACCAAAAGCAATAAGAGTAAAATTATTAGCAAATGGAGAAGAAAAAACATCTGTTATAACAACAGAAGAGCAAGACTGGAAATATAGTTTTACAGAGCTACCAAAATTTGATGATAATGGAAATGAAATTAAATATACTGTTGATGAGGAAACTGTAAGTGGATATACTAAAAAAATAGATGGATACAATATAACTAATACACATACTCCAACAGAAAAATTAGACTTTAGTTTAAGAAAGTTCATAACAGAAATAAATAGTGTAGTTGTAAACCCAAGTAGAGCACCACAAGTTGATGTAACAAATTTAGCAAATGGAACAAGTACAACAGCAACATATAATCATCCGAAAGATGCCAAAACTGTAAATACTGGAGATGTTGTTACATATACAATAAGAGTTTACAATGAAGGTGAAGTTGATGGATATGTAAGTTTAATTAAAGACGAAATTCCAGAAGGATTACAATACATTACAAATGATGCTACAAATACAACATATGGTTGGAAAATGTTAGATGCAGATGGTAAAGAAACTTCAGATGTATCAAAAGCTAAATATGTTACAACAGATTATTTATCAAAGGAAAAATCTGAAGATAATTTAATTGCTAAATTTAATAAAGAAACAAAACAACTAAGTTATAAAGATGTAAAAGTGTCATTTAAAGTAGTATCTGAAGATACAACTGGAAAAGAAATAATCAACCATGCACAAATTTCTAAGGAAACAGACTCTAATGGAAAAACAGGAACAGATATAGATTCAACACCAGATAAATGGATAGATGGTGAAGATGATCAAGATATTGAAAAAGTAAAATTAACTTACGCAGACTTAGCTTTAAGAAAATTCATTACAAAAATTAATAATGAAGAAGTAAATCCAAATAGAGCACCACAAGTTGATGTAACAAATTTGGCAAATGGAACAAGTACAACAGCAACATACAATCACCCAAAAAATACAGTTGGTGTAAGCAGAAATGATATTGTAGTATATACTTTAAGAATTTACAATGAAGGTACTAGAGATGCAATAGCAGCCTTAGTAAAGGATAACATTCCAGCAGGATTACAATTTATACCAAGTGATGATTTAAATAAGAAATATAATTGGAAAATGTTAGATGAAAATAATAATGAAACAACAAAAGTTTCAGAAGCAAAATATGTAGTAACAGATTATTTATCAAATAGTGTTATAAAAGCATATGATTCAACTACAATGGATACATTAGATTTTAAAGATGTTGAAGTAGCATTTAAAGTTATAGCTGAAGAATCAACAAAAAATGAAATAACAAATTATGCACAAATTTCTAAAGAAACAGATTCTAATGGAAACACTATAAAAGATAGAGATTCAACACCAGATGAATGGATAGATGGTGAAGATGATCAAGATATTGAAAAAGTAAAATTAACTTACGCAGATTTAGCTTTAAGAAAATTCATTACAGAATTAAATTCATCAGAGGTAAATCCAAATAGAGCACCACAAGTTGATGTAACAAACTTAGTAAATGGAACAAGCACAACAGCAACATATAATCATCCAAAAGATCCAGTTGAAGTTAGAGAAAATGATATAGTAACATATACATTACGTATCTATAATGAAGGAACAAAAAATGTATATGCTTCATTAGTAGAAGATGATATTCCAGAAAGACTTGAATTTATTATAGATAATGAAATAAATAAACAATATAAATGGAAAATATTAGATGAAAATAGAAATGAAGTAGCAGATATATCAAAAGCAAAATATATTGTAACAGATTGTTTAGCTAATGATTTAATAAAAGCATTTGATCCACAAACAATGAGTACATTAGATTATAGAGATGTAAAAGTATCATTTAAAGTAAAAGCTCCAACAGAAAAAGATGGGCAAATTATAAATTATGCACAAATTACTAAGGAAACAGATGACAGTGGAAAAGATGTAAAAGATAGAGATTCAACACCAGGAAAATGGGTTGATGGTGAAGATGACCAAGATACTGAAATAATTAAATTAAAATATTTTGATTTAGCACTACAAAAATGGGTAAGCAAAGCAATAGTAATAGAAGATGGAAAAGAAAAAGTAACTAAAACTGGACATACAGCAGATATGAATCCAGAGCCTGTAGTAAAAGTTGACTTGAAAAAAAGCAAAGTTAAAAATGTAGTAGTTAAATTTGAATATCAAATAAGAGTTGAAAATCAAGGTCAAATTGCAGGATATGCAAAAGAAGTATCTGATTATATACCACAAGGTTTAAAATTTGTAAAAGATGATAACCAAAATTGGAGAGAAGTAGATGGAAAAATAGTAACAAATCAACTAGAAAATACATTACTACAACCAGGAGAAAGCACAACAATTTCTGTAATATTAACATGGATAAATGATTCAAATAATTTAGGATTAAAAACTAATATAGCAGAAATAAGTGAAGATGCAGATGATAATGGAAACTCAATTACGGATATAGATTCAACACCAAACAATCAAGTAGACGGAGAAGATGACCAAGACAATGCAACAGTAATAATAACAGTAAGAACAGGTGAAACAACAATATACACAAGTGTAATAATAGCAGTAATAACAATAATAGGTGTAGGAGTATACGGAATAAAAAAATACGTACTTAGATAATAAAAATAAAAAAATGCAAGCATAAGCTTGCATTTTTTGCTCTAGGGAAAAAAGAAAAAACGGTCCTGGAGGAAGGAAAAGGAGAAAAAGAGGGACAATCCTGGAAGGAGAAAAAGAGGGACGGTCCTCGAAAAATTCAGGACCGTCCCTCTTTATAATTTTTCAAAATTATAAAATATAAAAAATGTAAACAAAATGTAATAAAAGTCGAATTAAAGTATATCCGTATATAAATTTGGTTTTTCTTGAGAAATAGGTTGTTTGACAATATTTTTTTTGGAATTATAATAAATATAAAATTAATGTAAAAGGAGTAAAGTTATGAAAAGAAGATTTCAAAAAGTATTGGCAAGTTTATTAATTGCGATAATAATGATAAGTACAATGGCAATTAAGATTGATGATGCTGCTACTATGGGAAGCGTAAAAAATGATTATGCAGGATCAGGTTTAGATATAGTCAAAAATGCAGCAACACATTTAGGTAAAGATTATAATGGATCTGGAGGCTCAGAAACCGATACAAAAGGATATAATTGTACAGGAATAATTTATAGAGCTTTAAAAGATTTAGGATATTCTTTTAACCCAGTTCATAGTGAATATGGCAATTATACAGATATTCCAAGACATACATACGATTGGCATGGGGGATTTAATGAAGATGTAAGTAACAATACTAATGTGACATACAAGAATGTGACCAAAAAAGTAAATGTATTATTCGATGGAGGAAAGATTGAAGAGTATCAAGCAGCAATGTCAAAATTTCCTATGGGAGCTATTGTAATTGCACCTGGAACTGCAAGTTCAGAAGGTCATGCTTGGATATTTATAGGAAGACTAGGTAATAGAAATCAAGCAATAGAAAAATTAAAAGCATATGGAATAATTAGTGCAGGACAGGAACAATCTGTTGTAGATACTGGTAATGGATCAGATTATTGGGTGTTAGATTCATCTGTAGCAGGAAAAGCCGTAAGAATAAGAAATTATATTGGTGGAGATGCAGGTGGAGATAAAAAGGATTACTCAGGATATTGGGTATACCAAATCGCAAACCAACCAACTTTTTCAGGAAGCTACCATGTTAATTTAGGAAAAAAAGATAGAGACAACCCTGATGGAGATTATGTCGCAGGTGTACAATATACAGTTGAGCAAACAATAAACAACGAAAAGAAAAGCATAAATTGTGTTACAGAAAATAAACTTAAAAATATAACAGGAGAAGTTAGCATAAAAGACATAACAAAATATGATAATTATATATTCGGAGAAAAACATGCTGAAGATGCAGGATATGCCACAGTTGGTGGTACATATGGTATAAATGTATATAAAACGATGGTAAATCAAAAATACACAATTGAAAAAATTATATACTATTCTGGATCAGGTGATAATTTAAAGAAACAAGAAATCAAACCAGGAGAAAAATACTGGATATTAAGTTCAAGAGATGCTGTATTAGACAGTAAAGTAACAGACGAGCAAAAGAAAAATTCAATTTCATATATTGAACTTTCAAAAGCAAATACAGATGGAACAGTAGGTGCATTTACATATGTAGGTTTAAATAAGTCAATAAAAGGTACATATCATATGAATATTGCAAAAAAATCAACAAGTGACGACTCAGAATTAAGCGACAAATCAAAAGCTTTAGGGAATACAACATTTAAAGTAACAAAAACAGAATACGGACAACAAGCAGAAACAAAAGAAGTAACAACAACTGATGGGGAAGATGTAAAATCTATATTTGGTGATGTAGATATAGAAAAAAATGAATTAGGTGTTGGTAAACCAGATATATATACAATAGATGAAGTTTCTACAAAAAACGGATATAAAACAATTGATTTATCAGATATATCAATAAGTGTATATAAAGTAAAAGTAGGCGAAAAATATCAAATTGATTATGTACGTGTAGATAAAGGTGGAAAAGAAATAGGAAGAGCAGCAAGTAGACAAACAAAAGATGGTGCAAATGTTAATGGAGAGCAAACTTTTGATATTGATGGAGACGGAGTTTATGATATCGGTCTAGAAGTTAGTAACAACGGAATGGCTTTCTGTATAACAATTAGAAACCCAGAAAAAGAAGGTAAATATAATGTTAAATTAATAAAAACAGATTTATTAGGAAATCCATTATCAGAAAAAGAAACAAAATTTACAATAAATGATCAAGAAAAAACAACAGTTAATGGTGAAATAACATTAGCAACAGAAAAAGCAATAACAGAAGATGGACAAAAAGATGAATACAAAATAAAAGAATCATCTGCACCAGAAGGATTTGAGCTATACACAGGAGAAGTAAATTTAACAGCTGTTGGAAAAGAATTAGATGAAGGTTTTGAATTAGATGAAGAAAATACAAAACTAACAGTAGATGGTGAAGAATTAGCACAAGGAGAAGTATCTAAAGATGGATATGTAACATGGAGCTTAGATGGAGACACAATTACAATAAAAGTAAAAAATGGTTACTTTGACTTAGCATTACGTAAATGGGTAACAGAAGCCATAGTAACAGAAAACGGAAAAACAGTAGTAACAAAAACTGGACACAAAGCAGAAGATGATCCAGAAGAAATTGTAAAAGTTGACTTAAGAAAGAGCAAATTAAATGATGTAACAGTTAAATTTAGATATAATATTCGTGTAACAAACGAAGGACAAATAGATGGAGAAGCAACACGAATAAGAGATGACATACCAGAAGGATTAAAATTCGTACCAGAAGACAATCCAGACTGGAGAGTTGAAAATGGAAAAATAGTAACAGACAAATTAGCTGGAACAACATTAAAAACTGGAGAAAGTGCAGAAGTAGAAATATTATTAACATGGATAAACAGTGAAAACAACATGGGAGTTTTAATAAACACAGCAGAAATAGATGATGATCACAATGCCTACGGAGTACCAGATAGAGATTCAACACCAGGAAATAATGTACCAGGAGAAGACGATATAGACGACGCACCAGTAATGTTAACAGTAAAAACAGGTAATGAACTAGCTTTATATTTAGCAATAATATTGGGAACAGCATTAATAGTAATTGTTGGAATTGTTATAATAAAGAAAAAAGTACTAGTAGATTGGGAATAGAATAAATATTAAAACGGGGACGGTCCTTAAAGACCGTCTTTATTTTTTGCTGTTTTAGTAACTGAATTTATAAAAATTCAGGACCGTCCCTATTTTGAGATGAGATACTTGAAGAAAGCAAAAATTATCATATAAATTTACAGGAACAATACTTTTCAATATGGAAAAAATCTTTACGGAATTAATAAAAAATATATACAAAGTAAATTGTAATAAAATATGCACGAAAATGTAATAAAAGTGTAATAATACCTAAAAACGATAAAATCCGTAAAAAAGACATATAAAATTACAAAATAAGCTAATTTGACTTATATTAATAAATCATTAAAATAAAAAGTAATATTAATGGACTTGAAAGGAGAATTAGCATGAAGGAAAAAGATATATTAAATAAAATAATCAATAAAAAGGTTATTACAATAAGTGCGATTATTTTAATTTTTGCAATTATATCAGGAATTAGTATAAAACAATATAATACGAGTAATGTAAAGACGAATTTAGGTGAAGCACAACAAAGTAATTATCCATTTACTGGTGCAGAGTTGGTAAAAAAAGCAGTTACATTTATAAATCAACCAAAGGACTGTTCTGGATTAGTAAATGCAGCTATTACATCATGTGGAGGAACAGGAATAAAGAATGGAGATACAGCTGGATGGAATCAACACTATTTCAGATATAATTTTAGTGGTACAACATTTGAACCAAAGGAAATTGGATCATATACAAGCTCTAATGGGACAAAAACGAAATGGTATAAAAAAATTGCTAATGTTGATACACTTCCAATTGGTACTGTTATATCTGGACATGGTGATGCTAGTATGTACGGTCATGTGTTTATATATATAGGAAAAGCTAATGACTATAATACATTAAAAAATAATTTAAAAAAACAATATAATATAGATTTACCAGAGTATAATAGTGCTTATGTAGATCAAAGAGATGTAAATGGTCTACAAGGTGCGCCATACTGGTATATTGAAGGAAACGCAACAACAAATAAAGTTAAAATAAGAAATTTTAGTTGGTATGTAAATAATGATAATGATGTGAAAAATATGAAATATATTAGAGTATGGAAAATAACAGAAAATCCTTCAGGAAGTTATCACATGAATATAGTAAAAAAAGATTCTAAAGATGATAAAGATAAAAGTTTAGACGAAAAATATAAATATGCACTTGATGGAGCTGAATTCAGCATACAACAACAAATTAATGCAACAGGTAATAAAAATGTTGGATATACTTCTGGACAAGATTCTAAAGTTGTTACTAAAAGTGGTGATAAATCTTTAATATATTTTAAAAATACAACAGATAAAAATGGAAATATTAAAATAGAAAATATTGGAAAGTATGATTCATATATTATTAAAGAAAGTAAAGCTCCATTGGGATATAAATTGGATAAAAACTGGACATTAGAGTTAAGAGTATATAAATCATTATATTATGATGGAAATGAAGCAAAATATGGAATATCAAAAATACAAGTTATGGGAAATGGACTTAATGCAAATGGAAAAGAAATATCATTATCAAATAATACAGAAAGCAAATGGTTAAGAATAAATAGCAGTGGTTCATATACGGAAGATAGTGTTAATTATAAAGTAGCATTCGAGTTTAATAGAAGCGCTATAACTGTAACATGGAAAAATCCAGAGAATACAGTTGATGTTCCTGTAGAAATTGAAAAAACGAATGAGCAGGGAAATTATGTAGATGGTGCGGAGTTTTACTATTGGGTATATGACACTTTGGATAATAAACCATATAATTCTGGAATGGAAAATGTAGGATTTCGAGAAGAAACTTCTTCTGGAAAATGCAGTTTAACTATTAAAGGAATGAAATATGGAACAAAAAGATATGTTTGGATTAGAGAAAATTCAACAATTCCATATTGTAATTTAGGATATTTCGAAGGAGAATCGGAAGGTACTTTTAAATATATAGTATTAGAAGTATCTGTTGATGATAAAGGAAACATTTCTATTTCAAGAGTATATGATGACTTTCAGGGCAATGAAACATATTTAGTACAAATGTCTAAAACATCAGGAAATACAGTTACTGGTCTTATGGAAAATAATGAAGGTTTAAAAACGAATTATGTAAAAACAGGTAAAATTAAATATGATCAAGGAAAGATAATTATACCAGTAATAAATCCAAGCAATGAATATAGCTTTGAGATGCTAATAGGAAAAAAATCAACTAATAGTGAAAAAACTTTATCTGAAAAAGACTTAATAAAAGGTGCTAATTTTAATATAAGATCTGCAAAACAAGACCCGTCTTATTTTGTTAGTGATAAAGACGCGCTAGATGGAAAAACAATTGAGGGATACGAATTTAATCCAGATAACAAATCAAAATTAGTTACAAGTGAAAATGGGAAATATGTAAGTTTAAGTGAAAAAGATTTGATTCCGGAAGTTGTAGAAAATGTTGCTGGAATGGTTCATATATATGAGATAGAAGAAAAAAGTGCACCAGATGGATATAAACTTAATAATGTAAATAAATTTTATGTTAAAGTTACATTCGAAAATCGAGAAGAAAGCAATCTAGGCAAAATACGAAGTGTAGAATTTTATAAAAATTTGAATGAAAAGGGAATGCTCTCAAAAGAAAATGAAATAGAAATGACAAATGAAAAGATAGAAAGTGGAGACCTTGTTTATTATCCAACAGATACAAATTATAATTTTTATTGTGCGTTTAGTAAAGACCATGGAGTTATGACTTTGTTAATAGATAACCCACCAATAGAAGGAAGTTACAACATTGGTTTAGCAAAAGTAAAAAAAGAGTATTTGGATAATTTTGGAGAATTAGATATTAGAGATAATCTAGATAATACAACAACAAAAGCTGGAGCAATATTTAATATAGAGCAACAAAAGAGCGAAGGAGTTAATGGTACAGATAAAAAAGAAAACTTTACTACAACTGGAAATGGAATTGACAATGTTTATGAAAATGTTCAAATAGAAAATCTTGATAAACAAGATATATATGATATTACTGAAACAGGCGCACCATCAGGATTTGATATATACAAACATAAAGTAAGAATATTTGTAACTAAAGCTACAAATAACGCGCAAATAGATAAGACTTATGTTATAGATAGCGTAAAAGTTGGAGTAGATTTAAATGACAATGGCACTTTTGAAGATGAGGAAATAACAACAGTTGAAAAAGAAAATAGAAATAGAGAATTCAAGAAGATAAATGATAATGTATATGTATTATATAGTGAATTAAATTTATTATTTGTACTTGGAGATGATTCAATAGATGGTTCATATAAAATGGACATAGTAAAAAAAGAGCTAAAAGATGATAAAGAAGATAGCGATAATTACATTAGTACTCTTTCAGGTGCAAAATTTGAAGTAAAACAAATATTAAATGACAATGAGGATAATTCACAAACAGCTAAAGCAATACCTGATGAAAATGGTATAACAAGTGAAAAAGACCAAATATCTTCTATAACTAATAAAGTAGAAATTACAGATATAAATAAAGTTGATACATATACTATTAAAGAAATTTCAACAATACCAGGATTTAATTTGGATAATGTTAATTTTACAATGAAGGTTCATAAAGGGAAATCAGAAGAAAGCCATAAATATACAATTGAATATTTAACTTTAATAAAAGCACAAAATGAAGAATCAGAAAGTGTAAATGAAATTAACGTGCATGCTGGAGAAAAGCTATATATTTCAAATGATAAAACTTCTTTTGAATATTTTGCAGATTACATAGTTGCTGTAGAGCTAGTAGAAAATTCTGTAGGAGATTATAGTATAAAATTCACATGGAGAGATAAACAACCAACATACAATTTAAACCTATTAAAAACAGATTCAAATACTGGAAATAATATCGAATCGCCTGTAACTGCAACTTTTACCATAAAGGCTTATACAGATGAAACTTTTGCAACAGAAGCAACTTTTGTAAATAAAGATGGTGAAAATTTAAATAAAGAGTATACAACATCAGTTGAAGCTGATGACTACGGAAATATAAGAATTCAAAATATAGTAATGCCAGAAGTACAAAATGATCCAATAACAAATTATATAGCAATTACTGAAGAGTCAATTTCAGATGCAGATTATAATATATTTGATGGGACAATAATAATACCAATTACATTTACAAGACAAGCTGATGGAAAAATTACATATTCATTTGGTGAAAAATATGTAATAGATAATATTACAAATAAGGAAAAATTAGAAGATAGAATAAATTCAAGTGCTTCAAGTGATGATAGCAAAGTATCATTTTCTAATGATCAAAATACAATAAATGTAACAGTACCAAATTCAAGAAGTGGTGTATTTTCAATAAGATTATATAAACAATATACTACAAAATATGGCAATTCAAAAGTTTTAGATGGCGTACAGTTTACAATTAAAGTGACAAAAGAAGGCGAAACAGATCCATTATATGAATCAACAGAAGAAAATCCTGATATAACTGGTAAAGGGGAAGATGCAGGAAGAATTCAATTAGATAACCTTAAAATTAAAGAGGGAGACAGATTAAAAATAAATATTAGGGAAGTACAAACATTAGATGGTTATGAAATTCCTGATGACTTGAAAAATGGTATAGAATATAGTGCAACAGCAATTAAAACAAAAGATTTTTTGGGTAATGATATAATAGGTATAAAATTAGGTGATGAAACATATTCAAGCGTGCAAGCAAAAGTATATAGTAATAGACGTATAGAAATGCTTGTAAATAATGAAAAAACACCAGAGCCAGGAAAGTATAAAATTAATCTTGCAAAAACAGGTGAAGGTGGATTAGTACTTGATGGAATATCATTTAACAGAACTGTAACATTAAATCAGAATAATGTAATAAAAGATGATTATCACAATATAAAACCTAATATTACTGAGAAACAAACAACAAATGATAGAGGAGTAATATGTGTAACAGAAGGTATTGAAAAGGATAATGATAATTTTGTTACAGTACCAGTAGAGAATTACTCTAGTTCACCAGATGTATATGAATTAACAGAAACAGAATTAGGTGACAAAGGAAGTTCATATGTTAAATTAAATAAGACTATAACTTTAAAAGTTGGAAAAGGTGAAGAGGAATATACAAATAAAGCACATGCAACAAGTATTACAATGCATGTTGGCGAGAAAAATTTATATATAAACTTAAAGACAAATAAATACAAAGTATGGAGTGGTGATGAAAACAACAGTATAAATGCAACTGAGTATGATTATGAACCTGGAACAGAACAAGCAGTAGAAATTAGTGCTGATGGATTTATTTATAAAATAACATTAAGAGGAACTTATGATACTGAAACAAATGAAGCATTTTATTATATAGGTGTTGTTAATCCAAGACAACCTATATCAAGCAAATATAAAGTAAATATTAAAAAGATTGGAACAGATGGAACAGCTCTTGATGGAGTGGTATTTGGTAGAACAGCAAAACTAAATGTTGATCAAACAACAGGAACAGCTGGAAAAACTGTAGAAACTGACATGGATGCAACTTCAAATGGTGGATATGCAAGCGTAACAAAAGATGTAGAAACAACAGGTAGTGATTTAATAACAGTATCTAAAGACAATTATGAAAAAACAGATACATATAAAATTAATGAAAAGAGCCTTGGAGCAAATGAAGGTAAATACAGCAAATATCCATATGACATAGATTTAGTTGTAGAAAAAGCATATAAGAATTATAAAGCAAGTGCAAGTAAAGCAAAACTAACAATTAATAATGAAACAAAAGAAATTGATTTATCAAATTCAAAAACTATTGAAGAGCAAAAAATTACTGTTAAAGATAGCAATAATGAAGATATTGATGTAGTAATGAATGCAAGTATAAAAAACAATGAGGTAACAATTACACTAACAATTGAAGATTCAGAGCTTATATCAGTACCAGTTGAAAAACGTTGGGTAGATAATAATGATGAAAATAAAGTAAGACCAAGTTCAGTAAAAGTTGAATTAAAATACAAAAAAGATGGTAATTGGGTAAAATACGAAAAAGATGGAGTAGAAAACCCAGTAACATTAACTGAAGCAAATAATTGGAAACATACATGGGATAAGTTACCTAAAAATATAAATGGTAATACAGCTGAATATACTGTAGAGGAAAGTGTAGTTCCATATGGATATACAGTAAATAAAACAACTGAAAATGGTGTAATAATATTAACAAATACTCATGTTGTAACAGAAGTAGTTGCTAAATCAAAACAATGGGAAAATGTAACAAATCCTAATTTATATAGAGTTGACATGGAATTATATAAAAAAGGTGAAACAACAAAAATTGGTGATACAAAATCTGTAATTGGTAACGATATGGCAACATGGAAAAATCAAGAAAAATATGATGAAAACCACAAAGAAATAGAATATGAAGTAAGAGAAGTAAAAGCATATTACAGAACTTCAGAAACTTCATTATGGAATGAACTAGAAGAAGGAAAAGACTATGTAGCAGATGAAGAAAATGATGTGTTTATAAACACAGTAATTACACCTGGAAAATATAAAATAATGCTTTCAAAAATTGACAAAGATACTCAAAAAGCAATATCTGGAGTAACATTTAGGGTAAATGATGTAACAACAGATCCTACAGGAAGCAATGGATTTACATATGTAAAAGATAAAGATGGAAACCAACTTGAAGTTAATATTGATAAAGATAACTTCAATGTTACAGATACATACGAAATAACAGAGATAAACTTAAATAATAAAGCAAATGATTATTACAAAATTAAAGACACACTAAAAGTAAATGTAACAAAAACAAGACTAACAGATAACAACCAAATTACATACAAATTAGATTCAGTTTCTTTTGAAGGTGGAACAGTTGGAAGTGATGGAATTGCTAGAAAAGAAGTAACATTAGAAAACGATGAAAAAGCAGAAGTAACTGCAGAGATAATTGGAAGTAATATAAAAATTACAGTTCCAAACAAAGAAAAAAATGGTAAGTATTCTTTAAAATTAATCAAATATAAAAAAGGAACACAAACAGCAGTTGCAGGTGCTAAATTCCATTTGATCGGAGGAAACATAGGAAATGGTCAATTAGGTCGTGGTACAGAAAATTTATCTGAAACAAATTATAGTGAAATTATTACAGCAACAACACCAGTATCAATTTGGAATGATACTATTGCGATAAAAGATGTTGCTATAGCAGATACATATACTTTAAAAGAAGTAGATGTTGGTGCAGATAATACAGATATGTTTTTAGGATTTACAGAGCAAATTAAAATTACTGTTAATAAAAACAGCGATTATAATGTTGAAAGTGTAGGTTTAACAGTTGGTGGAAAAGAAGCAACTGAAAAAAACGGAAAACTTGTATTTAGCAAATCAATACATAATCAAGCAGTAAAAGCAACATTATCATTAGATAAATCTACAAATACTATAACACTTGAAGTTGAAAACCCTGAAAAATATGGTTCATTTGATTTCAACTTAGTAAAATATATAAAAGGAACAGAAACACCTTTAGATGGAGCAGGATTTAAAATTTCAATATTAAACAAAGGAACTAATGAGTTTGTTAAAGATGGTGAAGGAAATGCTATTGATGGAACAAAAGAAATTTTTGTTGAAGAAGGTAAAATATTAATTGAAAATATTAATATTGCTAAAGCAGGAATAACATATGAAATAAAAATTGAAGAAACAACAATTCCTGAAGGATATCTTGGATTAGATGGGCCAATAACATTTACAGCTGTTTCGGAATTAAATGCTGATGGTGAAACATATAGCTTAAAAACAAATAAATCTACAACAATAGCAAATGCAAAATTGGTAGATGTTAAAGAAGATGAAATATTAGTTGAAGCAGAAAATAGAGTAGAACCTACAATTCATAAAGGGGTAAAAGATGTAAAAAATCAAAGTTCTGGATATTATTATAATATAGTAAAAGATAAATATGAAAATGTGGAAGATGCTAAACAATCATTACATGATTGGGTAATAGAAGTATCATTACCACAAGGTGTAGATGAATATTCTATTTATGAAATATCAGATACAATAGATGAAAGATTAGTATATGACAGTATAGCTTCTGTTAAAATTAAAGATGGAGAAGATTCAGTTGCGGATTTAGTTGAAGGAACAGATTATAAAGTAAATTATGATGAAGGAACAAGATTGTTAAAAATAACATTTATTGGACAAAATCAAGCCTTATCTGAAACGATAAAACAAAATATTGGTAAGCTTATAGAAGTAAAATTTTATACTAAATATGCATTAGATGCTAATGGAAATATAATAGCTTTAAATCAATCTGTACCAAACCAAGCAACATTAACATATGGAAATGGAAGTACTATTGAATCTGAAAAGCCGGAAGTTCACACAGGCGGAGTTGGATTATATAAATATGATAAAGATACAGGAAAAGCTTTAGCAGGTGCACACTTTAAAATTGCAACAAGCAAAGAAAATGCTGAAAATAAAGTATTCTTAAAGGATACTGAAGGAAATGATGTTGAAGTAGTATCTGGTGAAGATGGTAAAGCAGAATTTACAGGACTAGAATTTGGTGAAGACGCTTTGAACAAAGTTGAATATAAAGTAATAGATGAAATAACAAATGCTGAAGTATATAAATATGATTGGGATAAAGTTCAAACAACATATTATATAGTAGAAACAGAATCACCAGAAGGATATATGCCATTAAAAGAGCCTATAGAGGCAATTGTAAAGAAAGATAATTACAATATGGAAGATATAACAACATTAATTCAAGTAGGAAATCAATCAAATCAATTTGACTTAGCATTACGCAAATGGGTATCACAAGCAATTGTAATAGAAGATGGAAAAACAGTAGTAACAGAAACAGGACATAAAGCAGAAGATGATCCAGAAGAAGTAGTAAAAGTCGATTTAAGAAGAAGCAAAATAGAAGATATAACTGTTAAATTTAGATATAAAATTCGTGTGACTAACGAAGGAAAAATAGCCGGAGAAGCAAAAGAAATAAGAGATGATGTACCAGATGGACTAAAATTCGTACAAGAAGACAACCCAGATTGGAGAATAGAAAACGGAGATTTATTAACAGACAAGCTTGCCGGAACAACATTACAACCTGGAGAAAGTGCAGAAGTAGAAATACTATTAACATGGGTAAATAGTTTGGATAACATGGGTACAAAGATAAACACAGCAGAAATACAAGAAGATCATAACGCTTACGGAGTACCAGATATAGACTCAACACCAGGCAACAACGTCCCAGGTGAAGACGACATAGACGACGCCCCAGTAATGTTAACAGTAAAAACAGGAACAGACTACATACTATATGCATCAATAGGACTAGTAGCAATAGCAATTATAATAACAGGTGGTGTTGCTATTAAGAAAAAAGTAATGAAAAGAATATAAAAGCATCATAAGCTAAAAAACAAAAAAAGAAGAAATTCATAAATGAATTTCTTCTTTTTTACGTTAACCAAAACGGGGACGGTCCTGGAGGAAGA
>UMAT01052575.1_pt1 | contig 19764 bp, 12 predicted proteins | sample 1963781 | NCBI WGS metagenome assembly UMAT01 (sample SAMEA4835923, study PRJEB28245) | human gut metagenome | biome: gut microbiome; material: fecal sample | place: Denmark | collected 2008
TCCTGTATGAATTGGGCGACGGGCAGAAGGCGGCATCGGACAAGGCTGTCAGGCTGAAGATGGACTATCGTCTGGGAGTGCCGGTCGTTCCGGTCGGCGTGCGTGTTGGCGGAGTGGATTATCTGGTGTCGGTAGAGGTGGATACCGGTTCCGACCGTGTGTTCGATCTCAATACACCTTTCGTCCGTCGCAACGGCCTGCTGGGCACACAGAAACCATTTGCCATCTCGCGCATAGCCGGTACGGTGAAGGACGGCGATGAACTTCAGAATGTGTACTTCGATTCGGTAACACTGGGAGATGCACTGACTTTGCCGCGCATACCCGGTGCCTTTTCTACGGTGACAACGGGTGTACAGGCCAGTGACGCGATGGACGGCGTGTTGGGCAACAACTTCCTGCAACGTTTCAACCAACTCTATGACTTCAAGAACAATTATCTCTATCTGGAGGTGAACGACCGGCTCTACACTCCTTTCTATGACTTTCTGGTTCGTTGAACAGGAAGTTCACATCCTTGTGATAGGAAAACTACAAACTGAGTGCATCAGTTCTCTTTCAGTATCTTCATCGCCACGTCCATGTATCGTGTGATGTCGGTCGTAAGTTCGCGGTTGTACACGTCGCAACGTTTGCGGCCCAGTCGTACGACGATGGCATCCAGTGGATGAGTGCCTGGCGGGCATAGTAGGGCAGGGAGGCATAGACAATGGCAAGTACTGCTGCCAGGGCGATGAGCAGGCGGATTTCATCACATAAGAAAAGTAGCAAGAGAATACAGGGAATCTATTGCTACTCTCAAATGGATGAAGCAGTCTGGCACAAAGAAACCGCGCAAGGATTGTTCCAACGGGTTCTTATGCACAGCATGTGCTTGGTTTATCTGATACCATTTTTGCTCTCAGGCATCAGTCTTATGCTTTTCGCAGAATATCCGCAATCAGGTAAATCTGACTTTCCGCCACCTTTTGTGATTCTAAGGCCGCTTTGTCGGCCAGGAACAAGGCGATGAAGTCCTCTTCCGATTCACATCCGGCCTGAGCTTTCCGATAATGGGTGAGCGCCTGGGGGATGTTTCCCATGGCCAGGTAGACGTGTCCGGAGTTCAGCCAGTCGTTCACCTGTGGAGTTTCCAGTGCAAGCAGTTTCTCGTAGATTCGGAGTGCCTCTTCGTATTTTCCGGACATGAAATAGCACCAGCCGATGGCCCGGCGTGCTTTCTCCGGATGGGTTTCCATGAATTCCACCTTGTAGAATACCTTAATGGCTTCCGGATAATTCTTCAGTGCCGCCAGACATTGTCCGGTCTGCATCAGAAGATGCAGGTTGTCAGGGTCGGTCTCCAGTACTTTCCGGTAGAAGGTGGCCGCCTGCGCATACTCTCCCGACAGCTTGTAGCATTGCGCCAGTTGTTTGAGGGTCCATGCATGGTTGGCTTTCAAGGCATCTGCCTGCAGGTAAGCCCGGATGGCCTTCTCGTAGCTCTTGTCTTTCTGATAAGCGAATCCTAATTTCTGCCAGGTCTCGGCGTGGGCCGGATCTTTTTCAGCCAAGGTTTCATACAGGTGGGCCGCTTCCGTCATATAACCTTTGGAGAACAGGTAGCCGGCAATCTGTCCGTGATACTCCCCTTTCAGCAGCAAGGGGCGCAACAGGTCGTTGTTCCAGAAATCCAGCTGGTCCTTGAAGATGTCGTGCATCTCCTGTTTGAATCTCCACAGCTTGTAGAACCGGTACAGGTTGTGGATGTATTGTCGCTGGAGGGCATTGAGCTTTTGTTCTTCCAGCATCTGGTTCAGCTCGTTCTGGGAGGGCATTATCTCGTCTCCGCTCAGCTTGGAACGCATGAGGGTCTGCTGGTCCTGAGGCAGTGACTGCAAGGCCAGGCAGAAAGAGAATTTGTCGGAGTCACAGAATGCCGGAGAGTTGACCATCAGACCTAACAGGGACTTTTCATTGAGGGGTGTCCCTTTGTAGATTTTGTACAAGTCGGGCACTTTCAGGCTGAACAGATAGAACCAATGTGCCGCTTCCTGGAAGAACGGGAAGGTCTTCAGCTGGGAGAAAGCCATCATGTAGGTATCGGCACCTTCCATCTGCAGTTCCCCGAGTTCGTGTATTTGCTGGTTCATCTGCTCCATGTCTTTTTTCCATTCCGGATTCAGGTCTTCCAAGTCTTCCATATCGATGACCTTCAGTTCCGGATCGCGAAGTTTCGGGTTACGCATGATGTGAGGAATGATTTCCTCTCTCATCTTCTTATCGATTTTCTCCGTTTCGCGGGAAAGAAGGAAAATAATCTGTATGTCGTGCAACTGTTTCAGGGCCGTGGCATCGTCTTCCATCAGTTTCAAGGCAGAAACCAGTTCCGGATATAGGCGCACACGGTCTGACTGGAAATAAGTGGCCAGGGCGATACCCGTCAAAGCCCGTTGCGTGACGGTCGGTTCCGAGTCTTGCTGATAGGCAAAGAGCAGCAGCAGGAATTTCCGCTGGTCGAAAAGTTGCAGCAGGCTCAATGTGACGGCACTGACCATCACTGCCCGGTCGTTGGCAGCCATGGAGGAACTGGACAACAGCTCGCGGGCCTCCTGGAGTTCCTCTTCACTCCATTGGGTGGAAACCCATATCTTGTTGAACAGTTCGTCGACGGTGTTTTGATGCAGGGTATAGTTCTGCAGCACCTGGTTCTCTTCCTCCGGAGTCTGCGGAGTGAAGGAAGGCTGCTTGGCTGCTTCCAGCATGAAACCGATTTCCTTGAAGGAATGGGCCGGTGTCTGGGCAAATTTCCGGAATTTGTCGGCAAAGTAGCCGTAAGCCTTTTCCTGCTCTTTCAGGAAATACGTTTTGTCGGCCAGTTCATATCCCTTGCATAGCAGCTGCTGGTAGATGGCTTCACGCTGAGGGTCTTGCGTCCCCATCTCCGTATATTGAAGCATATAGTGATAAGTGGTCTGCTGGGCTTCAATCTGCGACTTCAGTTCCCAGTTGTTGAGCGTATCGGCAGCCTCCTTGATTTGGGCAAAAGCTTCTTTTAATCTTTTCTCGTTTAAAAGTTGAATGATTTCCTTGTGCATGATTTCTTTTCTGTCTCTGTCCTTTTGAGACAAAAGTAATAATTATTTCTTGTTTTTCGCTTTTTGAGGGGTGATAAAAGAAAAAACAGCACTTTCTGGAAAATTTATTTCCACATGATATTGAGGATGTTATGGATGTGCTCGGCACTTTTTCTCCGGAAAAAGGAATTTTTTTTCTTTTCCGGATAGGGGTTTTCTTTCCAGGCTGCGTTATGAAGACGAAATAACTTAGCTAAGTGGAACAACAGAAAAACTAAACGCAAGACTTTTCAAGGATAGAATTTGAATAAGAATTGCATATTATTTAATGATTAAAAATTGGAACTTATGAAAATTAAATTTATGTAATATTTTTGGAAGAATCACATAATCCGCTAAGAATAAAAAGTTTATGCGAATCATCAAAAAACGAGGTAACGAGTTGGCAACCGTTCTGGTTTCTACATACTTGCATCAATTGCGTTGATGTACAACTCACTTTATCCAAAGGTATGATTTTTTACGGAACATGCAAAACACCTTTGATTTTTCTTTTCAGCAACCGTCAAAAACAAATTCCCGATTTCATATCCCGGTCACAAAGGTGGTACAGTCTCTTTACACAATGTTAAAAAAATCAGGCAGGATTGAAACATTCTGTTACGGTCGTGTCCGCTGCGATTCAAGATAGCCCGTACTTTCCGACAGGAGGCAAGGTCAGGCGGTAAAGCCGTTGCATGGCAAATCTTCCTCGGCTTTGCCGAGCGTATTTGCCACGCAAACCCTTGCCCCCGTCGAAAGTCCGGGCAAGATAATGTGTACAGCGGAAACGACCGATCCGACGGGAACAGTCAGAAAAGGATTGCATACAGGAATTACAGTCTGATACCGGGCAGGGAACGACTTTGTGCCAAAGTCCCAAAAGAGGTTCTGTATCCAGACGGCAAACTCCTTCACCTCAAAGAAACAGTCTGTGGCTGGCGCACGAAACGTCCAGCCTTATGCGGACTTAACGTCCGCAGCCTGCACATGTACGTAATAGAAAGGGAAATGTAATCTTCATCCGCTTCCCCGCGTCTTGCCTACACCCCTGTATTCCCGGCTCAACACCTGCTCGATCTCGCTCCTCTTGTACAAGACCTTGCCGCCGAGGACATAGTAAGGCAGCGTTCCGTTGCTCCGGTACTCGCCCAGTGTCCTGCGGCTGACTTTCAGCATACACGCCACCTCCTTGTCGCACAGGTACACGTCTTCTTTTGGCGGAATCCCGCCATCTCTGGAAATACTGTCAATCATCACCGACAGCCGGTCGATACGCTCGTGGACGGACTGCATCCACGCGTCGTCTTTCGTCTTCAATTCGTTATACATACTCATTGCCTTTAGTTGATACCTCTGTTCAATCCCTTCAAATGGTGCGCCCCCTATAGCGTACATCCTTGCGTCTGTCCTCCACTTTCGTGACGATACGCTCCACGTCTTCCGGCAGGTAATAGGTACGGTTGCCTATCTTGGTATAGGCGAGCGTACCGTTATCCCGCAAGGTCTGCAAGGTGCGCTTGCTGATTTTCAGTTTCATGCAGACATCCTGGTGGTCGAGCCAGCCGCCCGTCCCCTTCACGCCTTTCAGATTCAGATGGGGGATTTCCTCCACCCTCTGTATGAACCGTTCGATCTTCATGGCAAATTCCTCGAACGCCTTTCTTTCAAAACATACGATTTCCATAACATTACGATTTTATATTGATACTCCAAATTCATACCATCCGGAGAAGCGGTCGCTTGTGATGCCGGTATCACCATATCAGGCAGTTCCGTACCGCCCCCAACCGTTCCCCCGTTGCAAATAAAAGCAGGAAAAACCGTATTACAATGGACCTGTCCGCACATGTCATGTCCTGACATAATGTTTCATAGCGGATGATATGACTGCATATCAAAATCTTCATTCCGGAGAATGTAATGGGTGCAGATGATTTTTTCAGAAGGATACGACACCCCCGTTTCTTTGAAGCAAAGGTAGCCGTCCCCCACCGGAGCGCAAGGCCAAGCCCTTCGGGTCGGCGGGGAAAAAATCATCCTCACGCTTCGCGCTCCGGTATTTTTTCCTGCCGAGCCTTGATGTCGTTCCGGCGGGAGAACGGCTGTAAGGCATACAAAGAAACAGGAGTGCCTGCACAACAGGCCGGATGTATAACATAAAATAGAAAAGATATGGCAGCAAAAGACGTGAAAGACTTCAACGAATGGTTCAACCGTTCATATGCGAGACTAAAGGAGAGAATCTCCATCTACCAAGGGAAAACAGACGAGGACGTATTCCACGACACCTACCTGGCAGTCAGGAAGCAGGTGATGTTCTCAAGGGAAGGGATAGAAAACTGGGAATTCTATTTTTTCGGCTGTTACCGGAAAATGGTGCAGGCCGGAATGAGGGATAACAGCCGCTACTCCTGCCCCGGTGACGGGTATTTCATCACGCCGGGAGAAACGGATGACAGGGAAGAGACGGAGGAACGGGAAGAGATGCTTACCGGATGCGATATGCTGGTGAGGGACATACAGAAGTTCCTCAGACGGCATTTCTCCTACGAGGATTACAGGATGTTCATGCTGCACTTCTACGAGACGGGCAGCTCGTTCCGTACCATCGCCAGGCACATGGGCGAGAAGACATCGGTGATAACCCGCCGGGCACAGGTCATGCTGGAATCCGTCCGAGCCAACCGGACGTTCACAGCCCGAAGGAGATTGATTGCGGCCGGAGACGCGGCATGATGATAACTCTATAATTGATAATGTATAATGAACTAAAATTGGATCGTATGAAACTGACAGTTTACAACAAGAGCAATTCCCACCCGGCACTGACCTACAAGGGCAAGCGGGTTATCACGGTATGCCGCGACGGCAGCATGTACCTCAGCAGGATATTGAGCAACGAACTCAGTCTTCACGCCGGCAACCGATTGTGCATCGCCCATGACGAGGACAGGCCGAAGGACTGGTACATGTTCGTTTCCGACGACGAGAATGGCTTCACTATATGGAACGACCCGCGTTGCGCCCGTTTCTCCAACAGCTTCATCGCCGGGATGATACTCGATGCGGCGAAAGTACGACGTCTGTCTTTTATTCGGCACACACCAACCGGGCCTATATGGGAGAAATAGGTTATGAGGCGGAAAGTTATGTGCATAGCGGCATTAAGTCGCTGAATGCCGCCACCGATTTCAGCTATGCATATGAGAATCTGTATCATGCCCGTTGGGGAGTGAAATATGCGTATGAGATTTATGACCTGGTCTCCCAGCGGGAAGACCTGGCGGTGCGTCATGAGCCCGTGAGCCAGGTCTCGTTGTATTATGACAACTTGTTGCGTATCTCTCCTGAGTTTTCCGTGCAGGTGGGTGTGCATGGCGTAGGCTATTATCCGCAGCACAGCCGTTCGTATTACAGCATCCAGCCCCGGTTGTCGGTGAAATATTTCCCGTCGGAGAAGAACCTGCTGTATGTGAATTTCTCGAAGATGGAGCAGTTCTATCATTTCCTCCGTTTTGACAGTTTTGCCTTGCCGACCGATTTCCGGATGCCCAGTATTGACGGGTTCAAGCCCCGTTCGTCCGAGCATTATGAGGTGGGATGGAAACATTTTCTGGAAGGCGGACAACTGGAGCTCTCGGCTTTCTATAAGACGAGAAGGAATGTGCTGGCCCTGCGTCCGGGCACGTGGCTGGAAGGAGAGGAGTGGTCGCAGTACCTCATGACGGGAAAAGGAGAAAGCTACGGGGTGAAAGGGTATTTCTACCAGCGTTGGAAACGATGGAACCTGCAGCTATCGTATGCGTATTCCCGGAGCAAGGAATGGTTTGGCGAGATGCCGGAAAGGGGCAAGATGCCTTCGCTGTACGATGTGCCCCATCAGCTGGCAGGTGCTGTTTCTTATTAGTGGACGAAACGCTCGTCCTTGTCCGTGGGGGGATGTTGCGTTCAGGAAAGGTCATGCAGCTGGATGAGAATTTCGAGTTGTTGCCTGCTGGAGAATTCCGGAAAAGACGGGAGCCGCTCAGGTATCGGGTGGATGTGGGATACTCCTACCGGAAATCGTTCGGTGAAAAATTGTTTCTGCTGCGTCTGGGAGTCTATAATCTGGTGGGAAATCCTTCGGAAGAGGACATCCTGAACTTTTATTCCGTGCATTGGCGCAGCAATTTTCTGCCCTACGGAAGTGTCAGCTTTAAGTTCTGACGGGTGAATTCTTGCTCCATTCTTTGCCTTTTTTGTGTGCATATTCAGGCAAGATTTGCTATTTTTGCAACGTCTTATGGAGTGAAAGATGAGTATAAAAGAACTGCAAGATATTTATGCCAAACATCCGAACGTCACGGGTTGGGCTTCTTTGTGTAAGGATAAGAGTGTAAGAAATGTATTTTTAGAAGGCATGCACGGGTCGTGCGCTTCTTTGTTCGCCTCGGTGTGCATCCAGTCAGTGCCGGGCATTCATGTGTTTATTCTGAACGACCTGGAAGAAGCCGGGTATTTTTACCATGACATGGTGCAGGCGAACGGCGATGCCGATATTTTGTTTTTCCCCTCTTCTTACCGTCGGGCCATTAAATACGGGCAGAAAGATGCGGCCAACGAGATTCTCCGTACCGAGGTGTTGAGCCGTCTGGAGCGGCAGGAGCCGGTGACGGTGGTCACTTATCCGGAGGCGCTGGCCGAGAAAGTGGTTTCCCGCAACCAACTTTCCGAGTCCACCCTGACGCTGAAGGTGGGACAGCAGGAGGATACGGGAAAACTCATGGAGAAGCTGTCCGGTTGTGGCTTTGAGCACGTGGACTATGTGTACGAACCGGGACAGTTTGCCTTGCGAGGCAGTATCCTGGACGTGTATTCCTTTGCTTCGGAATATCCATACCGAATCGACTTTTTCGGCGATGAGATTGACAGTATCCGTACGTTTGAGGTAGAGACCCAGTTGTCGAAAGAGAAGAAAGATTCGGTCAGCATCGTACCGGAGTTGTCGGCCTCGGAGAGTTCGGAGATTTGTTTCCTGGATTTTGTGTCGAAAGAAGCCATTCTTTGGGTAAAGGATTTGCTGTGGGTGCGTGAGCGCATTCAGGCCGTGCACGATGAAACCGTGTCGCCACAGGCATTGAAAGCCTACGAAGGGGAGGAGCAGACCGAATTGCTGGAACTGCCCAAAAAACTGATTGACGGGGCAGAGTTCACGGTGCGGGCCCTCGAATTCTTCCGGATTGATTTCGGACACAAGGCAGTCGGTACTCCGGAGGCGCGGCTTACTTTTGAAACGTCTGTCCAGCCTATCTTCCATAAAAACTTTGACTTGGTGTCCAGCTCTTTCACGGATTTCCTGCAAAGGGGCTACCGCTTGTATATCTGCTCTGACAGTGCCAAGCAGACGGAACGGTTGAAGGATATTTTCCAGGAAAGAGGCGACCAGATTACGTTTGAGCCGGTGGACCGTACGTTGCACGAGGGCTTTGTGGACCACACCCTTCGGATGTGCATCTTTACAGACCATCAGATATTCGACCGTTTCCATAAATACAACCTGCGCAGCGACAAGGCCCGTAGCGGAAAGGTGGCGTTGTCACTGAAAGAACTGAACACGTTTGAGCCGGGAGACTATGTGGTGCATATCGACCACGGTATCGGCCGTTTTGCGGGATTGGTACGTATCCCGAACGGGAATACCACGCAGGAGGTCATCAAACTGGTGTATCAGAATGACGACGTGGTGTTCGTGTCCATCCATTCGCTGCATAAGATTTCCAAATACAAGGGCAAGGAGGGCGAACAGCCGCGCATCAGCAAGCTGGGAACCGGTGCCTGGGAGAAAATCAAGGAACGGACCAAGACCAAAATCAAGGACATTGCCCGCGACTTGATCAAACTGTATTCACAGCGTAAGCAGGAAAAAGGATTTAAATACAGCCCCGACAGCTTCTTGCAGCACGAACTGGAGGCCAGCTTCTTGTACGAGGATACACCCGACCAGCTGAAGGCGACCCAGGAAGTGAAGGCGGACATGGAGAGCGACAAGCCGATGGACCGTCTGGTGTGCGGCGATGTGGGCTTTGGAAAGACGGAAGTGGCCATCCGGGCGGCTTTCAAGGCGGTGGCCGACAACAAGCAGGTAGCGGTGCTGGTGCCGACTACGGTGTTGGCTTTCCAGCACTACCAGACCTTTAAGAAACGTCTGGAAGGGATGCCTTGCAAGGTGGAATACCTGAGTCGTGCGCGTACGGCCAAAGATACCAGCCGCATCTTGAAGGAGCTGGCCGAAGGAAGCATCAATATCCTGATTGGTACGCACAAGATTATCGGAAAGAGCGTGAAGTTCAAGGATCTGGGACTGCTGATTATCGATGAGGAGCAGAAGTTCGGGGTGAGCGTGAAAGAAAAACTCCGTCAGATAAAGGTGAACGTGGATACCTTGACCATGACGGCCACGCCGATTCCGCGTACCCTTCAGTTCTCCCTGATGGGAGCCCGTGACTTGTCGGTCATCCAGACTCCGCCGCCCAACCGTTATCCGATTCAGACAGAGGTGCACACGTTCAATGAGGAAATCATTACCGAGGCCATCAACTTCGAGATGAGTCGTAATGGACAGGTCTTTTTCGTGAACAACCGCATTCAGAATCTGGCCGAACTGAAGGCCATGATTCAACGCAACATTCCGGACTGTCGGGTGTGCATCGGACACGGACAGATGCAGCCGGAAGAACTGGAAAAGATTATCTTCGACTTTGTCAACTACGACTACGATGTGCTGCTGGCGACCACCATCATTGAGAGTGGTATCGATATTCCGAATGCCAATACCATTATCATCAACCAGGCACAGAACTTCGGATTGAGCGACTTGCATCAGATGCGGGGTCGTGTGGGACGAAGCAACAAGAAAGCTTTCTGCTACTTGCTGGCTCCTCCGTTGTCGTCTTTGACTCCGGAAGCCAAACGTCGTTTGCAGGCCATCGAGAATTTCAGCGATTTAGGAAGCGGCATTCATATTGCCATGCAGGATTTGGACATCCGTGGAGCCGGTAACATGCTGGGAGCCGAACAAAGTGGTTTCATTGCCGACTTGGGTTATGAAACTTATCAGAAGATTCTGAACGAGGCGGTGACCGAGCTGAAGAACGAAGAGTTTGCCGACTTGTATGCGGATGAAATCAAGGCCGGCGAAGAGAAAATCAGCGGCGAAGAGTTCGTAGATGAATGTACGGTGGAAAGTGACCTGGAATTACTGTTCCCGAATGAATACATTCCGAGCAGTAGCGAACGTATGCTGTTGTACCGGGAATTGGACAAGCTGGAACTGGATAAGGATGTGGAGGCGTTCAGGGCCCGACTGCTCGACCGCTTTGGCAAGATTCCTCCCGAAGGGGAAGAGTTGCTGCGCATTGTGCCGTTGAGGCGGCTGGCCAAGCGCTTAGGCGTGGAGAAAGTGGTGTTGAAGGCCCAGCGCATGACCCTCTTCTTTGTCAGCAACCTGGACAGCCCGTATTATCAGAGTATCGCTTTCGGAAAGATTATTGCCTACATGTCAAAGAATCCTCGTTACTGCAATCTGCGGGAACAGAACGGCCGTCGCAGCATGGTAGTTTCCAAGGTGACCAACGTGCAAGATGCCGTCGGCATTTTGCAGGAAATTGTCAGTATGGAGGGAGAAAAGGCCCAGTAAGCCGGTTGTCTCAATCGGGTGACAGTGGGATTGCATTTTTGTTTCAGTAAGCTTTGAACGATTCACTTTCGGGGTGGCAAGAAAGTAGCGGAAGGAATAAACCACTATTTTTATGCCTCAAATTAGAAACAGGCTTATGAAAAAAATAGGATGGATACTGCCGTTCCTGGTTTTCCCTTTGTGCATGCAGGGGCAGACGGCGCGTGAAGAGATTGATGAGAATCCGGCACTGGCGGGAGGAAAATACTATGCCTATGAGGCACCCGATGTGCAGCTCACCCCTGCGCCCGCAGGTTATACACCTTTCTATATTTCTGTGTTTGCCCGTCATGGTTCGCGTTATCTGACGAAGGAAAAGAAATATACACAGCCTTTGTCGCTTCTCCTTGCAGCGGATGAGGCTGGGGTGTTGACTGCAGACGGAAAGCGGGCTTTGAAGGTGGTGGCTGCCTTAGCGCAGGAAGCGGAAAACCGTTATGGCGAGCTGACGCTGAAAGGGGCACGGCAACACCGGGAGCTGGTCGATCGCATGTATCAGCATTATCCGGAGGTGTTTGCCGACGGCGTGCATGTGGATGCACGTTCTACCTATAAAACGCGTGCCTTTCTTTCCATGGCAGCGGGTTGTGTGGAATTGAAAGGGTTGAATCCGAAGCTGCATATCACCACGCAGACCAGTGAGGCCGATGCGTATTATATAAAATACAAGAATCCTTTGTATGAAGCGCAGCATTTGGAGAACAGTGACTCGGTATATCGGGCAGCCGACAGCATCTATATACATCCGGCACGCTTGATGAAGCAACTGTTTAGCGATTCTTCTTACGTGGAGGCTCATGTTCGGCCGGTGAAGTTGATGACCGACTTGTTTGAACTGCATGGCATCAGTCAGAGCAGCGACCGTCAGCCGGATTTGTCTTTCCTGTTTACTCCGCAGGAACGGTATGACTTGTGGCAGCGCAACAACTTTGAATGGTACTATGAGAAGGGAGCTTCCCCATTGAGTGACGACTGCATGTACAAGCTCGAAAAAAATCTGTTGAAGAATTTCATTGAGACGGCCGATACCGTGATTGCTTCGGGAAAGAATGCGGTGACTCTTCGCTACGGGCACGATACGAACTTAGCTCCTTTGGCGGTACTGATGGGAATCAATGACTTGCAGACTTCCACGGCTGACTGGCAGCGCATAGCGGATACGTATCGTACTTATCGCATCATCCCGATGTGTGGAAATGTGCAACTGATATTTTACCGGAAGAAGGGCGGTCAGGATATCTTAGTAAAGGTATTGCTAAACGAACGTGAGGTGAAATTGTCGCTTCGTAGTGAGAAGGCTCCCTATTATGCGTGGAAAGACGTACGGAGTTACTGGAAAAAAGTGGTGGAAAGTATTCAGCTTCCGGCGAAGGTGAAGTAACCTGGAGACATTATACATATTGTAAGGAGAGGTATTTCTTTTTGATAGGAATACCTCTTTTTTTATGCCATTATCTCTTGCTTAAATGTAACAAAAAAGAAATTTCCATGCAATACGGATGAAAATGGGATGGGATACTTTTGCGGCAAATAAGAAAAGGAAATGAAAGCAAGTATCGTTTTGGCGTTGTTGTCACTGATGTCGGCAGGTGTGCAGGCCAGTGTGGTAAAAGGAAAGATTAAGGATGCACAGACAGGAGAGGAAATTATCGGTGCATCGGTCATGGTCAAGGAAGAGCCCGGAAAGGGGGCGGTTACCGGACTGGATGGCAGTTTTAATCTGTCTGTCAATCGGGATAAATATACATTGGTGTGTTCTTATGTGGGGTACAAGAAATATGAGGTGACTATTACCCCGGACAAGAAAGAAATCGTGATTCCACTGAAAACCGACGATGTGGCACTGGATGAAGTCGTGGTAGTGGCTTCCAATCCGGGGAGAACGGAAGCGGGTGCACGCGGCATTGAACGTCAGGCCATGAATGTGGTTAACGTGATGAGTGCCAAAGCCATTGAACTTTCTCCGGATATCACGGTAGCGAATGTGATTCAACGTATGTCGGGAGTGACCATCGAGCGGAACAGTAGCGGAGAAGGTCAGTATGCGATTCTGCGTGGTATGGACAAGCGTTACAATTATACTTTGATTAATGGGGTGAAGATTCCGAGTCCGGACAACAAAAACCGTTTCGTGCCGCTGGATATTTTCCCATCGGAGATGCTCGACCGTCTGGAGGTAACCAAATCATTGACCGCCAATATGGAAGGTGATGGAATCGGAGGAGCGGTCAACCTGATTATGAAGGATGCGCCTACGGAACGGCAGTTTACCGTGAATTTGTCGACCGGTTACAATGCCATGTATTTTGGCCGTGACTTCCAGTCGTTCAATCACGGAGCCATCGTCAAACAGTCGCCTTATGAACAGATGGGAATGCCGGAAGACAACCGGGTGACCATGGATAATTTCACCACCGACAACTTACGGATGAACTGGAAAAAGCCTTTGCCGGACCTGACTGCCGGAATTTCTTATGGCGACCGTTTCTTCCAGAACAAACTGGGCGTGATGCTGGCCGGAAGTTTTCTGAATACCTATCGTGGCAAGGAAAGCCAGTTGTATTATCAGCCGGGCACCACTCACAACGGCATTGAGTATCGTAATTACTCTTCCCAGCAGACCCGTATCGGGGCGCATGCCAAATTGGACTATTTCATTAACGAACATCATAAGCTGACCTGGTACAACGGCTACATGGATATGCGTGAGGCGGAAGTGCGCGACGGTCATGACGACAAGGAAGGGGCCGTACGTATGAAGTGGAATCACCAGTATATCATCAACTCTACCTTGAAAGGCGAACATTCCTTTTTGGACGATGGGGCGCTTCGCCTGAACTGGTCGGCTGTGATCTCGAAAGCTTACAGTGAAACTCCGGACAATACGGAAATTTTCTTGCAGGGCACTCATGTGCAGACCTCTGGAGCGGCTACCCGGCGTTGGGAACACAATTCGGATAAAGATAAGGCGGGATATGTAGACCTGATGTACAAGCTGAAACTGGACGGCGGTTCTGTCTTTGATTTCTCTGTCGGAGGTATGTACCGGGATAAAAAACGTGACAGCTTTTTCAATGAATACACCTTCAATTCAGCTACAGGCGTGAAAGACCCGCAATACCAGGGGGAAGACTGGAATAATTACGATGAAATTCTGTTTACTCCCTTGAAATACGGTAACATCAGTGACCCGTTGAACTACGATGCTTCTGAAAAGATTGGCGCAGGCTACGGAATGGTGAAATATACTTATCGGAAATGGGAATTCATTGCCGGAGTACGTGTGGAACACACCAACCAAGGGTATGCTTTGAAGTTCCCGACCGAGAATGAAGATCCCGAAGGAAACCAGAAATATACGGATGTGTTGCCCAGTTTTCATGCAAAATATGGGGTGCATAAGAACGCCAACCTGCGTTTCTCGTACGCACGGTCTATCAACCGCCCCAGTTTCTTTGAGATTGTGCCTTACAGCATCATTAATGAAGACTACAAGGAGAAAGGTAATCCGGATTTGAAACATACCGTGGCCGACAACATCGACTTGCGTTATGAATTTTTCCCGAAATCATCCGAACAGTTTATGGTGGGGATGTTCTACAAACGGTTGCAGGACCCGATTGAATACGGGCTGTTGAACGAAGGACAGGATACTTACTACAAGCCGATGAATTTTGGGGATGCAACCAACTTGGGTGTGGAAGTGGATATCATGAAATATTTTAACTGGTTTGGTATCAAAGCCAATTATACCTATACTCACTCCACGATTACGACCGAGAAGCGCATCATGGACGGCAACGATGTGAATACGGTCTCACAGACCCGTCCGTTGTTCGGACAGGCGGCCCATGTGGCGAATTTATCGTTGCTCTTCAAGAGTACCAAGTATGGTTGGGAAGGTCAGATTGCCGGAAGTTACACCGGAAAGCGTTTGAGCGACATTTCCAACTGGTATAACGATGATATTTGGGAAGACGGCTACATGCAGCTGGATGCGTCTGTGGAAAAGAGTTTCAAGAACGGCCTCAGTGTGTTTGCCAAGGCTTCCAATCTGCTGGACACTCCTTTGTTGCGATTCATCCAGAGTGGTCCGCAAACCGCGAGTGTAACCTCGGAACGGAAGAACGGGAATGTGATAGAACGGAAAGAATGGCACGGACAATCGTTCATGTTAGGAATCAGATACAAACTATAATCGAATATAAATATTTAACTAGTAACTAAATTGATTACAAAATGAGACTGAAAAATTATTTGCTGGCAAGTACAGCATTGGTAGCGTTGTCATTTATGGCCGCTTGTACGGAAGAAGATCCTATCGCAAATGGAGACGGTACCGAGAATACGGACAATACGGACGGAAGTGACGAGAATACGAATGGAAACGATGAGGAAACCAGTGACAATGTCATTGTTTGGCCTGCTGATACCATTGTGAAGCTTACAGGCCACTATACTGTACCCGAAGGAAAGAGTCTGGTGATTAAAGAGGGGGCACAAATCATTGTAAGTTCAGACGGAGTAGGAGCCAATCATGCGCCGATTGAATTTACGGTCAATGGTAATTTGTACTGTGAAGGAACGGCTGAAAAACCGATTCTGTTCTCTGTGCCAGAAAGTGAACGTACCAATGAAAATATTTTTGCGGGCCTTTGGGGGGGGATCGTGGCCAGCGCTACTTGTGAAGAAATGCTGATTGACCATACCATCATTGAATATACGGGAGGTCAGGTCATTGAAGGCTCTCCTGCAGCAAGTGCTGAAATCTATACAGCCGGAGATGATGCCTATCCCCAGATTACTACCAACAACATTAACGGACGTTATGTGATTACCAATTCTATCCTGCGCAACGGATGGTCAGATGGTATTTACCTGATGGGAGGAAATGCCATTATCGCCAATAATATTTTTGCCGCCAATGGATACGACGGGGCAGAAGCGGTCAATGTAAAAGCCGGTTGCGTGGTCGATGTGGCCGACAATGTGATGTTCAGTCCGAATACCAACGGTTTGAAGCTGTCCAGCTCCGGTCAGAGCGAAGAACGTGGAATGGCCAAAATCCAGGCGTACAACAATACCATTATCAATGCCGGATGGCGTCGTGACGGTGAAAAAGGTGGTTGCGTATATGTAGAAAAGAATGCCTTGGCCAATGTCTTCAACAACCTGATGGTAAACTGTAAGTTCAGAGCCATGACTCCGAGCTTTGACATCCCGAACAATGTGGATGAAGGCTATAACGACCAGTCTGTCATTGATTATAACTATTATGCTTCCGGCACTCAGAAGAGTGAGGTAGTGTTTACGGAAGAGTCTGGTGTGGCTTATTCTTGGGAAGGATATGCCTACGCACATGAAAACTACAATGAAGGCGTGGTAGACGCACACAGCGTGATTACCAAGACTGCAGAAGAATGTGCGACCAATGACCCGAAATTCGTCAACTTCCCGATTAACGACGTAGCTTTGACAGATTATGTGTACGATGAGGCATGGGACTTCCAAGTAGAAGCCGGTTCTCCGGTACTGACGGGTGCGTATGACGGAAACGATGCGGCACTGGCTCCGTATTTTGGTACAGAAGGTTTGAGTGTAAACGGTCAGACTTATACTTCTCCGAAAGTAGAAGCTCGTTTCGGTGCCTATGGTGCAAAATGATAGATTCCTTTTCTAAGTTTTGTTGAGGCAGTCTGTATAAGACTGTATTTTCCCGAGTAGAATAAGTCCGGACAAAATGTTTCGGGCTTATTCTTTGAAAAATCTCAATTCATTTAATTTGCTTGATTTATGATTTCACTGAAAAAACTTTTTTGGACCTGCTGTTTGTCCTTGTCTGTATTGGTGGCGTTTGCGCAGGATGCTTCTGCATGGAAGGCGTTGGAAAAGCCGGTAAACTTTCTGCTGGCCAATGACTTGGGACGTAACGGTTATTACGACCAGAAGCCTATCGCCGAACTGATGGGGCAGCTGGCGGAGAATGTAGATATCGAGGCTGTGGTGGCTGCGGGGGATGTACATCATTTTGAGGGTGTACGCAGCGTGAACGACCCGTTGTGGATGACCAATTACGAACTGATATACAGTCATCCGGAGCTGATGATTCCTTGGTATCCGGTCATGGGAAACCATGAATACCGTGGCAATACCCAGGCGGTATTGGATTACGCGCAGGTGAGTGCCCGTTGGGAAATACCGGCCCGTTATTATACGAAAGTGTTGGAGAATGACGATGTGACCGTGCGCTTGGTCCTGATTGATACCGCTCCCTTGTTGGACAAATATCGGAAAGATGTGGAGAAATATCCGGATGCCTGTCGGCAGGACATGGACAAGCAGCTGGCATGGATGGACTCTGTGCTGACAGCCGCCAAGGAAGACTGGGTGCTGGTCGTGGGACATCATCCGATTTTTGCCGATACCGACAAGAGCGATGCCGAACGTCTGGACATGGAAAAAAGAGTAGACTCCATTTTGCGCAAGCATAAAAATGTAAATATGTACCTGTGTGGTCATATTCATAATTTCCAGCATATCCGTAAGCCGGGAAGTGCCATTGATTACGTGGTAAACTCTTCCGGTTCGTTAAGCCGTAAGGTGAAAGCCGTCGACGGGACCCAGTTCTGTAGCGGTGAAACCGGTTTCTCTTTGGTTTCGGCCGATAAAAAAGAGTTGTGTCTGCACATGATCAATAAAGACGGAAAAGTGATTTATACGGTCCGTCAGACTCGATAAACCGGTGGGTTTAGGCTGTTCCAGACCTGCAAAATGAGAATTTATAAAATATTTCAGGAATAAAAATGCATCTTGGGCATTCCGTTGTTTTGTAAACTCGACTTTGCGTTATTGTTTTTAGGAAGATAATTATCTCCTCATTTGTAGGTATTTTGTGGGGAAAAAGTAGCGATTTGGCAAAAAAAGAGGCATTCGTTGGAACGGTGTCTCTTTTTTTGCTATTTTTGCACAGTTTTTAGGTTATCTGTGCACGAATGATTTTTTCAGCGTGTGGATAATCAGCTAATTGGGTGGTGTGAGAACGACCCGGTATCATAGAAATCATAACTAAAACATAAAGCATGATACACAAAGTATTGATCGCTAACCGTGGTGAAATTGCTGTGCGCGTGATGCGTTCTTGCCGTGAAATGGGCATTCGTACCGTCGCAGTTTTTTCCGAAGCCGACAGAACGGCTCGCCACGTACTTTATGCGGATGAAGCTTGTCTGATAGGCCCTGCTGCGTCACGCGAAAGTTATCTGAACATAGATAAGATTATCATGGCGGCCAAACGTCATGGAGTGGATGCTATTCATCCGGGATATGGATTCCTGTCTGAAAATTCAGAATTTGCACGTCGTTGCCGTCAGGAAGGTATTATCTTTATCGGTCCGGATCCGGAAACGATGGATGCCATGGGAGACAAGATTTCAGCTCGTAAGCACATGATTGCAGCCGGTGTACCGGTCGTTCCGGGAACTGAACAACCGTTGCAGAGTGTGGAAGAAGCCAAGGAAATCTGTAATCAGATAGGCTATCCGGTCATGTTGAAAGCTTCCATGGGTGGTGGAGGTAAAGGTATGCGTCTTATCCACAACGAAGGGGAAGTGGAAGAAGCTTACAATACAGCCCGTTCGGAATCTATGTCTTCTTTTGGTGACGATACCGTTTATTTGGAAAAGTTCGTAGAAGAACCTCATCATATCGAATTCCAGATTTTAGGTGATAACTTCGGTAATGCGGTACATCTGTTTGAACGTGAATGTTCTATCCAGCGCCGTAACCAGAAAATCGTGGAAGAAACTCCTTCTCCTTTTGTCACTCCTGAATTGCGTCAGAGAATGGGTGAGGCTGCCGTGGCTGCGGCTAAGGCAGTGAACTACAAGGGAGCCGGTACCATCGAATTCCTGGTTGACAAGAACCGCAACTTCTATTTCTTGGAAATGAATACCCGTTTGCAGGTAGAGCATCCGATTACGGAAGAAGTGGTAGGCGTGGACCTGGTGAAGGAACAGCTTCGCATCGCGAACAACGAACCGCTGCACTTCAAGCAGGAAGACCTGCAGCAGCGTGGACATGCCATTGAATGCCGTATCTGTGCCGAGGATTCTGAAAACAACTTCATGCCTTCTCCGGGTGTCATCCGTCAGCTGATTGAACCGAACGGCATCGGTGTACGTATCGACAGCTATGTGTACGAAAGCTACGAAATTCCTATTTATTATGACCCGATGATTGGTAAGCTGATTGTGTGGGCTACTACCCGTGAGTTTGCCATCGAACGTATGCGTCGCGTGTTGTACGAATACAAGATTACCGGCCTGAAGACCAACATCAGTTACCTGCGTCACATCATGAATGTGCCCGACTTCGTAGAAGGTCACTACAATACCCTGTTCATCCCGAAACACCAGGATATGCTGCGTAAATGGGCCGGACAGAAGGAAGAAGAAACTGAAAACATCGCCATGATTGCCGCTTACATCGACTACCTGATGAACCTGGAAGAAAACAAGTCCACTTCCAGCGATAACCGTCCGATCAGCCGCTGGCGTGAATTCGGCCTGAAGAAAGGTGTATTGCGAATCTAAACGTATTTATTAAAGTAGAAGATTATGGAAATACATATAGGAGACAGAGTTGCAGACGTGACCTTGGTCAGCAAGGAAGGCAATAAGGTACAGCTGACCATCGACGGAGTGCCTTACGATGTGGACATCGTGATGGCCGAAAACGGAAGTTGTTCCATTCTGCACGAAGGTAAGTCGTACAACGCCGAACTGATTCGTAAGGAAGGCGGAAAGAGCTACACCGTCAATGCACATTACCAGTCATACAACATCGACATCATCGATTCACAGGCCAAGTACCTGCGCATGCGCAAGGGTGCCGAAGAGAAGCAGCAGGACAAGATTGTTTCTCCGATGCCGGGCAAGGTAGTCAAGATTCCGG
>UMAT01077307.1_pt1 | contig 19565 bp, 23 predicted proteins | sample 1963781 | NCBI WGS metagenome assembly UMAT01 (sample SAMEA4835923, study PRJEB28245) | human gut metagenome | biome: gut microbiome; material: fecal sample | place: Denmark | collected 2008
AAAAATTTAGCTGGAAAGGACATGCTTCCATGCTGGGAGCCAACACAATGTGGGGACTGATGTCGCCTATGTCCAAACTGCTGATGGCCGGAGGGGCCGTCACACCGTTGGTCGTTACAGACTTGCGTATCGGGGGAGCCATGGTATTGTTCTGGATTGCTTCCTTGTTTCAAAAACCGGAACACGTCAACCACAAGGATTTGATTACACTGTTTTTCGCCTCCCTGTTTGCCATCGTGTTCAATCAGGGTTCGTTTATCTTCGGCGTGAGCCTGAGCTCACCGGGCGATGCGTCCATCATTACAACAAGTATGCCGCTTTGGGCTATGGTACTGGCCGCCTTCATCTTGAAAGAACCGATAACCGGGAAAAAAGTGCTGGGTATTGCCTGTGGTGCGGGAGGTGCCTTGCTGCTTATCTTAGGAAGCAGTCAGAACCAGCCGGCCGCTTCTTCTGTCAGCCACACGGCCATCTGGGGAGATTTGCTGGTACTGTTCGCCCAGTTCTGCTATGCTTTCTACATCGTGCGCTTCAAGGATTTCGTGAACAAGTATTCGCTCATCACCATCATGAAATGGATGTTCACCTATTCCTTTATCTGCACACTTCCCTTCTCGGCCCGCGATTTGATGAATTCCGACTGGGCCGGATTGCAGGCCACTGAAATCGGCAGCTTGATCTTCATCGTGGTAGGTGCCACATTCGTAAGCTACATGTTGATTGTGGTGGGACAGAAGAACCTTCGCCCGACGGTAGCCGGTATGTACAACTACATCCAGCCGCTGGTAGCCTGCATCGTGGCCGTATGCTGGGGCATGGATTCCTTCAACCTGACCAAAATCATTGCCGTAGTACTGATTTTCGGCGGGGTCTATCTGGTTACTTCCAGCCGTAGCCGGAAAGAAATGGAAGCCTACCAACAAGCACAATCTACTGCAGAAAATTCGTAAGTTATTTTTTCATTCGCATATTCCCTCATTTTTCCTTACCTTTGCGCCAATTCAAAAAGGGAAAGATGAGGGAATTACTTTATATACACTGGAACCCGGACCCGGCTTTGTTTCACCTTGGAGGGTTTACACTCCGATGGTATAGCGTGTGCTGGGTTATCGCCATCCTGAGCGGCACGCAAGTGGTCTACCGTTTGTACAAACAGAAAGGGCTTCCGCTGGATACATTTCAGACCCTGTTCACTTACAGTTTCATCGGGATTTTTGCCGGAGCACGATTGGGACACTGTCTCTTTTATGACCCGCAGTATTTCCTGAGCCATCCGCTGGAAATCATCCTTCCGGTTCACTTCCTGCCACAAGGGGGATGGGTGTTCACCGGATATGCCGGACTGGCCAGCCACGGTGGTACGCTGGGACTGATTTTAGCTCTGGTCCTTTTCTGCCGGAAAACGAAAATCCATTTCCTTGATATTCTCGACATGATGGGCATCGCGGCTCCTTTGGGGGCCGGATTCATCCGTCTGGCCAATCTGATGAACTCTGAAATCATCGGCATGCCCACGAATGTGCCTTGGGCCTTCGTCTTTGAACGTGTGGACATGCAACCCCGCCATCCGGCCCAGCTCTACGAGGCACTGGCGTATTTCGTCTTCTTCCTGATTATGCTGGTCGTCTACCGGACACGGAAAGACCGTGTGCAGAAAGGATTTTATTTCGGTCTGTGCATCACCCTGATTTTTACCTTCCGTTTCTTCGTGGAATTCCTGAAGGAAAGACAAGTGGACTTTGAAAATGCTCTTCCGATAGACATGGGACAAATTCTGAGCCTCCCCTTCATCGCCATAGGATTGTATTTTGTATTCCATAAAACACATACCCGTCATGCCCGAAACTGATGTATCTCATACCTGCCTGCTCTGCATGGGCTCCAACCTGGACGCCCAGCTTCATCTGAAGAATGCAGAAGAGTCGCTGCAACGACTTTTCCCGGGAATTGAATGGGGGGAAATCGTCGAAACACAGCCGGAAAGGATGAGCAACCCGCAACCGTTTCTGAACCGGGCAGCCCGTTTTCATACCTCACTGGCCATAATGGAGGTACGGAGCTTGCTGAAAGAAATCGAACAGAGCAACGGTAGGACGCCCCAAAGCAAAGAGGAAGGACGCATCCCCCTCGACATCGACTTGCTGACCTACGACCAGCAGGTGCTCAAACCCTTGGATTTGAAAAAAGAATACGTACGCCGGGCCTTCCTTCACGCCAGTTTCACATACCCCAACCGGGTATAGCGTACCCCGTGTGATTCATAGTGCGACATCACCTTGGCTGACAGCAAATGCAGAAACTGCTGCGGTTCAATCGCCCGACTACGGCAACTCAGCACATTGGGGCTCAGGCTACGGGCACGGGCCTTGACGAGAAACGTAAAACGGTTGCCGTCGCGGTCAGCTGCCAGCACGTTCTGGTCGACAAAAAAATCAGGTTTATAAGTATCTACCTGCAACCGCACGTGAAGTACCGTCACCTGCAAATCTTTCAACGTATCCCCCACTTCCCGCACAAATCGGCTGACGGAAGCAATACGCGGCTTGCGCACGGTCAGTTCAAAGTGTACCACGGCAAAACGCTTGGCCAGTTCCACTGTACGTTCATAGCGCGGGTTGTGCGGTTCAAACTTATTGGCCAGCCAAAGTATATACGAAGGATCAATGTAATAAATCTCTGCCAGATGCTTTCCTTTGTACTTGCCAAAAGGCATCAGGTCATCCAGAAGACCGTAATACGGTTCAAACCGTTCATTGTCGGCCGTTTCCAACCTCACATTACAGTTCTGCAACATCGAGAATGCACGAGCCGAAGCCACATCCAGCGTTACCCCCAGCGTGCGGACAAAGAGATACGAATGAGGAGAAAGAAATTCGCGCCACAGCGCATAATAGGGGCGATACTCAGTCGCCATACTGATAAGATAGGCTCCATTGTCACGCATGCGTCCACGGTTGAAAAGCTCCAATTCCTTCTGTATTTGTGCGGTAATCTCCATACCTGCCTCCTTCTTTGAAAGGCAAGATATAAAAAAAGAATCAAAAATGCAAGTTTATACAAGCAAAACGGGAGGAAACGGCCCTTTGTCCGCCTTTCCTCCCGTCAAAAGACTATGGAATTCTAACAATTAATTATCAAAGAATGGTCTTTACGGTTTCCAGCATGCCTTTTTCCTGAATGCTGTCCAAATCTTTCTTCACAGCGTCCTTCAATCCCGGAATCAGATTCAGATCTTCGCCCCAGATAGAGGTTGCTCCCAGCACACCTTCCGCAATCTTGGCCGTATCACCCGTAGCCCACAACTGTTTCAGCAAATCCATGATTTCCGGTGCGTCGTTGGGCACGATTTCAGCCCCGTCGGCACGTACGCCTCCTTTATAGTAAGTAATAATGGCAGCAAGTCCCAAAACTAATCCTTCAGGCAGTTTACCCTTGCGCTGCAGATAAGTCTTCAAACCAGGCAGATCACGGGTCTGATATTTCGGGAAGGAATTCAGCATGATGGAAGTCACCTGATGGTCAACAAACGGATTGTTGAAGCGTTCCAGCACGTCGTGGGCAAATTTCTCCAGTTCCTCTTTCGGCAGGTTTAAAGTTTCCATCAGCTCGTCAAACATTACCTTATGGATGAATTTACCTACTACCGGATGCTGGCAGGCATCGCGCACGATATTGATGCCGGAAAGATAAGCCACCGGAGAAAGTACGGTATGCGGGCCGTTCAGCAAGGTTACCTTCCTTTCGTGATACGGGGCTTCCGACGGCACAAACAGCACGTTCAATCCGGCCTTGTCGGCAGGGAATTCAGCAGCGACTTCCTTCGGTGCCTCGATGACCCACAAGTGGAAAATCTCGGCCTGTACCACCATGTTATCGTCATACTGCAACTTTTCCTTAATGGCGTCGATGTCCTTGCGTGGAAATCCCGGTACGATACGATCGACCAAGGTAGCATATACACCACAGGCTTTTTCAAACCAGTTCTTGAAACCGTCGCCCAAGTTCCAAAGTTCGATGTACTGGTAGATGGTTTCCTTCAGCTTGTGTCCGTTCAGGAAAATCAATTCACACGGGAAGATAATCAACCCTTTCGACATATCGCCTTGGAAGGTCTGATAGCGATGATACAAAAGCTGTGTCAGCTTTCCGGGATATGAAGAAGCCGGCGCATCGTCAAGCTTGCAAGAAGGGTCGAAAGCAATACCCGCTTCCGTTGTATTAGAAATCACGAAACGCATTTCAGGTTGTTCAGCCAGCTTCAGGAAATCCTGGAACTGATGGTAAGGATTCAGGGCACGGCTGATGACATCAATCATCGTCAGGCTATTCACGGCCTGCCCTTTCTCTAATCCCTGTAGGTTGACATGATACAAGCAATCTTGAGCGTTCAGTTTGTCAATCATTCCCTTTTCAATAGGCTGTACCACAACCACACTGCTGTTGAAGTCGGCTTTTTCATTCATGTTGTAAATAATCCAGTCTACGAATGCACGGAGGAAGTTTCCCTCACCAAACTGGATGATTCTTTCCGGACGGACCGTCTTATGAGCGGTCTCTTTGTTCAATGCTTTCATACTATATCTTTAATTCACAAAATTGTTCCTCTTTCACTCATCTATGGAAGAAACAGGCGTACAGGCCATTAAGGGAGAACTATAAATATTTATTTTTCAGCCAATTAAATTCACTCCGACAACATTAATTTTCATAAATGAGTGTTGCAAAGGTAATAAATATTTTGTTATTCCAAAGAAAATTTCTATTTTCGTGTTCGATAACGGAAGGGCAATCGATATTTTATGTTGCCCAACATAAATAAATTGTAACCTTACGCACAAGTTCAACTCTACAAACATTTAAAACATATTCGTCATGAAGAAATTTATGGATGAAAACTTCCTGCTGCAAACTGAAACCGCACAGGAATTATATCACAACCATGCGGCCAAGATGCCGATTATCGACTACCACTGCCACCTGAGTCCGAAAATGGTGGCCGACGATTACCAATTCAAGTCTATCACCGAAATCTGGCTGGGAGGTGACCACTATAAATGGCGTGCCATGCGAAGCAACGGCGTAGCTGAACGTTATTGTACCGGTGATGCATCCGACTGGGAAAAATTTGAGAAATGGGCCGAGACCGTTCCCTACACGCTCCGCAACCCATTGTACCACTGGACACACTTGGAATTGAAGACTGCTTTCGGCATCGAAAAGATTCTGAATCCGTCTACCGCCCGCGAAATCTTTGACGAATGCAATGCCAAACTGGCTACACCGGAATATTCTGCCCGCAACCTAATGCGCCGTTACCACGTAGAAACGGTCTGCACGACCGATGACCCGGTTGATTCACTGGAATACCATATTGCTACCCGTGAAAGCGGTTTTGAAATCAAGATGCTGCCGACATGGCGTCCGGACAAAGCCATGGCTGTGGAAGTGCCGGCTGACTTCCGCGCCTATGTAGAAAAGCTGAGTGAAGTAAGCGGTGTCAGCATCTCCAGCTTTGACAATATGGTGGAGGCTCTGCGTAAACGTCATGAATTCTTTGCGGCACAAGGTTGCAAGCTGTCTGACCACGGCCTAGAAGAGTTTTATGCAGAAGACTATACCGATGCGGACATCCGTGCCATCTTTAACAAGGTATATGGTGGAACTCCGTTAACCCACGAAGAAATTCTGAAATACAAATCAGCCATGTTGGTTGTATTTGGTGAGATGGACTATGAAACCGGTTGGACACAACAATACCACTACGGCGCCATCCGCAACAACAACACGAAGATGTTCAAGCTGATTGGACCGGATACTGGCTTTGACTCTATCGGTGAATTCAATACCGCCAAATCCATGTCGAAATTCCTTGACCGCCTGAATACGGAAGGCAAGCTTACCAAGACCATCCTCTACAACCTGAATCCTTGTGCCAACGAGGTGATTGCCACCATGCTGGGTAACTTCCAGGACGGTACCATCCCAGGCAAAATCCAGTTCGGTTCAGGCTGGTGGTTCCTCGACCAGAAAGACGGCATGGAGAAACAGATGAACGCACTCTCCCTGTTAGGTCTGTTGAGCCGTTTTGTAGGTATGCTCACCGACTCCCGGTCGTTCCTCTCCTATCCGCGTCATGAATATTTCCGCCGTACGCTCTGCAACCTGCTGGGCAAAGATGTAGAAAACGGAGAAATCCCTGTCAGTGAAATGCCACGCGTACAGCAGATGGTGGAAGACATCAGCTACTACAACGCCAAGAACTTCTTCCAGTTCTAAGTCCTCACATTTAGTAAAAAAACGCATAAAAACCCTTTGCAAGGCCGTCCCTAAAGGAACGGCCTTGTTTGATTTCTATCTTTTTTTTCGTAACTTTGCGTTCCTTTAGCAAAAAATGAAAAGAAGATGAAAGTAAGATTCATGAGTCTGGCCAGCGGAAGCAGCGGTAACTGCTACTACCTGGCTACCGACCACACCGCTATATTGATTGATGCCGGCATCGGTATCCGTACCATCAAAAAAGTATTCAAAGACCGTATGCTCAATCTGGAAAGCATACAAGGTGTACTCGTCACCCATGACCATGCCGACCACATCAAGGCCGTCGGTCATCTGGGCGAACGGCACGGCCTTCCCATCTATACCACTCATGAGATACACGAAGGCATGCGGCATAGTTACTGTATGACCGAACGACTGAGCCCGGAACATACACATTTCATCCAGAAAGAGGAAACCTTCACCTTAGGCGACTTCCAGATTACCTGCTTTGAGGTACCGCACGACGGTACCGACAACGTGGGTTATTGCATCACGGCGGGCGACAAGACCTTCTCTTTCCTGACGGATATCGGACACATCACCCCGACAGCAGCCCGTTATATCCAACAGAGCAACTATCTGATTATGGAAGCCAACTACGATGACACCATGCTGAAAATGGGACCTTATCCACAGCACCTGAAGGAACGCATCGCCGGCCCCAACGGACACATGAGCAACCATGAAATGGCTGATTACCTGAGCAAGAATTTTCCCAAAGACCTGAAATACTTGTGGCTCTGCCACCTCAGCAAAGACAACAACCATCCGGAACTGGCTTTTAAGACCGTGGAACTGGCCTTTCGACAGGAAAACATCCTTGTCGGCAAAGATGTGGAAGTCGTACCATTGAGACGTACCAGTCCTTCCGAAATGTATGTCTTTGAATAATATCTCAAAGAAAACAAAAAGACGAGAGGCGTCCTTTTTCCCGAAGCAGGAAGAAGGGCGTCTCTCGTCTTAAATATATTGCAACGCCTGTATCAGCGCAATCTTTCGTAAGCTTTCACCAGCATTTCGTCCTTACCAATGGCGCGGATGGCCAGCCAGTTCAAAATGATGCTCACCAACGGAAGACAGACAGACCAAGAAGGCATAAAGCTATAGTCATCGAAAGCCTTTTCCGGATTCACCACAAAATAAGTCAGTACCAGATAGTAACCAATCAATACAATCGTATTAAAAATCGTGAGACGAATCTGCAGCATCCGTTTCCGATAGAGAAAGATAGTACCCAATGCCACTACGGCCACTACCACTAACACCGCAAACAAAGCCCACGGCGTATAGTTCACATTCCCATCCGGAAGCATATAGTAAAGATTGGTCATCTCACAAATACTCTTGTCTGTATAAAAACTTCCTACAGAAGCAGACATCATCACCACCATCAGGATGGCCACCACCAGCAAATAAACAGTTTGTATTCTCTGTATCATAATTTAATTGTCCAAAAAAAGGTTTCAAAAATAAATGTCATTCTGAGGGCGACGGTTTCTGCCGGATGCGCTCAGAATGACAAGCCCAAATGCGCTTATACGCATTCATTCAATTCTTTCCGATAAGGATTACTGCAATTTTTCTTTTTCCTTTGCAGGGTTACGATAGTAAACTTTTCCTTCGATGTACTCCTGAGTGGCAATCAATGTCGGTTTCGGGAGTTTTTCGTAATAGCGAGAGATTTCAATCTGCTCTCTGTTTTCAAACACCTCTTCCAGATTATCGTTATAAGAAGCAAACTCCTGTAATTTCTTGGAGAGGTCATTCTTCATCTCTGCAGCAATTTGGTTGGCACGTTTGCCGATGATAGCTACTGTTTCATAGATATTGCCTGTGTCCTCACAGAGTTCCATCAAATTACGAGTAACGGTAGTTGTAGGAGCGTTTGTCTTTTTGTAATCCATAATTCCTTATTTATAATTATAAACGTTTATTATTCCTCTTCATCCGTAGAGACATACTTGCTGACATCGGCAAAAATGTCTTCCACTTCCTTCATATACTTGCTTTCCGGAAACTCATTCTTGAACGCATAGTATTCGTCCACGGTCTCACGCATACGGTCATCCCGTTTTTCAAGCACACTTTCCTTGGCCATGTGATATTTAGCGCGAAGAATCAGAATGGAAAGGTCTTCCCGCATCTTTGTATAAGGATATTCCTTCAGTACATTCTGTGCCGTCACGATGGCAGCCAGATAATTGTTACCCGTACTGCTGTACACCGCATTTCCAGAATAGGAACCCAAGTCGTAATACAACTTTGCAGAAAGATATTCCTTCTCGACCAACTTATCCTGCAACTCGAAAATCATGTTCTGAGCCAGTTCCTTCCGGTCGCTTGTCGGGAAATATTCCATGAACATCTGCAGTTCCTGAATGGCCTTGTAGGTACTACTCTGGTCCAAACGGGGTTCCGGAGTATCAAGATAGAGTGCCTTTCCACTGTAGAAACGCGCCAGTTCCGTATAAGTACCTCGTGGATAAGTCGTGTAATAAGTATTAAAATAATGTGAAGCCGTTACATAGTCGCCCTGATTATAATAGGTCATACCCAACATGTACAAAGACTCTTCTCCGTTGGTCGTACCTTTCAGAATAGGAATCAGTTCCTCGAGAATGGTAGCCGCACGTGAACTCTGTCCTTTGGCAAAATAAGCTTTTGCCGCCTCGTATTTGTATTCGTAGTCTGTGCTTTTCAGCACCTTATTATACTCTCCACAGGACGAAAAGAATCCCGCAGAAAGGAGGGCCATTACTATGTATTTCTTCATATTTATCAAGATAGTTGCGCAAAATTACTCTTTTCCAGCGAATAATGCAACTATAGGGCATATTTTAATGTAATTTTTCAAGACGGGCAAAGTGTTGTGTAAAATAATATGTAATTTTACATCCGTTTTCAATTAACAATTTCCTGATTTCATGAATTTCGAACTGATATCCGACTACCAGCCCACCGGCGACCAGCCGGAAGCCATCGCCCAGCTGACCGAAGGCGTCAAGCAACACATACCTGCACAGACGTTGCTGGGAGTCACCGGGTCCGGAAAGACCTTTACCATTGCCAATGTCATCAAGAATGTCAACAAGCCGACCTTGATTCTGAGTCACAACAAGACGTTGGCAGCACAACTCTACGGGGAGTTCAAGAATTTCTTCCCGCACAACGCCGTAGAATACTACGTGTCTTACTACGATTATTACCAGCCGGAGGCATACATCCCTTCGACCGACACTTATATAGAAAAGGACTTGGCCATCAACGAGGAAATTGACAAACTGCGACTGGCAGCTACCTCTGCCCTGCTCTCCGGACGGAAAGACGTCATCGTCGTATCGTCCGTGTCGTGCATCTACGGTATGGGAAACCCGGCGGATTTCTACAACAACGTGATTGAAATCAAGAAAGGAAAACTGCTGGACCGCAACGTATTCCTACGCCGGCTGGTGGACAGCCTGTACGTGCGCAACGACATCGAACTGAATCGTGGTAACTTCCGCGTAAAAGGGGATACGGTGGACATCTCCCTGGCCTATACCGACAGTGTGCTCCGGGTAATGTTCTGGGATGATGAAATAGACGGAATCGAAGAAGTAGACCCGATTTCGGGACACCGACTCGGCACGTTCGACGAATATAAGATTTATCCAGCCAACCTCTTCATGACAACCAAGGAGAGTACGCTCCGGGCCATCCATCAGATTGAGGACGACCTGACCAAACAAGTGGCCTATTTTGAGGAAATTGGAAAGCCCTATGAAGCCAAACGCTTGTACGAGCGTGTAACCTACGACATGGAGATGCTGCGCGAACTGGGACATTGCTCGGGCATTGAGAACTACTCTCGCTATTTCGACGGACGCGCCCCAGGTACTCGTCCCTACTGCCTACTCGACTTCTTCCCGGAGGATTTCCTAATTGTCATCGACGAAAGCCACGTCAGCGTGCCGCAAATCCGGGCCATGTATGGCGGCGACCGGGCCCGCAAGACCAACCTAGTAGAATACGGCTTCCGTCTGCCGGCAGCCATGGACAACCGCCCGCTTACGTTCGAAGAATTCCAACAGATGGCCAAGCAGGTGATTTACGTGAGTGCCACTCCGGCCGAATATGAACTGCAACAGAGTGAGGGTATCGTGGTGGAACAGGTGATCCGCCCCACAGGCCTGTTGGATCCGGTAATTGAAGTACGTCCCAGCCTGAACCAGATAGACGACCTGATGGAAGAAATACAGCAGCGTATCGAAAGCAAAGAACGTGTGCTGGTTACCACCCTGACCAAGCGTATGGCAGAGGAACTGACGGAATACCTGCTCAACAACGGCATCCAATGCGCCTATATCCACAGCGACGTGGATACACTGGAACGTATCAAAATCATGGACGACCTGCGACAGGGCATCTATGACGTACTGGTCGGTGTGAACCTGCTGCGCGAAGGACTGGACCTGCCGGAAGTTTCCCTGGTAGCCATTCTGGATGCCGACAAGGAAGGTTTCCTCCGTTCGCATCGTTCGCTTACCCAGACAGCCGGACGTGCCGCCCGAAACGTCAATGGAAAAGTCATCATGTATGCCGACCATATTACGGACAGCATGCGGCAGACCATTGACGAGACCAACCGCCGACGAGAAAAACAGCTGGCCTACAACGAGGCACACGGCATCACCCCGAAACAGATTACCCGCTCGCGCAACAATGCCCTGCTCGACATCGAAAAACAGTCGTCGGCAGACAGCAGCAAGCCGAAAGAACCCAAGGCCTATACCGAAACAGAAGCTCAATTGCATGCCGCTGCCGACCCCGTGGTACAATACATGACGAAAGACCAGTTACAGAAGAGCATCGACCGGACCCGCAAGCTTATGCAGGAAGCAGCCAAGAAGCTGGACTTCATCGAAGCGGCACAATATCGCGACGAACTGCTGAAAATGGAGGACTTATTGAAAGAAAAATCCTGATATCACATTCATTTCTGTCACATTTTTGTTTGTTTTAATTTATTATTCATACTTTTGCAATTAAAATCAAGACAAACAGAAAATGGAACAGATTACAAAGATTGTACAGGAAATTAGTTCGTTCATGTGGGGATGGCCTATGATCATCCTCCTTTTAGGCACACATCTTTACCTGACCGTCCGGTTACGCTTCCCGCAGTTGCACATTCTCAAGGCCTTGCGACTTTCCGTCAGTAAAGACCGGGATGCGGGCGGTGATGTCAGCCAGTTCGGTGCACTGGCCACTTCCCTGGCAGCCACCATTGGTACGGGTAACATTATCGGAGTAGCTACGGCCGTAGCGATGGGTGGACCGGGCGCTGTGTTCTGGTGCTGGCTTACAGGTGTCCTTGGCATGTCGACAAAATATGCGGAAGGATTGCTCGCTGTGAAATACCGCGTGAAGAACAAATCAGGCGAAATGATTGGCGGACCCATGTACGCTCTGGAACGCGGACTGGGCATGAAATGGCTGGGCATCTTGTTCTGTATCTTCACCGCACTGGCGGCTTTTGGCATCGGCAATACGGTGCAGGCCAATTCTATCTCCTTGCTGCTAAACGAATCCTATGGGGTATCTCCCCACCTGACGGGAATACTGATGAGTGTCCTGACTGCCCTTGTTGTGATTGGCGGTGTCAAAAGCATCGCCAAAGTATGTATGGGACTGGTCCCGCTCATGGCGTTCCTCTATGTGGCAGGTTGCCTTTACATCCTGATGGTGAATCATGCCTACCTGGGCGCTTCCATCCGCCTTATTTTAGAATCTGCTTTTTCGGCCCGTGCGGCAGGAAGCGGTTTTGTGGGCACCACGGTGATGATGGCAGCCCGTTACGGCATTGCCCGGGGACTTTTCTCCAACGAATCAGGACTGGGATCGGCACCTATCGTGGCTGCAGCCGCCCAGACGCGCAACCCGGTGCGTCAGGCACTGGTTTCTTCCACGGGTACTTTCTGGGATACAGTGGTCATCTGCGCCTTAACCGGACTGGTACTGGTGAGCAGCATCCTGGCCTATCCAGACATCGACTACACAAGTGATGCAGCTCTTACCAAGATGGCCTTTGCCAAGATTCCTTACATCGGTACCCCTATCCTTTCATTCGGCATCATCACCTTTGCCTTCAGTACCATTTTGGGCTGGACCTATTATTCACAGAAGGCCGTAGAATACTTAGGAGGAAGAAAAATCATGCGAACCTATCGGGTGATATGGATTGTGATGGTGTATGTCGGTTCCGTGGTCAACCTGTCCCTCGTATGGAACTGTGCCGATGTACTTAATGCGCTCATGGCCATTCCGAACCTTATCTCCTTACTATTGCTTTCGGGAGTCATTGTCAGTGAGACCCGAAAATATCTCTGGAATGACCGGTTAGACGACTATCATAACGAATGAAAATCCACCCTTCCAAAAACGCCTTTGCGTTTGATTTAAAACGTAAGTGCGTTTTGTCTGAAACGCAAGTGCGTTTGAAGTAAAACGTAAAGGCGTTTTATTCCAAACGCACTTACGTTTTTTTCAGTTCCCTCTCCGAGACTCTGACGACATCCTATAATATATTGGTAATCGGATATTTATGTATTTTCCCATCAAAAAATACCATCAGGTTCTCATCTTCTGAACAATCACAAATCTGCATACAAAAAAAGTCCCGCAAACTTTTACAAGTTCCGGGACTTCAGATTGGTTCAAAATATCTTCTTATTATTTTGCTTCGTTCAAGTCGATGCCTTTATTGCGCAGTGTCATGGCCATCAAACGTACATAGCTTGAGTACTGCTTGTCATCCAGTGTCTGTTTCATCAGTTTCAGGTTGCCATAGACTGCCTTACGAACTTTTTCCTTGTGATCAGTCTTAGCATAATTGGCACGAGTCATTTCCTGTTCAAAGTAGTCACAAATGTCAGCAACTTTCTCGTTCTGAGTAGATGACAGATTCAAATACTGAGTCAGTTTAGACTTGTTGATTGAACCATTCCACTTCTGTGCGTTGTTGTTTTCGTTTACACCTTCTGCAAACATAGAAACTGAGAATGCCAATGCGGCTACCAATGTTAATCCTAATCTTTTCATACCTTTAAATCTTTTACCTAAAAAACTTTGTTACCTTAATAATCTAGCTTAGCTCGAGCTTTCTTTTTTACCGATGCAAATATAAGAACATGTTGAACAACATAAAAACAAACTAAAGAAAAAATCACTTACACCCTATCATTTATTGACGTATATCAAGAAAGGGATATCAAAATGAACAATTTTTTCATTCTTTTGTAATATAAAGCTTCATTTCCATCCATATTTATTACTACTTGCATATCATTTGACAAGTTACATTCCCTTTGGAAAGTGTTTACCCGAGATTTTCGGCCATACGACACCTACAGCCCAGCCTTTTGCTGCATTTGATACCGGAAGGTAATAAATCCAACGGAATGATACCTTCTTATTTCTTGAGCATACGACTGAATGTCTTGTATGCGTCTCCGATAAAAACTGTGCAACAGGGCAGATGAAAGAAAAAAGATCAAAATACCATTAACGGCTTATATAATTTCTCCTTAAAGCCGCGGGAAATGACTATTAGTCTCGCAAATCAAATGAAGAGAATACCCTGTATACGTGAAAAGACACAAATAAAAAAGCCCCTGCATTACGCAGAGGCTTTTCACTTATCTCAGACTTATAATGTCTTTCGCGATTATCCACCGAAGTTATCATACATTAGTTATATTAATATAGATAAATCATTGATATTCAAAGAAAAACCCACTACGTTAGTGTAAGTGGGTAACAAATCAGTAACAAAGTGGTATAAACTTACCACATTAGTGGGCTTTTCAGTAACAAAGATATATTATATTTCTTAATAGCAAAAATCACCTCAATAAAAAGGTAGCCGTTCAGGCCACCTTTTTTTAATTTAGTGAATTACTGTCGTGCACTGTTTAATACACATTCCTTTTTCAGTTTGAGTTTTGCCAACTTATTAGTAAGCCTTATATCCTCGTCAATGTTTGTTGTATGACGTTTCAGTCTCTCCACTTCTCCTATCTGCTTGTTAAGCTCTTCAACTTCTTTTCTTATTTCCCAATATTCCATATCAAAATAAATTAGCGATGTTATCCAATATTTTTTCTTCTTCCGGTGTAAGTTCTTCATTTTGTGGAATACCACACATTTCATCAGCCATTAAGTCTATTTCTTCATCGGAAAAAGCCCTCATATCCGCTTTAGCTTCCATGTATTCCTTTTTTGCATCTTCAAGTTGTTCTCGTAAGCGAGTTTCCTCGTTAGCGTCAAAAGGTGTGCTGCTGTCGCTTGCCAATTGCTTTGTTATAAACAAGTCCATCTCCTTTTCTGCGTTTTGCAGTACTTCTTCTGCAATCATCAAACGTCTTTCTTTTTTAGAAATTGCCATAAATCTTAATCTTTAATTGTTTCTACTGTGTTGTTATTCTCTTCTTGCTTGGCTGCATCCGTTTCTTTCATCAAAGTCATAAACCAATTGTTTCTAACCTCGTTTAGTTCCGGTATGTCGTTTGTCTCTATTACTCCAGAGTGCAACCATTTAATTATTGCTATTCGCTTTGCCCTATCAATCTGAATTTTCATTTTCCACCTCCTTTGCCAAATCGTTTATAATCTGTTGCAGTTGTTCATCCGTCAGACTATCAAAGTCAAGTTTAACTTGTTGGGCTGCTTGCTTGGGGATAACGTACTGCATCATCTTTTCAAGAAACATTAATCTGTCTTTTGGATCTAAATTTTTCAAGTCTTTTTCCATCTGTGAACGGTTGCAGTTAATCAAATCAGTTATCCAACTTTTTAGAGTTCCTGTAACCTTGTTGGGTGTTCCTGCTGCCCTACCTCCCAACCGCCCTCTGCCGTCATTCTTTTGCCTTGCCATAAATTAATGTTTTAAGTTTGTATTTCAGCTTTTCAATCTCTCCCACAGTATAATCACCAACATTTCTGCATTTCAGAAATTCACTTCCGTCTGTATCAAATAGCTTTGTTACATCTAACATTATATGTCCGTTGCTGTCTGTTGTGATTATATCTTTACTTTTTAAAGTAGTGAATACTACTGCATCAGTTCTTGTTTTCATACTATTTCTTACTTCTTTAGTTTGTTACCAAAATTTGCCCACAAATACATCTTATTATAAGACTATACATAAGCACCCACATTTTTAACCTCGTTATCAAGCTCCTTAACAAGTTCATCAGAAACCGATATTTCCGCTTTTGTGGCTGTATCTTGGATTTTCTTTTTCAATCTCGTATAACATTTTCTATCATCAAAGATTTTTGCCTCTTTCAGTTCTTCCAGAAAAGCCGTTATTTGCGTTTGGTCACTTTGAGAAATCAATCTTGCAACCAACACATCATAAGCATCTGAAACGGTCTTAATTTCACTCATAACACTTGTTTTTACTTGTTTCTGTTTTGAGATGGAAAAATAGCTGTCTTGGTATCGCTTCACCATTTGCCGATAAAACTCTTTTTCTGATAATGTCGAGGCTGTAACTTCTGGTACTCCTAATTGTTGGGGTAACCTCTGGTTATACCTCATTTCATATTTCAGTAAGTTTGCATCACTAAAGCCGTCTGGTAGCGTCATTCCCTTAACTGCTGCATCCGCTTTCTTATCGTAAAAAGCAAATACTTTAAGCTGCTGTTTTCCTCTGGGTTTATAGTAAAGAGTTCCAACCTCAAAATGATACCTTTGCAATCGTGGCATATCTCCCAATTTTCTTAGATAATCCTCTGGCTTGTGCTTCATCACAAATTGAGTTCCAAACTCCAGACCTGTTATCTTTGCATCTGAAATCTTCAAATGTAGACTGTCAGATAGCTTCCCCACCGCTTCCGCTGTGCTGTGCCTGTCAAGTGGATAAATATTGTTTGGATATAGATATTTTGATAAACTGCCGATTATTGAAATACCGCCTGTAAAGATTGAAACCTTTAAGCCCTCCAGACTGCCAAAGGTTATTACTTCACCTGTTGCATGGTCTATCTGGTCTTTAGCGTTATCCAAAAACTTTGTAATGTCTGGGGTTGCTCTGGTTCTTGCTGCCCATAGTTTTAACTTATCGTACATTGTTACCAATTTTTGCCCACAAACTACATATTATTATAAGGCTTTAGCCTGTTTCCTTAACTGATTGATAGCGTCATCAAAACCGCCCATAATTAACTGTTTGCAATATGAAGGTATCAATACCTTTGCACCATCCAAAACAATTAGTTCTATGAATGTCGGTCTTATTTGCTCTTCTGCTGTTATTGCTTTCTTGTCTTGGTGTATGATAAACAGAAAACCATCATTACGATATTGATAAAAAGGATTTTCTATTTTCTTACTGCTGTAATACTCATCGGCCAAAGGATAACCGTATGCAAAACCACTTAACTTACCATCAACAAAATAATCTTTCAATCCTGTAAAGTTGAGGCTGTTTTTAGCTTGCAATCTCATAGACGGCACATTTGCACCCTCATTTAGCTTTTCCATCAGATACATAGACACAAGTCCGTTTCTGCCTTTTATTTGCTCCATAGGCTCATAATATCCTGCTTCCTTTGTAATAATATACTTGGGGGTTTTCTTGCTATTGGTGTCAAATATCATCCCAGCATAATAACGTATATCTGGGATTCTCATCTGATACCTCCTTTCTGCGTGGCAGCCGTTGAAATATATGTTGCCGCCTTCTGTTCAACCTCACTTTCTGTGGCAACCCTATTTTGTTTCATCCATCTTTCAATCTCGGCACGGTCAAAATATATTTGTTTACCATTAGGACGATAATACGGTATTTGCTTTGTACAAGTCAATTTGTAAAGATATGATTTACTAAGCCCTGTTAGTAATGCAACATCTTCTAGTGTTAGCACGTTCTTTGCCGCCAACAAAGAATAAACTAAAATTTGATTGATTTTTTCTTCCATGTCATTTTTATTTATAACATTGAAACTATGTACACTCATTTCTCTGTTTGTTAAACATGGTACAAAAATCGGCAATTAAAGAAAAAGAAAGGGGCAACAGTAACTAACCGTTGCCCCAACTATTTACTTTTTTCAGTCTTTCAGTAATCTTTCCAATTTTTCAAATGACTTTGGTTTATCCCTATAATCATTCTCTATTTGGGATAAAGTGCTCTTCATTACTTTTATATTTGGAACTTTCCCATTAATAGTGAAAACTTTCTCACAAATAGCCCATTGCCGTTTATCTGTATACTGCCAAATTAAACGTACCAGATATGCCAACTCTATTTGAGTTTTTTTCCATTCTAAAGGCTTTTTATTAGGTTCTTTCCCATCTACCCCATAAATATACAACCAATCATCCAACCTCGTTTCCGGCATAAAAAAACCCTCTTTTACCAGATTCTCAAATTGTTTCTTAGCTTTCTGTTCATCGTTCTTATTATAATGTTCATGAACATTATGTTCTTTATCATTTAAGTTTAAAAGCTCATTTGAATGGCTCATGTTCTCTTTATCATTATTATCAAATAGCTTTACAGAAAAATAATCCTCAATATCATTTATTGCTCGATAAAGACGCTCTTGTTTTTCCAGATATTGATTACCGTGTTTAACCTTGATTTCACTTGCATTATCAACAACTTCATTAAACGAATAGTCATTTACACAATGAATAATTTCATCATTGATAGTATTAAGAGAAACTATGTAAGCAAAAATATTTTCTAAAAGGTCTATTTTATTGCAAACACCTTCTGCATATTTTATAATATCATTTTTTGCTAGATTACCTTCTGAAAGCGCCTCTATAAATTCAAATTCTGTCATAATTTTAGATTTTAATTTCTGGAATAAGGTTGACTGCTTTTCTTTTGCTCTCATCTACGATTTTAGCATAAATCTGGGTAGTTTTTACATTAGTATGTCCCAATAACTTAGAAACGGTGTAAATATCAGCCCCAAAGTAAAGCATTAATGTAGCGTTAGTGTGACGGCTCACATGGAATGTTATATGTTTATTAACACCTGCATCCTTAGCCCATCTAGGTAGAAATTTTTCAACGGTTGAAACATGGGGCAAAATAAATACTTTATCTGTATCTTTAGCCTCCCCCCTTTCCGGCAACCATTGTAAGGCATTAGGTGACAAAGGCAAATATAGCGGCTCACCTGTTTTCTGTTGCTTTATTTCTACCTGCATTTCCCCATCTTTAACTTCCTGTATCTTTCCCCATTCAAGGCTCTTTATATCACTATATCTTAGTCCACAAAAACAAGCAAACAAAAAGGCCTGTTTCAATACCTCATATTTACAAGGTGTAGCAATCAAGGCTTTCACTTCTTCAAAAGTAAGATACTGCTTTGTTGCTTCTCCTTGCTGGGGTCTGTCAGCATAAGCAATCTTATGAGCTGGATTTACTTGTAAAATCTCATCTTTAACCGCCTTATTTAAAGCAATCACTACTACATCAAAATAAAGCGCTTTAGCTGCTTCTGATAACGGTTTATTGTATTTTCCCCCTGTTGTATTCAAAAAGTCGATATAACCTAAAAGATAGGCTTTATCAACCTGTTTCAGCGTTATTGCATCACCTTTATATTTTCTCAAATGATATATGGAATTTCTAATAGATTGTGCATAAGCGTTACTTCCCCTTTCCTCGTAACTTACCGCCTGTGCCTCCATATATTCTATAAAATTAGCTTTTGCCTTTCCGCTTACTGAGAAACCATGTTCTCCATTTTGCAAAGCTACAATTTTTTGTGCCTTAATAGCATTGGCAGTTCTTAATGTTTCCTCATTCTGGATTTTATCCGCTTTTGTCTTTTCTGGAATAAGATATAGCTTCAAAAACTCATACTCCCTCTTTCCATCCCTGTAAATATCCAAATAAATAGAAAGATTGCCATTTGCAAGTTTCTTAGTTCTTAACCTGATAGGCTCTTTGGCCTTAGCCGTAATTGTCTTTTTCATTGCCATTTTGTTATTTAATTTGTTACCCATCGCAAATATAACAAATAAAAAAACATCGAGTAACAAACAGGTAACAAAAATAAAACAAGAATTATCCAATAATCAGAAAGAACTTTAAAGAGAAACTAAAGGTATAGCAAAAGAAAAAGCCCCTGTAAAACAGAGGCTTATTTCCTATTTTTAGTTTTTTATTTACTTTTTCTTTCAATACAAAATCAACCACCGAAGTTATCATACATGATAGAAGAGCTTTCAACGCCCA
>UMAT01026311.1_pt1 | contig 19356 bp, 10 predicted proteins | sample 1963781 | NCBI WGS metagenome assembly UMAT01 (sample SAMEA4835923, study PRJEB28245) | human gut metagenome | biome: gut microbiome; material: fecal sample | place: Denmark | collected 2008
AGTTTGAATCTTGCCGTCCTCGTCATATTCCAGTTCGACCACCTTCAGGCTGCGAAGCCAAGTCTTTCCATCAGAAGGCACACAGTCGTGATGGAACAGATACCATTTTCCCTTATATTCCGCAATGGAATGGTGCGTGGTCCATCCCACCACGGGTGTCAGAATCACTCCCTGATACACAAACGGACCATAGGGATTGTCACCTACGGCATAACACAGCAAGTGTGTGTCGCCAGTAGAATAAGAGAAATAATATTTCCCTTTGTACTTGTGCATCCAAGAAGCCTCGAAGAAGCGGTGCGGGTCGCCCGCAGTCAGCGGTTTTCCATCGGCCCCCAGTACAACGACCGGACGCGGTTCTTCTGCGAAGCCGAGCATATCTTCCGACAATTTTACCACCCGGCTCGGCAAGGCTGGTTCATCGGCTTCCGGCAGGAACGGATGTTCAATGGCCTTATTGTCACGATAACGCTGTAGCTGTCCGCCCCAGATACCGCCAAAATACATATAATAACTGCCATCCTCATCACGGAACACAGCCGCATCGATGCTGTAACTGCCCCGAATCGGGTCGGGCTGAGGAATGAACGGGCCTTCCGGCCTGTCACCGATGGCTACTCCCATGCGGAAAATGTCGTTCCGGTCTTTCAACGGAAAATACAGGTAATATTTCCCGTCCTTACAAGCAATGTCACAATCCCAAAGCTGGCGCCCGGCCCAAGGAATATCAGCTACTTTCAAAGCCACGCCATGGTCGACAATTTCCCCATGCATCACGTCGTCGGTAGACAGCACATGATAGTCATTCATGTCAAAATGATCGCCGTTGTCATTTTCCGGAATACCGGATTCACGGTCGTGTGAAGGGTAAATGTACAAGCGGCCATTGAATACATGTACCGACGGGTCTGCCATGTAATCGGCAGGAAACAGATATCTTTCTTCCTTTTTCATACTATGTAATTTTATGAGACCATTTGATGTGGGTCTCCAGTTCAACATTTATTTCTTTGCAGAGGTTACGGAATCGGATGCTTCTTCTATCATTTTCCGTACAAAATCTTTAGGCTGGTAATTCCGGTCGAAAAGCAACGGATAGTCCTTTCTTCCTCGAATCGGGAAATTATTTTTCCAGGAATCCTCATCGGTCACTCCCCAGGCGGTCACTCTTTCCACAATGTCGGCATGCTTTTCAAAAAGCTGAAAGAACTCTTGCATTCTTTTATTCCATGCCTGATTGACAGAATCCGGCAAAGCATCCGGATAGGGATTCAAGGATTTCTTGAAAGCCACCGTATCCGAAATATTGGCACTTCTGCGGGCCGTTGGCAAGGCACTCATCTCCCATTCTGTAATCATCACCTTCACACCGGCTGCCGCAAAGGCAAGCATGCTTTCCTCAAACCGGCGGATGTCCGGATAATCCATTCCCATGTGTCCCTGCATACCCACCGCGTCGATACGCAAGCCCTTTTCTTTCAGCGAACGAACCAGCTTTACCACTCCCTCACGGCGCCCCGGCACATCCATGCCGTAATCATTGTAATATAATTCAGCATCCGGATCGGCTTCGTGCGCATACTGAAAAGCCAATGGAATAAACTCTTCTCCCAAAATCTCGTAGAACTTGCTCTTGCGGTAAGAACCGTCTTCCATAATGGCTTCGTTCACCACATCCCATCCTTTAATCTTGCCTTTGTAGCGTCCGACCACCGTCTGAATATGGGTTTTCATACGCTGTTTCAATACTTCAGGAGAAACATCCTTTCCTTTGTCGTCCACACAAAACCACTCGGGAAGCTGTGAATGCCATATCAAGCAATGTCCTGTCACCGTCATGCCGTTGTCGAGTCCTAACTGAACCAAACGGTCGGCATCCTCAAAATGAAATTCTCCTTCCTTCGGTTGGATTTCCTCACTTTTCATACAGTTCTCTGCCACAATGGCATTGAAATGCCGCTTTACGATTTTCAGTGCGGAAGTGTCCATCCCCGATGACTGGCGGACATTAAGTGCCACTCCCATCAGAAATTTATCCCCAACCACCTCTTTTAATGACTTTTCTGAAACGGTCATTTTGGAAACATTGCTTCCACATGCCATCAGAAAAAGGCTACATAATGCCATCGATACAATGTGTTTGTTCATTTTTCTGTTTATTTCCTAATTAATAATCGTTTTTACTTCTGCGTTCACTCAATTCAGCCTGCATTTTCTCATTATATTCCTTGCTGATAGGATAGAAAAACAGAGCGACTACTCCTACCAGAAAGAAAGCGGCAGGAATCAGGCTGGAAGAAAGGATAATGCCTTGCACAGCCGTATCGTTCTGTACGACGCCCGAACCGGAAGCGTAGCCAAATCCCGACAACAAAAATCCCAGCACAGCCCCACCGATACCCAGACCGGCCTTTAAGGCAAAGACTACTCCCGAGAAGATAAATCCCGTCGCGCGACGATAATTGATATACTCCGAGTGGTCGGCCACATCGGCAATCATCGCCCAAAGCAAAGGCACCGTAGGCGCATAGGCCAGACTCTTCAGGAAGTTCAGCACGAACATCATGCCCACATTATCTTTAGCAGGGAAGTAGAACAGGGCTGTAAAGACGGCTGTCAGTGAGAGGCACACAATAAACGTACGCTTCTTGCCGTATTTGTTCGCCAAAAACTCGGATAAGAAAATCACTCCAAAGAACTGCACCAATGCCCCGACCATATTGAAGACACCAAATCCTACTTCGTATGCCTTATCGGGTGATGTCACAATCAATCCAAAGGCATTGAGCACATGATAGCCGACCGAGTTACCAGGTTCTGCTGCCACCAACCCAATATTATCCAGGAAAGCAAACAACGCAGCTTTATCCACGTAATTCTCAAAATAATAGTTCATGGCACTTCCCCACATGGCCAGTGTGATGAAAACAAACAAGGTCAGGATAAACATGGCCCGCCAAGGCACACTGCCCAATACGTCTTTAATATCCTGACGGGTATCATTTTTTTGGTTAGCCGGTGGAGTGATACGTTCCCTTGCCGAGAAAAATACAATCAAAAGAAAAATAAAACCGACTGCCGCAAACAGGGAAATCGTGCAAAGCCACCCATGCGCCTTGTCTCCCCCATCAGAAAATTTGCTCACCAATGGCAAAGTAAGTCCCTGTACCACAAACTGGGCAATGGTAGAAAAGACGAAACGTACGGAAGTGATACTGGTACGTTCCTTAATGTCCGACGACATCACTCCACCCAAAGAAGAATAAGGCGTATTGTTAAAAGAGTACATTGTCATCAACAATGTATAAGAGATGGTTGCATACACCGCTACCAGCCCTTTTTCCTCAATACCCGGATTATAGAAGGCCAACACATAAAATACCATGAACGGGAGAGCCGTCCACAACACCCATGGACGATATTTTCCCCACCGTGTCTGAGTGCGGTCGGACAGAATACCCACAGTAGGGTCTACAAAAGCATCGACAATACGTGCCACCAACATCACGGTACCTGCAATTGCCCCTTCCAGTCCAAACACGTCCGTATAGAATTTGGTCTGGTAAATCATCATCATCTGAAAGACGAGATTCGCAGAACAATCGCCCAGCCCATAACCGACTTTCTCGGCCATGGACACTTTCTGACTTAGAATATTACTCATTTTTACTTATTTTGTTTTTCATTCTGTATTACTGCTTCCACCAAGCGAGTAGCCGGTGTTTTCTTATCCAGCGGATGAATATCATTCCATTCACCCGTATCACTATTTTTAATCAAGGTTACATAGGGACTTTCCTGTGCCGCTTTTGCCTGCTGCTTTCTCAATTCTGCCCAAGCTGCGCGTCCAGGGTCATTCGGAGCCAGGAAGTCGGCCAATTCCACCACATAGAAAGGTAAGTTTTCATTCTGAAAAAGGGTTCTCCAATCTGCAATCATTGCCGTAAGCAAGGAGGAATATTCCCGCCAGCGACCTACATTCGACTCGCCTTGATACCATACCACCCCTTTGAACACATAATGCTGCAAAGGATGTATCATACCGTTATACAAACCTGTAGGTATATAATGGAAAGCCGTAGAAGAAGGGGAAGGAGGCATCACCGTTCCAATCTTATGTTTCCATGTACCTTCCAAGCTGACTTCCTGATTGCCACACAGCAATTTATACGGTTTTTCTTTTACAAAGGAAGGGCAAGAACCGTAGCTGAACAAACGTACGGTCAGCTGGTTTTTCCCTTCATTCAGGAACTTGGCCGGTACCTGATAAATCCGCGGCGGATACTGATAGGAAACAGACCCCACAAAATGTCCGTTCACATACACAGAATCAGCATCGACCATACAACCTAACCGCAATACTACGTCTTTTCCTGCCCATCCATCGGGCACTACAAACTCTTTTCGGAACCAATGGGTCCCATTCAATGGACGACCGTTACGAAGTGCCCAATTATCTGAAAACATATCTACCCTTTCCCAATCCGTATCATTGTATGACTCGGCATACCAAGGCATTTCACCATGCAGCCCGGCATCCGACCGATACAATTGCTTATTCCATGCCGACTGATGCAGCTGTTCGGTCTCCTTTATTTGAGCCACTAGTGCGGCATCTTCATATAAGGTTTTCTGGTTTACATACTCCGGAAAATCTTTCAACCCTTCCTCGCTAATCCATGCTTCGACCGGTGTACCTCCCCAGCTGGAATTAATAATTCCGACCGGTACTCCTGTCTTTTCCTCCAGCAGTTTAGCAAAGAAATAACAAAGAGCAGAGAAGTTCTGGACGTATTCTTTCGTCATCGGCTGCCATTTGATTGTCCGTACATCCTCCAACGGACGTGAAAAATCATACGCATACGGAACCTTTACATACCGAACAGATAAATTTTCATACGATGCAATCTCTTCAGCATACTTATCCATCACCCGGTTTACCGTCAATTCCATATTCGACTGTCCTGAACACAAGAACACATCCCCAATCAGAATATCTTTTAATAAAATGTCATTGACAGTCATGGAATAAGGGCCTCCCGCTTTCATGGCAGGCAGTGTAACCATCCAGTCTCCCCGCTCATCTGCCACGGTCTGATATTTTTTCTTCAAAAAGTTTACATTTACCTCTTCACCCGGACTGGCTGTGCCCCATATCTTTAAAGAAACCCCTCGTTGAAGTACCATCCCATCGGAAACTAACGCAGGTAAAATGACTTTGGCTGATAAGCCAAAACTACAACAAGAGAGTAAAAGAAGAATCCAAAATACTCTACTAAAATAGGTCTGTGTTTTCATACATTAAATCTTGTATTTTTCATCGATTTGTACCACTACAAAAATAGTAAAAGGCCATGGAACAGGCTCTCACACAGGATACCAACCTCATATCTAGTTGTTACACCATCCTTTCTGCTGTAACAAAAACTTATGGAAATGTTACATCACAAAAAGAAATTCCACCTCAAAGGCCCTTATACAATTTTCCGAATAACTTTTACAAGAACTCACTTTCACCCCTTAAAATCCATTTTCAAAAGCCTAAAAAATCCATGTTTTTTTCATTGACTACTAAAGAAAAATAACTTACTTTGTATCTATAATATTTTGATTCAATTTAGTCCTACAAACCACGTCAATAATGAGAAATAAAACATTCATTATAACCGTTATTTTCTGTCTATTGCCCCTCTTTTGTAAAGGGCAATTTTGCAAGTTATATACTACCCATGGAGAAATTTCCAGCAGTATGATCAACAATATATATCAGGATCAAAAAGGATATATATGGGTAACTACAGAGGACGGGGTGAATAAATTTGATGGAGCAAAGTTTACTAGTTATAGGACTCACAAGAACGACTCCACGTCATTAATAGGAAACCATGTATACAAGGTATTTCAAGATTCCAAAGGTCATTTGTATATTCTTTCTACCAAAGGACTGCAAATCTACGACTACCGGTCGGATACATTCAAAACCATCAAGAAATCGAGTCCGTCTTATAACAATAAAAGTATCACAGAACTTCGTAACGGCAACATTCTGATTGGAACCAGTGGATATGGAATAAAAACTTTGTCAACAGACCACAAAGAAAATTTTCTGATTCAAAACTGGAACCCTTCTTTAAGCGGATATACCATCAACGAAATCATGGAAGACAAAAATGGGAATATCTGGATCTGCACAGAATACCATGGTGTCATCCGAATTGATAAAAACGGAAAGAGATACGATTATTCGCTTGGCACACACAACGGCAACCAGTTCATTAATTGCTGTACAGAAGATTCCTACGGCAATGTATATGTAGGTACCACTGGACGCGGAGTATTCGTTTATCAAAAGGCTGACGATACGTTTCAGCAAATCTTTAAATCCGAGTTCCCCATCAAGGACCTGAAACAAAAAGAGCACTTCATGCTGATTGGCATTGACGGAGAAGGTATTGTTTCCTATAATATTTTGAAAAAAAAGATTGCGGATACAGATTTTTATATTGATAATGTCAACATCAAAAAAAGTAAAGTACATTCCCTTCTAATAGACAACAGTACCAACCTTTGGGTAGGTATTTATCAGAAAGGGGTAGCCTTTATTCCTTTACAAGCCAATATGTTTGGTTATATCGGAAGTTATTCCTCTCTTCGAAACTACATCGGGAATAACTGCATCACAGCCTTATGCGACTATGATGACGGGAAACTCATTGTCGGAACTGATAACGATGGAATCTACCAGCTAAATAACCATTACAATTTTATCCGACATTTGACACCTGAAACAAACCCTGACATACCCTCCACAGTGATGTGTCTGTTCAAAGATTCCCACAAGAATGTATGGATAGGCTCTTACCTGAGTGGACTTTCCTTCATGAACAACAAAGGAGATAGATTTACCAAAGTATCTTTGAAAAACAAAAACGGAAACGAAATCAAACGTGTGTACTGCCTGGCTGAAGACGCTCATAAAAGATTATGGATTGGCACAATGGGAATGGGACTCTATTTCACCGATTTACAAACGTCTATTCAGGAAAATATCAACGTGTACAATACCAAAGAATTGCAAGATGTCAACCAATGGATTGATGCACTTTACTATGCCCAAAATGGAAGATTATACATCGGTACTTATGATGGCATTAAATGTATAGATACTCAAACTCTAAAAGTAGCAGGAAAAGAAAAAGCATTGCTCGGACTTGTTATCTATTCCATTGCAGAAGATCATGAACATCGTATCTGGGCCGGTACATCCGATGGTATTACGGTTATGGACAAGGATTTGAATGTCCTCGAACAATTCACTACCCAAAACGGATTGCCTAACAACTCCGTTTCATCCATCGTAGTGGATAAAAACAATGACATTTGGGTCAGTACCAATCAGGGCATTGCCAAATACAACCCGCAGAAAAACTCCTTCATTCCGTTTTATGCTTCCGACGGCTTATACAACAACGAATTCTCCAGAAATGCGTTCTGCCAATATCCCGACGGTAAAATCCTGTTTGGAGGAACCAACGGAATCATTTTCTTCAATCCGGATGACATCAAGATTCAGAAATTTCAAAGTAAAATCAGACTTACAGGATTTTACTTACATGATAAAGCTGTAAACGAACTTACAAAATCCGGGAATTATCCTGTAATAGACAGTGACATATTCAATACAAAAGAAATTAACCTGGCACATTACGACAACTCTTTCTACATTGAATTCGCTACAGACAATTTCATCGTTCCTCAAAGTTATGTATACTCCATGAACAACGGAACATGGAATTCTTTACCCAAAGGAACTTCCCGTGTATCATTCAGCAACCTTCCGGTAGGAAAGTATGAGTTTAAGATTAAAGCTATCAATGGCTCTGCAGAATCGGAAATAAAAACCATATTCATCCATATTCATCCTGCATGGTATAACTCGACTATAGCTTGGATTATCTATCTGGCCATCATTGGCAGCATAGCTGCCGTCTTCATACATCAGGCGAAAGAAAAATACAGAGTAAGACAAGAGATGCTGAAGCACAAGCACCTGGAAGAAATAAACGAGGCCAAGCTTCAGTTCTTTATCAACATCTCACACGAAATCAGAACCCCAATGTCGCTGATTATAAGTCCGCTGCAAAAGTTAATCTCCACCGATAGCGATACCGAAAGACAGAAAAGCTACTCCCTGATTGAACGTAATGCACAGCGCATACTGAACCTCATCAATCAGTTGATGGACATCCGAAAAATAGACAAGAACCAAATGAAACTCAGTTTCACGGAAGTGGAACTAATAGGTTTTGTCAACGATATCAAGGACACATTTGCCTATCAAGCTGCCAGCAAAGGAGCCCAACTGAACATTATCACACAACTGGACCAACTGAAAGTATGGCTGGACCCAAACAATTTTGACAAAGTGATTTTCAACTTGTTGTCCAATGCTCTCAAGCACATTCAAAATGATGGAAAAATTAATATCTACATTAATGCCATTCACGACAGCAAAGAGAAAGCTCCATTGAACAACTATGCCGAAATCATTATTGAAGACAACGGTTCAGGCATTAAGGAAAGTGAAATGAAGCGTATCTTTGAACGCTTCTATCAGGTGAGTGATGACAGGTCACGTAGCAAAGGAACAGGTATCGGACTACATCTGTCTATGTCACTTGTAAAGATGCACCATGGCACCATTACGGTTAAGAACAACGACAACCAACCAGGATGCAGTTTCACCATACATATCCCGCTAGGATGTGACCACCTCTCATCGGAGGATATGGCCTCAAACTCTCCTGATGCTGCACCTCTTTCTTCCACAGAAGATCATACACTTCAGCACATTCCGCTTCCTCCAGAAGAAAATGAGGAGGAAGAAAACAGTAAAAAGACACCGAGAAAGAAGCACTCGGTCCTCATCGTGGAAGATGAAGACGACATCCGGAATTATTTGCTGACTGAATTAGGCAACCATTTCCGCGTATTAAGTTGCAGCAACGGAAAAGAAGCCATGGAAATCATCATGTCACACATGCCGGATCTGGTACTTAGTGACATCATGATGCCGGAAATAAACGGTATTACCTTGCTCAAAAAGCTGAAGCAGAATATCAAGACCAATCATATTCCGGTCATTCTTCTGACAGCCAAAAACAGTGAAAAAGACTATATTGAAGGGCTCTCACTGGGAGCAGACGCCTACATTGCCAAACCGTTTAACCTGGAAATTCTGATTACAACCATCGAAAATTTGATTCGAAACCGGGAGGTATTGCGCAACAACTTCAGTGGAAAACAGGAACAGGATGGACAGATTGAGGTGGTTCAGCCTCAGTCGGCAGACGAAAAGCTGATGAAAAAGGTGATGAAAGCCATCAACAAGAATCTGAACAATCCAGACCTGAATGCGGAAATGATTGCGGCAGAAGTGGGTATAAGCCGAGTACATCTGTACCGGAAACTTAAGGAAATCACGAACCAGTCCACACGAGATTTCATCCGGAATATCCGACTAAAGCAGGCGGAGATTCTGCTGAAATCAGAAAAGAATTACAGCATTTCTGAAATATCCCAGCTGGTAGGATTTAACAATACCACTTACTTCTCGAATGCCTTCAAAGAATTATATGGCGTTTCTCCAAGCAAATACATGGAATATTGCAAAGAGAACAAAGACAAGCTGGAAGAGGAACCCCAAAATGAACAAGATAAAACGGGGAAACAATAAGAAATAACTAAAAAAGTCTGGCCGTTAAATTTCGACCAGACTTTTTAATTTCCATCAGTTATTCTGCATTCAGAATCTGAAGCATCGTAAGCGCATATCTTTTACCCAGCTCACGATATCCGGCCGCACTGAAATGCAGCCTGTCGGAAACCGCCTCACACCCTTCGGATGAAATGACATGCGCGGAAGGTATTGTTTCCGGCAATTTCTGAATCACCGGATTCATAGAGGCACAAGCTCCTCCCTGCCCATCCGACACAAGTTCACCCACCAACAGAGGCAATGAATTGGGTTTCAAATTGAGATCGGAAAGAATGCTGTCGTACACTTTCTTAACTTTCAACGGCCACTCCGGATCGCCAGTATTTGACTCTCCCTGATGAAACAGAATCCCTTTTATGACTCCACAGCGGGAAGCCTGTCTGGCCAATTCAATCAATCTGGCATAAGGATTTCCATCATACTCGGCCACCATGTTTTTCAGCCAGTTCGGAGAAGTCTCTACGTATGAAGTGTAATTATCTTTATCAAACAATTCGATTTTACAACCTCCTACGGCCACATCAATCACTCCCACCTGTACATTGGCTGGAAGACTATCTACCATTGTGCGACCAAAATAATCTGCAGGAGTCAACCCGGTGCCACATCTTGCCAAAGGGGGAACTGCCGTGTACCACTCCCCTTTCTTTCGTCCTAAGTCCGGACAATCCACAGCTTGAAGCACTTTAAAGCGAGGATTCACATCCACCGTATCGCATACTTCTATTTTTGCATTTCCTTCCATATTCGACTGACCCAAACACAAATAAATATGAAAATTCTCATCCACCTTGCCTGCTTCTGTATGCACCTGTGCAAAAACAGGTCCAAAAGTCAAAGCCATCAACGATGTCAGCGTCGCAATCATTTTCTTCATTTCCATTATTCACAAATTTAGATTCCACTTTTCATTTTTCTTTTTTACACTCTATCAGAAAGTAACTTTCAGCTCCTCTCCCTTATATACGACCGACTTCTCGGCTACTTCTACCGCCCCATTGGAAGACGAAGCGACTTTCACAATCTTCAGCTCCCGAACAGGCTTCATTCCCGCAAATGTCCCCTTCCGTTTACCTATCACCAACGTAGCGTCTTTCTCATTCCAGGCCAGACGGATACAGGAACAAGCTCCTTTTTCATACTCACAGTCTGTTCCATTATCTTCATACAGCTGATAAGTTCCATCCGTTCCGGTATACACCCGAATTTCCCACTCCGATTGCAAAGCCGTCTTAGCCTCGTCCGCATAGCCGGAAGCCAAAGGTAAAATTGTACCCGATTTGACAAATACAGGAATATAATCCGGAGAAACTGAGGTTTGAACCCATCCTGAAGACAAATGCCGGTTGTCATAAAAATCGTACCACCCACCTCGAACGACAGGCAAGTACGTTTTCCAAGTAGCAGGTCCCTCTTCCACAATAGGAGAAACCAGCAGAGAACGACCAAACATATACTGGTATTTCAAAGATAACGCCAACGTATCCTTCGGAAAATCCATCACCAAAGGACGCAACATTGTTCCATCTTCCAGCGAAACCCATGCAGACTCTGAATAGATATAGGGTAGAAGGCGATAACGCAAGGCCAACGATTTACGGGCCATTTCCGTCACTTTGTCTCCGTAGTTCCAAAACTCTGTATTCGTCATATACCCATGCACACGCATCAAAGGCAGAAAAACCGAAGTCTGAAGCCACCGGGAAAACCGTTCATGAAAATGGACATCCGTATACTGTGCATCTCCCGGCCGGAAGAACCCTCCGGCATCGTACGTCCACCAAGGCAGACCACAGACAGAAATTCCCAATCCGGCTACAATCTGACGACGAAACGTATCCCAATCGTTCCCGACATCCCCCGACCAGGTGGCCACTCCATACCGCTGAATGCCCGGGAAGCCACTACGGGTAAGCAAGACCGTTCGGGGACTAAAGAAACCTTGTTTCCCATTGGAAGAAAGGCTTCTCAGACCTTCATATACCGTTTTATTAACCACCAATGGATAGACATTCCGGAACACCTCTCCGGGACAACTTGAGTGATTTACCCGACGCCCCACCAAATCGTCATTCTCCGGTTCTGTGGCATCCAGCCACCAAGCATCTATTCCTATCGGAAGGACCAAGCTATCCCGAAAATTCTGCCAGTAAAAAGAAGCTGCCTCCGGATTAAAGAAATCAATCCAAGGAGTGCCTGGAATATAATAGGCTTTCTCGGCCATCTTTTTTCCCAGCACCGAGTTCTGGTCTACCTTCGACCAGACTGACAGCATCAATCTCATATCCATCCGGTGAAGGCTGTCGACCATTTCCCGAGGAGAAGGGTAATCTGCCTCATCAAAACGCATGGCGTTCCAACCATATTTGCCCCAATACTGCCAGTCCTGCACCATCAAATCGACCGGCAATTTTTCTCTTCGGAACCGAGAGGCTGTTTCCAACAATTCTTTCTGAGAATGAAAACGTTCCCGACAATGAATGTATCCCAAGGCCCATGCCGGCAACATCGGTACTTCTCCCGTCACAGCCCGATAAGAAGCAATCACCTCATCGGCCGTCCCGGCAAAGAAGGTATAATCGATGCCATTAGAAACCGGAGAACGAAAGGTCGTAGTCTGGTCTACTTTCCGGAAATACAGCTTAGGAGTATCCTCCTTCGTCAACTCCGCCTTCAAACGATGTGTTCCCGCTTTCAAGTCAACCAGTACAGAAACTGTAGGTGGCAGCCACAAATTATTCAAGTCTACTACCGTACGTCCGTCAATTTCCAAGTTGTGCCTGCGAGCCATGGAACTTCCAACGTCCAGCATCAAAGCATATTGCCCGTCGGACTCTACTTGCAGGCTACCTGCAAACACATTACTTTCACGTACTTCTTCCTTACCTCCTTCGGTAGAAGTCACATTCACAGTCACCTTATCACCTGAAGCACCCGTTTTCTGGAGCGCAATCACCGAAGAAGACGGGTTAAATTCCGTCAGACCGTAGTTGTTCCACAAAAGTCCGTATCCCTTATTCGACATCACAAAGGGGATGGCAATCTGCGTATTGACCTGAGTCAGCCTCCGCGTCAATCCACGCACATTCAAATACCCATCCTGAAACTGCCCCAGTCCATAAAGATATTCATCGGAAGGAGAATGGAAAGTCTGTGTGGACACATACGTCTGTTCCCCTTGCACAGAAGAAGCCTGAATCTGACCTCCTTCCTCTCCCAATATCACCTTTCCATCCGAAGAAAGGAACGAAATCCGTCCGTCGGATACTGACACCTTTACTCTTACATTCTTTAAAGTCAAAATATACCCACCGTCTTCCTTCTTAAGTGTATAAGCTGGAGCCTTCACTGGAAGATACACCAATTCCGGAAGCTCATGCGCAATCCCCCGGCTTCGAACCACCCTTACAGCACCTTCGGTCAACGGCATTAGCCTCAACCGGGTATCTTCCCGACGGAAAATAACCTGGTCAGTTTCTTTTTTTTCCAGCGTCCATTCTTCTACCTGACAAGTAGACGAGAGGCCGGGGATGTTCCCGGCCACACCTTCTCCTCTCCACCATACACAAGCAAAGAAGAACAACAAACATAGATAACCCCTCTTCATGACATGCACAATTAATAATTCAGCTTCCAATAATCAAAATAAGCAAGATCCTTCGGAGCCTTTCCATTAAAGATAAAATACAGGTCGTGTACTCCTGTCACTTGCGGTATCTGTGCCTCCACAATCCGCCAACGGTCACTTCCTCCCGTCCGCGGCACCTTTATCTTTGCCAACACCTGTCCATCCAGTCCGTCAAGACGTACCTCCATCGTAATCTCTGCATTGTGAGTGTTAGACAAACGGGCTGAAAAACGAGACGGAGCCTTTTCACCGAAATCCACAGACCGAACTTTTGTATAAGCTCCATCCGCTAAAGCAGTAATAAAAACCCCAACTTGAGCGTTATATGAACTTTTCATTTTTTCCGACCAGGCCATGGTCTCTGCTTCCACCTTCCGGTATGGACAAAGAGGTTTCAAGCTTTTTGCGACTCCCTCTTTCACCATCTTCACACACGGAATCTTCCCATCTGCCTGGAAGTCCAACTCTCTGACACACACAGAACGAGTAAAACCACTTCCACCCGGGAGAGAAGCGTCATGATAGAATAAATAAGTTTTTCCTCTGAAATCAGCAATACCCGGATGATTCGTAAAACTTCCTCCTTCAGTAGCCATCAATGTACCTCCGTAATTCCACGGACCTTCCGGACCTTTCGATGTGGCATAAGCCAGATGTTCAGGCACCGGTCCTCCTGCATAGAAAAGATAGTACATTCCTTTACGCTTATACAACCAAGGAGCTTCTTCATACAACGTAGGACGCTGCGGATCTCCCTCCCTACGTCCAAAGGCTTCCGGTTTCATCGGTACCGCATGTATTCCTCCTTCATAAGAAATCATGTCCTCATTCAACTTCACATAATAACAATTGGGATTTCCCCAATACAAATAAGCCTGTCCGTCGTCATCGATAAAGACGGTAGGATCGATATTTCCGTATTCAGCCTGCACAAGCGGAGCTCCCAACGGGTCATAGAAAGGTCCATAAGGGCTGTCGGACACAGCCACTCCGATAGCAGTCTCCCCCTTCAAATCCGTCACAGGTACATACATATAAAATTTCCCGTTACGTTCCATACACTGAGCTGCCCAGGCATCTCCTCCTGCCCACTCAAATGTTTTAAATGACAAAGGCATGGGATGTTCCGTCCAATTTACCATATCATCTGTAGAATAAAGTTTCCAGTCATTCATGGTAAACCAAGTAGACCCATCTTCATCGTGACTGGTATAAAGATACAACCGGTCATTATATACCAAAGGAGCTGGATCGGCCGTATAAGAAGTCTGAATAATGGGATTTTGCGCAGCCACAGTCAAACTGGACAACAGAGCTACCCCCATTGCCAATTTACGCCACCGATTCTTACCATAAATCTTATTAGCCTGTATATATCTCATCAGAATTAGTTGACTCATAATTTTACATTGATTTTTTTACCCGTATAATTAATTGTTTTTTCTTTTCCATCTGCCGTTTTCAAGAGGAAAGTCCGTTCATGGAGCATTCCTTGATATTCGCCTTTTCTGCTTTCAATCGTAAAGGTACGCTTTTTGTCATTCCATTTCATCCATATTTCTGAATAAGCCCCCTTTTCATAATTATAGTTATCAAACTCATCTTCATACAAACAGAAAGTACCATCTGCACCAGGATAAATATGAATATCCAGCTGTTGCCATGATTTCTGCCGGGCATACTGCACCTCCGGTCCGATAGGAATAATACTTCCAGATTTTACATACAAAGGCATCACATCCAAAGGAACTTCTTTCTGCACAGATACACCTCCTGCCAGTTTCTCTCCAGTCCAATAATCATACCAGTCTGCTCCCTCCGGCAAATACACTTCGGTAGACTTCACCGATGAAAAATCAGAAACACGCTCTTCGCCCTGCATTCTGGTGTACATCGGGTCCGTTACAGGCTTCACCAAAATAGACTTTCCGAACATATACTCATTGTTCATGTCCCACACCTTCCTGTCTTTTGGAAAATCCATTACCAGCGCCCGCAAGAAAGTAGACTGATGTGAAGTGACTTCCCAAGAAAGAGAATAGATGTAGGGCAACAAAGAGTAACGAAGATGGATAAACTTCGCAATCGCATCATAATAGGGTTCTCCTTTCTGTCCGAACTGATAAATTTCACGAGGCGCATCCGCACCGTGCGAACGCATCATAGGACAAAAGGCACCAAACTGCAGCCATCTTACATACAGTTCCTTATAATCCGGGTCTGCCAGTTTCTTCGGATATTCACCCAAGAAGAATCCCCCTATATCCGTATTCCAGTTCGGAATAGCGGAAAGAGAGAAATTCAATCCAGCCGGAATCTGCCGCTTAAAAGAATCCCATGTCCCTTGAATATCTCCCGTCCATGTATTCGCCCCATATCGCTGTTGTCCAGCAAATGCGGAACGAGTCAAAATAAACACACGCTTATCGGAAGAGACCTTACGCTGATGGTCGTATACCCCTCCAACCGACATCAACGGATACGCATTACGCACTTTCCGGAAACTTCCCAAGAAAGTCTCTTCATTCAGGTCTTCATCCTTGAAGTTCAGATGGTCAGGTTCCGTAGAATCCATCCACCAGCCATCCATTCCCAAGGCAAACAGTCCTTTGTTCGCATATTTCCAATAGATATCACGGGCTTTTGGATTATAGGCATCGTAAACCCGTACCCCCGACAAATAATCTTCCCGTGGAGGCCACAAATCAGGTCCAGCCAAAGGCCATGTCTGAAAATTGAAAAGCATTCCCTTCTCATCCAGTTCCTTATAAGGCTTTGTCATCGGTCCAAAAGAAGACCAGATAGAGATTATAGCCTTGGCATTCATGCCATGAATATCCTCCATCATTTTTTGAGGATTCCAAAACTCCCCGTTCAGGAATTCCATGGCATTCCACAGATAATTTCCACCCCAATACTGCCAGTCCTGAATGATACCGTCGAGCGGAACCTGCAACTCACGATACTTGCTCACCACTCCTACAATCTCATTCTGACTCTTATACCTTTCCCGACTCTGCCAGAAACCATAAGTCCAAAGAGGGAGCATCGGTACCTGACCTGTCAGTTCACGCATATTGGCTATTACCCCGTCGGCGTTACCACCGGTCATGAAATAATAATCGATGAACTCTCCTACTTCCGATTCAAAAAAGGTTGCCTTTTCATTATCAACAAACCAAGTAGGAGAATAATTGTCCCAAAATACACCATATCCTTTCACAGACTGGAAGAATGTGACCACATCTTCCACGTTTCCTTGAATAAGATACTTATCCTGATTCCGCTGACTGAGTTTTCCACTCTGCATCTGCCCCAAACCATAAATAGGCTCATCTTTGTCCAACTTAAAGACCTGTTTGATACGGTAATCGCCCGTATTTACTCCTTCTTTATATTGTATTAACACAGGTTTTTCCTGTTCTTCCAGCAACACGGCTCCATTCTTGGTTTGGAAAGAGACATTCCCAGTTTCTTTATCCAGCAACACCATTACTTCGGATGACGTAACGGTATATTTCCCGTCGGCCTCCCCATAAGAAAGGTTACATTTATGAGGAGCCAATACCACTGAAAGATTATTACGCTCTGGTATCGTATCGGAAGAAGAAGGATATTTCACCACCCGGGCTATTTCGGGGGTATAAAATACAATTTCTGTCATCAGCTTATCTTCCTCGATATTCAATTTAAGCCCACGTGCAGTTTTTGTAAGCACATTTCCGGCCAACAGTATTCCAGAAGAAGACAGAACAGAAGCAAACGAGAAAATGCCCGTCAAAATAATAGCTTTCATATTCTCATACGATTTATTGTATTTGACCCTTTATTCCACACTCACTTACGTTTGAATTCCCAATAATCCAACTCAAACAAGTCCTTCTTATTCTCACCTTCAAAACTAAGATACAAATCATGGACTCCACTGACCGCATTGACCTCACAGGAATAAAGTTGAGATTTGGACGTTTCGTTTCTCTGCGGTATGGTTACGTTTCCAACAATCTTTCCATCCGGAGCATCCAAACGAATCTTCAGATTTCCTCCCTCAAGCGGCAAAGCGGAAACCTCAAAGCGACGGGCTTTATTCTTTCCAAAGTCCACCCCACGTACACAGATGTACTCTCCATTATTCACATCTACTACCGAAAGAGACTTATCCGCATTGGGAGCTGTTTTCAATCCATATCCCCAAGCCATCGTTTCAGCCTCTACCTTTTGGAAAGGATTGAAAGTACCCACCTGCTCCAGCTTAGTATCCGCCCAATAAGGCACTTCCTGAATGGTTCCATCTTCATTATAGTGCATCTCTGCGACCGATACTGAACGACGTTCATAATGAGTATCTGTTTCCAGTTTCAACAAGTCATAATTCAAACCAAATACATACGATTTTCCTTTATAATCCATAATACCCGGATGATTTCCACGGGTTCTGACCGTAGGACGCATGATGTATCCCTTGGTCTTCCATGGACCTGTAGGGCTGTCACTCATGGCATAGCCGATACCTTCCGGACAACAGGTAGAAGCAAAAGCCAGATAATAGTGTCCATTACGTTTATAGAACCACGGTCCTTCCTGATAATGCTCCGGAGTTTCCTTCAATTTCACGATATCTCCGGAATATGAAATCATATCCTCATTCAATTTCACATAATAACAGTTAGGATTTCCCCAGTACATATAAGCTTGTCCGTCCTCATCAATAAAGACAGTTGGATCAATGTCATCCCAGTGTTCTTTCTGCCATACCAGAGGTTTCCCAAGAGGGTCTTTGAATGGTCCGTAAGGACTGTCGGACACCAGTACACCGATACCATTTCCATGAATCGGGCAATACATATAAAATTTTCCATTGCGTTCAACCACTTGCTCGGCCCAAGCTCCATTGTCACGTTTCACCCAATCAAAACTTTTGAGTGAAGCCACTGCTCCATGGTCGGTCCAGTTTACCATATCCGTAGAGGTGTACAACAACCAATCCTGCATCTTAAATCCTTCCGCATCATCCTCATCGTGAGTCGTATAAAGAAATACCGTATCATTATATACCATCGGTGCCGGATCGGCTGTATACTTTGTCTGAATAATCGGTCGCTGCGCATTTACATTCAAACAACTCAATAATCCGCAGCTACCACATAACCATAGAATCTTACTAATATTCATAATATTCAAAATTTAAGTCATTCATTAATTCATAACACTTGTCACTCAGACATTCTCCACCAGTCAAAATTAAAAAGCTTACAGCCCTTTCTACCCTTAAAACAGAAGTACAAATCATGCACGCCCGAAACAGGCTCTCCATCTTGTTTCACCGCGGTTTCCAAAGTCTTCCACATTTCCCATCCTCCGGTATGCGGAACTTGCACTTCCGCAATCAACGTTCCACCTATACTGTCGGCATGCACTTCAATGGTTCCACCCCTCAATGCACTTGCCACACTAACTTCCAATCGGCTGGCACCTTTCTTTCCTAAATCAACTTCCCTCACCTTCAGGTAATCACCGTTATGAATGTCCGACACATAGATTCCTGTCTGGTCATTTGGTTCCGTCTTCACTCCTTCAGAAAAAGCCATGGTCTCCGCTTCCACACGTTGATAAGGGTTAAAGGTGCCTATCGGTTTTACGCCTTCTTGCGTAGCATTGATCACAGGAAAAGTTCCGTCTGCATTATACTTAAACTCTTCCACAGCTACAGAACGTCCGAATCCACCCCCTCCTGGCAACTTTCCGGTATGATAAAAGAAATAAGAATTCCCTTTATAATCAATCACCCCGCAATGATTCGTAAATGAACCCGTATCCTGCAAAGGCATAATTTCTCCCATATACTTCCAAGGACCCACCGGCGATTTACTCATGGAATATGCAATATGTTCCGGAACACCTCCTGCTGCATACAGCAAATAATAATTATCCTTCCGCTTGTAAAACCACG
>UMAT01017463.1_pt1 | contig 19037 bp, 15 predicted proteins | sample 1963781 | NCBI WGS metagenome assembly UMAT01 (sample SAMEA4835923, study PRJEB28245) | human gut metagenome | biome: gut microbiome; material: fecal sample | place: Denmark | collected 2008
TTTATCACATTCTTTTTTGTCAAACAAATCGGGTATGGGGGCAAAATTATCCACACTCGGATACTATCTGCAGCGTTGGGGATTCAGCGTTCAGCGACCTGTAAAGCGTGCATACAAGCAGGATCAGGAGAAAATCGACAAGTGGCTGAATGAGGAATTTCCCGGCATCACAGAGCGTGCAAACGCTGAAAATGCAGAGATTTTCTTTGGCGATGAAACCAATATTCAGAACACTTGTAACTATATGAGAGGATACGCGCCGAAAGGGCAAACGCCTGTTGTAAGAACAGAATCACAAAAATTCAAGATCAATATGCTTTCAGCTGTTTCCAAAAGAGGCAAGTTGAGATTTGTGCTGTACAAAGATAATATGAATTCCGATAAACTGATCGATTTTATGAGGAGACTCGTGCATGACGGCACGAAGAAAGTGTTTCTTATTCTTGATAATTTGCGAGTGCATCACTCAAAAAAGGTACAGGCGTGGCTGGATAAGCATAAAGAAGAAATAGAAGTATTCTATCTCCCGCCTTATGCACCTGAATATAATCCTGATGAATTGGTGAACAGTGATCTGAAACGTTCCGTAGGAAAGAAAGCCTCTCCGAATTCAAAAGAAGAATTGGAGCATAATGTCCGTTCACATTTGAAATCATTACAGCTCAATCCTTCTAAAATCAGTTCTTTCTTTCATGCACCATATACGAAATACGCCGCTTGATTTTGGCAAGGTTTAATTGGTGGGACAATAGTGAACTGCCACAGTATGATTCTGAACAGCAGCCGCAATGTTACAGCTATAGGGCTCGGAGGTGACCACTTCTTCCTGCCCGGTCACCGGGCTATGAAAAACTGCAACGATGCGGTATACCACATTGCGCCCCTTGGCATAAACCTTCGGGTTCTCCCGAAACTCCCTGCCGAAAAAGTAGGGAATCCGCTTGATTTCACGAACCCCCCCCACTACAGAAGGACAGGACAACATAAACTGCATATGCGAAATCCTGGTTCGGCATTTCCTGTTTTTTGTCACATCAGAAAACACGCACACCAGAATCAATGCCGCCGCCACCATGCAGAAGTATTTCACATCAGAAAAGGAAGCCCCGTTTTTGACAAAAAGGCATGTGAGCAGCCCTGCTCCCACAGCGATGACAACAGCCAGGCTCGTACCCATTCTTGTCTTTGCATAGCCCATTGGAACAACTTGGTTCATAACGTTTCCTTTCGCAAATTATGACAACACCGCACAGAGCTTGCTCGGCAGATATACAAACCGCCAGGCGGGCTTGATGCGGTGCTGCCCTATGTTTTCATCAGAATACCACAACAGCACCACAAAATTGTGATGCTGCTGCAATCAATTTATATGTATGAGATCTGTTACCGGACTCTGCGCTTTTTCCTTACGCCGTATGCCGAAAGAATCGCCAATGCCGCAAGGATCTCAACCGTGATCCGAATGCCCTGCTCTCCGGTCTTAGGCGGCTTCACCGCATCCACTGCAGTAACCGTTGTAGTGCCGGTCACATCCGCAGATGCATCATCTGTAGATGCTGTGGTTGTTGTGGTTGTTGTAGTGGTAGTAACAGTGGTTATAATGGGATCGGGATTCTCCCCAGGATCCTCATCGTCCTTTCCGTCAGAGGGCGTTACGTCATATTCCGGCAAATCGCTGTCATCCGGATCCGTCAGCTCCTGGTTCTGATAGATTGCAACCGGAATGCAGTTATTGGCCTGATTCAGCTCAGAACCCCGTGTATCCGCCTGTATAAACAGATACTTGACTCCGTTCTCATCAATCTCCACATCACTCAGATTGATTTCCTCCAGAAGCAGGTAATCCTCCTGGCTGGTGATCACTCCGGCGTTTTTCATATCGATTTGCAAACCGTCCATAGAATCCTCACAGATCTTAATGGTGGTTTCGGCAGGTGTTCCTGTCAGATTGGATGCCGTAATGGCAAGGATCACGCTATCCTCCAGATAGTATGTATCCACATCCAGGGAGATATCCGGCATACCGATGGTCACAACGGCATTTGCCGTACAGGTACCATTGAAAACGGTCAGCGTATACTCCCCCACTTCGTGAATGTCCGTGGTATCCATGGGGCAAACAAGGGATACGGATTCACCGGGCGCAATGCTGACTGCCTTCTCTGCACTGAACAGAGTTTTGTCTGCATTGGAAAGCTCCGCCTGAATGTCATGAACGGTCTTGGAGGTATTGTTGGTCAGCTTGAAAAGCACGGACTGCTCCCCAGTGATGGGGTCGTATTCTACAGTGGCATATTCAATATCCAGGCTCTCCGCATGAGCAGCCTCCAGATATACAAGGGATGTTGTGTTATCCGCATCCCTGCCATTGAGAACAATGGAATATCTGCCCTGATCCCAGGAAGCACTGTAGTTGAATACGCTGAAGCCCTCCGGAACTGTCAGTTCCATTGCCTCGCTCCATGCACCGTTTTCGTTGACAGAAATAAAGAACTGCGCTCCATCGGAGAAAATCAGACTCTTGCCATCGTCCGCCATCACAAAGGTGCCGGACAGTGCACTCAGCTGACCATCCACAGCAGTCAGGGCTGCGCTGTCAGGCGTGCAGATGTAAAGCTTGCCGTTCTTTACGCAGTACAGCTTACCGTCCCGGAAGGAAATACCCGTCAGTGTATCTGCTCCGGAAGCAATCACCCGATCCTTGCCGTTGCATACCATATGCAATGCAGAGCCGGATGCGCCGTTGAGCGTGTAGGCAGCGTACAGGGTTCCGTTGTGATATGCAGCAGCCAGCTCGGAAACGTAGGAATCCGCATTCGTCAGCTGGTAGGGCTTGCCCCACTTGCCGTCTGTAAAATCAGACGCCAGAATCATGCCGCTAGACTGAAAGATATCTTCCAGATTCCCACTGCTCTTGACCCATACAGCCGTCATCTTGTCCCCGTCAAAGGCAAGGGTGGGAAGCATATCCGGTGTAGAATCCTTCAGCACGCAGGCTGTGTCTGCAAAAGCCGTGCCGTTCCACTTGGCCGTGAAGATATCTGTAGAAGCCAGTGCCTGTGCAGCCATCTGGGAAAGGTCACCGCCCTGGATCACTGCATTCTGCTTCTGCCAGATCAGATAGATATCATCGCCGTTTTCGACCAGTCTTGCGGTCAGATCCGCACTTTCGGACTGGTTGACGCACTGGGGCTCAGACCAGACGCCGTTGTCATAATAGGAGAACATCAGCTTTGTGCTGTTGAGCAACTCCGCATCCGGGTCCGTGGTCTGCCATACCAGCACCTTGCTGCCCCCTGCTTCTGCAATCAGAGGGATCGTACTGGGGAGTACGCCGCTTTGCAGCACATTGACCCCATCTCCTGTTGTACCGTTCCATGCAGAGGTCTGGCTCAGATAGTCCGTATCCATCAGCTCCGGATGCGTATCCGCATCTCCTGTACCGCCTGCGGCAACGCCCTTGGCGGCACTCCGGTTCTGCTTCGGCCACAAGGTCCATGTTTTGCTTGCAAAGTCATAGGAAAAGTCAATGACAAAGAGAAGGTAAGCCTCTACGAAGGCTTTCAAGGTCACAGTACCGGTGCGCTCGGGCGCAACGCTGACTTCAAAATCCACGCCGCCGCCTGCGCCCACGGACACAAGACCGCTTACGCCAAAGCCGCCGCTGATGCTGCCGCTGACGGTGATAGACGCCTCGCCCTGGAAGGATGCACCGCCGCCGTTTGCATACAGAGTCATGCCAGTCAGCGTGTTCATCTCGGCTCCCACCTTGACATTCAGATACAGAGGAACCACAGCCAACAGGAACTGCTGCGTATAGGACAGCTCGCCTCCAACGGTAATGGCAATGCCGCCGCCCTGGGAAACAATATTGTGATTTGCATCGTAAACCATTTCATAGTAGCCCAGTCCTTCCACCGTCGTGTCCGGAACGATTCCCAAAGAACCATGGGCGGCAAGCTTCCCGGAGGAGTTAATCTTGTTGCAGAGGCCATTGATCAGTCTGTCCGCCTTATTTACATCATCCATATAATTGGTAAAGGACTGCTTGAAATAATCGTAGATCCCCTTGGATTCATCCGCCGTTTTCGCATCCACGCCAATCAGGAATCTGACTGTGCAGGTGCCCTCGTCCTCGTTCTGCTCACTGGTTACCTGGACAGGCAGCATGGGCAGGGATACTTCAAAGTTATCTCCCACCAGGGATGCCACATCTTCACTGCCGGTAGCGCCCTTCTGATCCGGTGTGATCTGGAACTGATCGCTGAATGCGTCCGGATCCACATCCGGTGTATCCGCATGGGGATTGACCTTGAGGCAGATTCTTCTGCGCTCGGATACCGTACCATCCGCACTTCTGAGAATCAGATACACATCCTTGCCCGGCGCAAGCATTTTGCCCGGCGCAAAAGAGAAAATGCCGGTTGTGCTGGTGAGCTTTTTGCCCTCTGCACCATACTGCACCAGCTCATATTTGCCGGGGGTATGCCCGTTCCATTCCGCTGTCACCTGAATCCGGCACATATCCGACTTGTTCTCCGTAAAGAATACCGAATTGGTGAAAAGATCCTTCTCCTTGTTGGTTTCAGTTGCGAGGATGGGGTATGGCTTTCCGTTGGAGGTATCGTTTTTCAGATAGAACACATGGACGGAGCGTTTTTGGGGAGTGTATACAGCTCCGCTTGTCAGATAGCCCTCCGCAGACACGATCACTGTCTGCTGGGAAGTTGCCCCGCCAAGATTCACCATACCATCCTTGTCGGTTTTGAAGGTTTTGTTGCCGATCTTTACAACAGCGCCGGCAATGGGCTTTTTCGTATCAGCTGCATTGACCAGTATATGGTGCTGGTTGATGCTCATACGATATTCCCGCAGCTGCTGCGCAGCGTCCCCGTTAAAGTCGCTGACCTTCAGCGCATACAAAAACAGATCGTCCATGATCTTTTTTGCATAATTATCCTGGTGATAATAGGAATGCTCAATGGTCAGACCGGACGCAATGACCCGGCCTTTGCCCAGAGGGTATTCCACCAGGGTGGGATTATCCGATTCACTGGAGCGAACCAGGATATTTGCACCTGCCGGCAAAGTGGATTCGATAAATTCAGAATGACTGCAATATGTAGAGAACCACATCTGATCCTCTTTCCCCTCCACCACTGCGCCATCTCCGTCAGAAAGAGCCGCAGTCAGAATGGGGTGCTTAGGATCCGCTACATAATTATACTCTGTATAGTCCAGGATCTTTTCAACATTGCCGGGAAGCGCACCGGTCAGATTGCCGTCAGCCCAGCCCCCGTCCGCTGCGCCAAACACAATCACGCCGCCGAGAGAAGCATACAGCTCCATGTAATCCTTGAACTCCAGATAGTTGTTGTAGGTGGAAAACGCCTGATCGTCCGCAAAGATGACCACAGAGTAATCCTCCAGTTCAACATCCAGAAATTCCGTTGTGGTGACCTTCTGATAGTCCACGCCGATATCTCCAAGCACTTTGGTATTCGCATTGGAGTCCCAGGGGAGATTGTCCTGGATCAGCAGAACCTTTTTCTGGGCGGCTGCCTTCTGTGCGGCGCTGACGCAGACCTGGGTAAGGAGCTGCATTTGCGTCGTGATGGAAAGCACGGCGGCGCACGCAACAGAGGTGATCTGTTTTAGAATTTTCTTCATTTTTACATTCCTTCCGTTTGGATCATATAGATATGCATATACATCACTATTGTATCAGTGTCTGATTTGTTTGTCAATGCGTTGCCAAGCCGCAAAGAAGAAACTGGCGCATATATTTCCAGAATTTTTATTGTAAATAGAAAGCGGCTGTGCACATCATGAACACAACCGCTTTATGGCTTCTACTCTCACAAAAAATAATCTTATGCCGCTTTTTATTTCTTCACTTCAATGCTAAAGTTACCGTCCTTATCGATTTTCAGACTTAGTGTTTTTACATATCTGTCATAAAAGCTCTTTTTCTCACTGTCGGTTCCTTCGATTCTTGCCTCCAAATACAAGTGCTCCACCAGATCCCGACCGTTGATGTACAAAATATCCGGCAAATACTGTTCCAGGATACCAAGCAGCACGGCTCTTTTAAAGCCATCCACATTTCCGGAGCAGAAATCGTCAATGGAACAGTAGTAAATATCATGCTCCTCCAACGCATTTTTGATTGCACGGCCGCAATTTGCATACTCATACATCACCAGGAACTTCGCATTTGGCAGGGATGTAATCAACCCCCAGAAATCAGAATCACTGGATACAAGGATAAAGGAGTCGATTCCTTCCGCATAGTGATTCTGGCAAACACCTGCGGTCATGACGATATCCACCAGGCTCTTTCTCTCGGTTACACGATCTATGACAATATGCTCGACCGGAATCGTAATAAACTTCGTCAGCCACCGCCAGCCCACAGTTGTATGATGATCGTCATATAAATAAATTTTTTCTATTTTACTGAGCTCATCCTGATTGAGATTTTTCAGCGTGGCATACAGCTTATACACATCAGAATTTTCACAATCCACGGCAATGACCGTTCTCATGCTGCAACGCAGAAAATCATAAATGCTGTTTTTCGTTTCCGCATTTGCATCCTTGTACTTGCTTGGATCATCAAACGTATCATGATGCAAACCATAGATGATTTGTAAAAATTTTCTGTCAGAAAGCAGCATAGAACCGCAGTCATACGGTGTCCAATAAATGTACTGCTGAAAGGGGTAGCAGTTTTTGTTTGCCATGTATTTTTCAAATTCACGCTTCAGCGCAATGGAATTATGATAATGCGGAATTACAAAAAGCTCTCTGATATAGGTCCACTCGCACCAATCCGGGAACAATACAGCCACGGCATCAATGTATTTATTGATCAGATCATTGAGATCCAGCATGTATTTTTCAGACCGATAATTTGCCTTAATAATCGGAATGCCCCATGATTCCAACGTCGCAATGTTCTTATGGTCATACCACTCCAAGGATGTCAGATTTTTTAGATTGTATCGCATTTCATCATCGGTTTTCTTAAACGTACAGAAAAGCGTTGTACGCAATTTACAGAGATAGCGAATGATCGTGGCTGACTGGGATGCATAAAGGGATTGCAATAAATCCTGACTGGACTCCATAAAGCACTGCTCCAGGACGTTTTTTCGGACACCAATCAGATACGCAATGGTTGTCACAAGATCTTTCGTATCAACTGTCGTATTCTGCTTCATGCTTTACACCTCCGGTAAATCAAACTGGTTTTATATAATTGTATAGAACCAGTATATCAGATATCCGTTATGGATTCAATCAGATTTTGTGAATACAGGGTGGTTTCACACAATTTTCAGAGGCGGACACAAAAACCGAAGGCAGTCCCACACAAGCGTTGTGCGAAACTGCCCTCGTTTATAATTGATAATCCTTTTGCCTTATGTACAAGAAAACGCAATACGCTGATCCACCGGCAGCGTAGTCACCGACAGCCACATTTTCTCGTGCTCCAGGTTTTTGAATTGATTCGGGAGAAAATTCCTCTCATAGAGATTGTACGCAATCTTCACCGTCGTACTGGTATTGGTTCTGACGGCGCAGGCGTGAGCCTGGTCGTAGTCACCCTCAAAAAAGGGATTGATGCAGGCAGTGACCTCATTGTCGTAGTATGTGAACCAATTGCTTCCAAGGACAGGAAGCGCATAAAAGGTCAGTCCTTTTGGATAATCCCCCTCATTGGCAACCGTCAGGGTCAGCTCCAGGTACTTTTCCGACAGGAAATGAAAATCCTCCGGCTTCTTGCCCAACTCTTTCAGATAATCCTCTGCATCTATCATGCGGGCGGATTCCAGCGAAACAGAATAGCCGGGCTGTTCCAATGCATTATTCGAGATATTGTCACCAAAGGACACCATTTCGTGCATGCCGTATACCGCAGAGGGCCCCTCATAATGCACAGCAAAGGTACCACCGTTCACCTTATAATACCGCACACACCAAGCCACCAGGCAGACGATCAGAGTTGCTGCGATAATCGGCTTTTTCATTCGGCAGTTCCCTCCGCATCCATGTGCTTTTCATCTGTGATTCTGCCGTGCTCAATGGTGTAGATCGTGTCGCAAACACCCTCCAGGGTGACGTGGTCGTGACAGGTCATGATCACCAGCGCACCTCGCTCCCGTTCTTCGGCAATCAGTTTTTTTGTCAGCGCAACACCGTCTGAATCCAGGGCGTTTGTAGGCTCATCCAGAATCACAAGCTCCGGCGATTCCATGATAGCCGCCGCAATCCCAAGGCGCTGCTTCATACCCAGAGAATACTTGCGGTACTTCTTTTTGTCCTTCGGATCAAGACCCACCCGGGCAATCGCCTTTCTGACCGTTTCGTCCGTAATCTTTCCCTGAATGGACGCCAGCAGCTTCAGATTCTCAAACCCACTCATTCCGCCCAAAAAGGCAGGGCTTTCGATCAAAATTCCCATGCTCGGGGGAAAACTGATGTCCTTTCCAAGCACCTTTTCGTCAAATTGAATCTCTCCTTCGGTGGGAATGATCAAACCCGCTATAAGCCGCATGAGCATGGTTTTTCCGCAGCCATTATATCCGCAGAGTCCATACACAGTACCGCTGTGCAAGGTCAGATTCACCTGGTCTGCAACGAGATTCCCCTTGATTTTCTTCACAACATTTTTTACTGTGATTGTCATATGCCACCTCATTCCTTATTGGGCAAAATATCATATCGTTTGAAATACAATGCGCCAGCTATGATTACTGCTGCAATCAGTCCCAGGCAAATCCACATGCCGGTCATGGCAGGATACGCCTCCTCATAGAACCAATCGCTCCGGGTGGTCATAGCACAGCGGGAAAATGCTGCCGGTGTATCGTCCAGTACTCCAAACATCAGCACGCCGATGCTGATCAGATAGCTGTACATGGGTTTGCAAAACAGGCAGAGCAGCATCTGGAGCATATTCAGCGTACAGAGCACCAGCATAGGTGCCAGCAACAGCCAGACCCGCTGCAGCACAGTCAGATCCGGAGCGCCCTTGAACAAGTAAACAACGCTCCTGTCTGCGGTGATCGTCAGGATATCCGGCGTGTTCGTAAATGTAATATCATAGCCATTGAGTACGCTGAACAGCAGGGCTGTCAACAGGAACAGCACATAGAACCAGACCCCGGATGCAATGCACCAGACGCATTTGGCGCCCCACCATGCCCCTCGTTTCCGGGAGCGTGTCAGCACCTGAATGCCGAACTGGGTCAGATCATTGTGCATATAATCAAAATTGATGAAAACTGCAAAGACAAACAGCGCAATCCAGAAATAGGGCAGCGCAATCACCGTACTGGGATCCGGCGCCTTGGTGATGGGATCGCATCCGTGAAAAAGCTCTGCGATCAGATCCAAAAAGGTCGTGGGGCTTTTAATACCCCCGTATGCTTTAAACATGTTGAGATTGATGTCCGCAGACATACACTCAAACAGGCAAAGGATCGGCACCAATATGTACCGCTTGTTCCGGAGGATCCCCTCCCGGATATCACTTAAAATCAGCTTAAAGGCACTCATATTTTCTACCTCGCAGCACATAAATCAGTGTGGACACAACCACAATGAACCCGATGCTTGAAAAGACAGTGACCGGCAGGTTGGCAGCCAGGGGGGCGGCACACAGCTGCTCCGTCCAGACCAGTGCGATTGCCTTTCCGTTGATCGCAATTCGATACTTCTGCATTGCAAAGACAGCCAGAAGCTGCTGTGCCGTAAACACAAGAAAGGGCACCACACTGGAAACGATGTGATTTTTGATCAGCATGCCTGCTGCCGTACCCATGCTTGCCATGGCGCCGCCCCAGAGAAATGCCATACCGCACCACATCAGTACAAACAGATACGGGCTTTGATAAAAAGCCACAGAGCCAAATGTAAAGGGGCCCGCAGGTGATACCAGGTCATCGGGGATGGGCCAGAATGCCGGCGAAAAGGTGCCGAGCAGCATAAAATCCAGAACCAGCGCACCCACAAAGATCATGCCCCCACTGATGAACGAAACCAGGTATTTTGCGGTAAAATACCTCCTTCGCCCGATGCGGGTAACGGTTTGTGCAATGTACCCGGTACTCCGGTCGTAGCTGACGCTCCAGCTATAGGCAAAGGCAGTCAGAAGGGGCAGCACTATATGCAGGTAGGAACCTGCACCAATGGCCGGCTGGGTACCCAGCCATTTATTGAAAACACTGGTATATACGTCAACATCCTGCTGGTACAGCCGGAACCAGGCAAACACGTCTGCAATCACGATCAGTGCAGCAGCGACAGCGGAAAACAGCAGGGTCTTGCTGCGTATCATACGCTTCCATTCAAATACAAATATTCGCTTCATTCCACACCTCATTTCAAGTTCAGATCAACTGTTGTGCCAAGTGTGACGGGATATGCTGTTACAAACTGCACATGCTTCAGTGCCGTATCCTTATCCGATGCAATCTCTGACCAGCGAACCAGGTACGACACCTCAAATTCGGTGGTTTCCCCCGGCTCCAGGTGAAACGCAAAGTAGTTTCCGCTGCATGCATCGTGTTTACTGAAATAAAATGAAATTCCATCTGTGCAGCCACCTAAAGCATCTATCACGAAATCATATTCTTCATAAAACTCCGGATCTGTCGCATGCCACGGCGAAGTCGCATTGACATTCTCCACGGTAAAGTGCAGGGTCACGATCACCCCATCGTGCAGCAGTTTTCCGCTTGCCTGATCATAGTGCATGCCGTCCACCACACTGTATGGACACGTATCCTCCAATGCAATTCCCGCCTCCGCAAAGGTCGCAAACACCTCTGCCCGATCAATGGTCACATAGATTTCCCCACTACCATGAGATTGTACCAGGTTTTTCGCGTAAAAGCGTTCCCCCAGGGCAGCGTACCTGGGAGCCTCCGGCGTTTTTGTGGAGCCGGAATCGGAACCACTATCGGTGCTGTCGGCACTATTGACTGCGGCAGAATCACGCTGGGCTTCTGACCAGGTTTCAATCTGAATGTCCCCAAACGTACAGGCGTTCAGCAGCAAAAGCGCACAGGCAAGGGTGCCGCAGAAAAAAGTTCGCTTCATTCCACACCTCACTTCAAGTTCAGATCAACCCACGGACCGCGGTTTTTAGTGTCTGCCGTTTGAAACACCACAGACTCCAGTGGAACGTTTTCTAGGCGAACCAGGTACGACGCCTCAAATTCGGTGGTTTCCCCCGGCTCCAGGTGAAACGCATAGTAGCTTCCGCTGCATGCATCGTGTTTACTGAAATAAAAATTAGGGCCCTCTGTGCAGGCACCTAAGGCATCCACCCGGAAATCATATTCTTCATAAAACTCCGGCTCCCACGCATGCTCCGGTGAGGTCGCATTGACATTCTCCACGGTAAAGTGCAGGGTCACGATCACGCCATCATGCAGCAGCTTTCCGCTTGCCTGATCATAGTGCATGCCGTCCACCACACTGTACGGAAACGTATCCTCCAATGCGATTCCCGCCTCTGCAAAGGTCGTAAACACCTCTGCCCGATCAACGGTCACATAGATTTCCCCACTGCCAGCAGGTGGACTTACCAGGTTTTCTGAGTAAAAACGTTCTCCCAAAGCAGTTTGGAATTTGATCTCCGGCTTTTTTGCGGAGCCGGAATCAGAGCCACTATCGGTGCTGTCGGCACTATTGACTGCGGCAGAATCACGCTGGGCTTCTGACCAGGTTTCAATCTGAATGTCCCCAAACGTACAGGCGTTCAGCAGCAAAAGCGCACAGGCAAGGGTGCCGCAGAAAAAAGTTCGCTTCATATCTTCCACCTTTTGTTCGTCAAGTTCTCTCTGACAGGAAAACAAGATGCCGGACTGCATGAGATCATTCCGCCCGGCATCCTGCTGCTTAAAATCGGGCGCTAGTTGGCAACGGTCACGCTCAGGTTGCCGGAAAAGTCCGGACTCCATACACCGGTAATGGTGGACGGGTTATAATAGCTTGTGGAAGCAAACTTCAGACCGGCGCAGGCATCCCCACGCTCATAGATCAGGTTCTTGACAACATACCGAGTACCTGCCGAAACTGTAACCCGAGCGGTGGAACGACCATTTTTGTTGCAGGTTCTGTTTGCCACAGCAGAGGACCACCAGGTATCGCTCAGCCCCCAGGTCTGAACATACACATCACGGTCTGCAGCCGTAAGATAAATGTACACGCTGGAATTGTTCGTCTTGACTCTGACACCTTTCTCATCCACAGGCAATTCCGTATAAGTATCGGCAATGCCGGGAGCCGCAGTGAAGTTGGTGATCCTAGTATCCCCTGTGTTTGCGGCGTGTACGCTCATCCCCCCCAGGCTTACCGTAAGGGACGCCGTCGCCATCAACAGTGCAAGCGTTCTTTTCAGTGTTTTTTTCATTCTGAATTCCTCCTTTGATTTGAGATTGATTTGATAATTACAGCTTTTTCTCCCGAAAGCCTGACCGTTAAATCAGGAAAAAGCAATTACCCTACAGTCTGGGCACGTTTCACCCATATTATCGAAATTACTCGTTTTTTATCCTTAATTGCATTATACAGTATCCTGGTGGTCTTTGTCAATACCATTATTAGATTTTTTTGAAAATAGGACTGTAGAAACAATGGTGCATAAAAAAGGCGAATACAAGCAGAACGCCCCAGTAGATGCTCTCCGTGCCGCTGTTCATCCCACAAACACTTCATCTTTTTGCACGCATCTACTATATAAACGATTGAGCATGCCAAAAAGATGTCACCCCCGTCAAAGTTTACAGAAAGTTCACAATTTTGATGCCACCAACGAGAGGACAATGCCTGGAGGACTTTGGAAAATGGTCAGGGGTGATGCTGCCTACGGAAATGCGAATAGATAAAGCAGACCCCGCATCACTGGTTTTCAGCGGTGCGGGGTTGTTTGTTAGAATTGGATCTGAAGCCATTTTTCCAATTGTTCCTGCTCTATGATTTTTTGCAGCAATGGCGGATAATTGTTCTGTTAATACGTAAGGAGTATGTTCAGCAGCAGCTAATAACAAAGTCGGGTATCCGTAAAGCGAGTTGATTTTCTTTTCAAGAACACATTGCTTTATGCGCAGACCATGCCGGGAAAGGTTCAAAATCACACCTCAGGCAGAATTCTGTCGGTGCAGTTTCCGGTAGTCCGTTGCAGTCATGCCGGTTTTCTCCCGGAACTGTCGCATGAAGTGGTTTTCATTGTTGTAGCCACACTGTAAAGCTACCTCCCGGATACGTAAATCGGTGTGAGACAGCAGCTGTGCGGCTCGCTTCAACCTAACACTGATGATGTCATCCTTGATGCTGGAGGCAAACACCTGCTTGTATAATCTCTGCAAATGACTTTTACTGATGCAAAGCTGCTCTGCAATGTCTGAAATATTCCACTCCAGCTGGGGATTTACAACCATGCGCCGACGCATGCGAATAATCTGTGCTTTGTAGTCCAGGTAATGATTCTGAACAGTCTGTTTCTGTTGCATTAGCTGCAGCACCCCCTGCTCCAGTTGCTGTTCGACCGCTTCCCGGCTTGTGGAAGTCAATTGCACAGTATAATCGATAAATTCCGGAACCTGCCGGATTTTGAATCGGGCACGCAGACTGTTTTCCACAAATGCCGTCAAATCCACAATGGATGCTGCTTCATTTTCTCCAGGCTGCATCGGCATTAAGACAGCAAATATACTGTCCTCGATTCTACAGCACAGCCGATGTGTGTGATAACTCCGAATGGCTTCTCCGATTGCTGCAGCTGGATCCAACTGATTGATCTGATCCGGATAGTAAGTTAGTAACAACAGCACACAACGATTTCCCGCTTTCAAATATCCGGCAGTCACTTCTGGCAGGCGGAACAAGAAGCCCCCTCGGTTCAGCATCCCGGTAACCGGATCCGTCTCCAGCTGTTCCAAATGATGGGGATAAGGCTGGGCACGAATCCGCTGCTGTAGGACTTTCAGCCCATTGGAAACAGCGTCACACCAGCTTACATAGGTTTCGTCAATGTGCACAGCCCTACTGTCCTGGAACCCCATTGCTGTAAACCCTAAAATCTGACCATCGCAATGCAGGGAGGTAAGCACAAGCACATGAGGATCATGGGAAGTCTGCAATGCCGGGAGGATCTGACTGGTCGGGAACAGAAAACCGGACTGCGGGTTTCCCCCAAACCGCTTGGAAAGCAGCAGATACATCTGCTCCGGGAATCCATATTGTCGGACATCATCCGGATTGCGGGCATTTCCCTGCCAATCCCGGCACAGGCAAATATCGATCCAATCCGCTTTTGTAAAAATATGTCCCACCTGATCAATCCGATCAGATAGCTCCTGCAAATCAGAAGCCTCCGTCATACGATGAATAAAATCTGTGGCTATAAATGCTTGTTGTTCAGCATTCCGCTGCATCTGATTGTACACATAGCGCTCCAGCCAGAAGCCTTCGTCATTTTCCGAATGCTTCATGCCTGTGCAGCCACAGCTTTTACCGATCCATACGCTTTGGGCTGGACAAATGCATGCGCAGTTCTGCCCGGTCATCATGGTATGCAGTCGACAAACCGCTTCTGCGCCATATTGCCGGTCGCGGCCCTGGACAGTGGTCAAAGGAGGATCGCACACCGCCGCATCCATGCCTCCGTCATACCCGGTCACAACCAGATCCTCCGGCACTCGTATTCCATGGGCTGTCAGAGATCTTACCAATGCCGCTGCCATAACATCGCTGGCACACACAATTCCATCCGGACAGGGCAGCGCTCCGGATGCAATCTGTACTCCGATTTGTTCAGGAATATCTTTCCAGAAGTGTCCGTAGAAAACATCCGATTCCTGGGGATAAATCCCCGCCTCCTCACAGGCATCCAGAAATCCGCCAAGCCGTTCCATCGAGGAAACATGGTTGGGCAATCCAGTGATACAGTACAGCTTCCTGCAGCCGTGGCGTTGAATCAGATGCTTTGTCACCTGGTACATGCCGGAATGCTCCTCCGCCTCAAAAGTCGGGAATCCCGGTTCCTCCCTGCCCAAAACAAGGCAAGGCACATCTGTCTGCCTCAGGCTATCAAAGATCTGCTGAATCACTTCGTCCGTGTGAAACCGATCCGCAGCAAACAGAACCCCGTTTAGATGATGAGAACAAATCAGCGTGTAGATATTCTCCAGCCCAGCGATATACTGATCAAAGCGAACCTCCCGTAAAGAATTAAAAATACCGGTGTAGACAATGACATCATAGCCCAGAGAAATCCCCTGATCACAAGCTCCCTCCAGGAATGCATGATCCAATGCACTATTGATTTCAGGCAGGATTAGACCGATTTTCCCCTTTGCGCCCATAGAACACCATCCTCCGCAGCAATGATTCGATACCGTCCTTCTTTGTACACATTGTACAATGGGATTGCTCCGATGTCAATTCTGAAATATGCTTCTTTTTTAGCTAAAATGCGATATTTTTATTGACGAACCTTGAAAGTAATGCTACAATAGAAACAAAAACAGCACCGCACGCTCCGCTGACGGATCGGTGCAATGCTGTATAAGAAAGAGAGAGGAACTAGTATGAGATGCAGCGCTGTAGGCTATCATCATATCCACGACAGCAGCTTTCAGAAAAAACGACCAGGCGGCTCATCGGATTGGCTGTTGCTGCTGGTCAAGACCCCTGCGCAATTCATCATTGAGGGAGAAATCATTCACGCAAAAGCGAATTCCTATATGATCTATTCTCTGGATACGCCTCAGCACTATGGTGCAGACGGTGCCGATTACATCGACGACTGGCTGCATTTCTACCCGGATCCGGAGGAGTTAGAATTGTTTCAAGCTCTATCCATTCCACTGAACAGACCCGTTTATATCGGCAACATTGCTGCTGCCTCTGCCATTATCAGAAACATGTGCTTTGAGTTTTACTCTGCGCACTTGTGCAAGCAGGAATCCGTCACGCTGTATTTCCGAATGATGCTTTATAAGTTCCACGAACAAGAAGCCTTCCGTTATTCCGATACCATCCTAACGCTGACCCGGCATATGCCTCATTTACTGTGGATCAGGGAATCCATTTTTCGCTGGCCGGAACAGGAGTGGAGCGCAGACGTGCTTGCCCGGGAAATGCAATTAAGCCAATCCCGGTTCCTGCATCTTTATAAGGAGGCCTTTGGTTCTACCATGCTCCAGGACATCACAGACAGCCGCATCCAGAAGGGATGCCAACTGCTGCGAACCACAAATCTAAAGCTTCCGGAGATTGCCGATGCCTGCGGCTATGCCAGTGTGCCTTATTTTATCATGCTCTTTCGCAGCAAAACCGGCATGACACCACATGCATACCGCAAGGCACAGCAGATCCAGCCATAGCCATCACTTCATGTTCAACAGGAACTTTTTCACCTTTATGTAGGTGAAATAAATCATAAAATCAGCCTCACCGTAATTGGAGAGGCTGATTTATATATACGCTGCTGCACAGGATATGCAGATCTGCACAGCAGCATCAAGGGGGGCTAATTTTTTGAACCGCCTAACAGGAATTTTGTCAACACAACCGCATCTGCTATTTCCACGCTGCCGGTGCCGTTCAGATCTGCCCGGCGCAGGGCATTCCGGTTCAGGGACTGTCCCAGCAATGCCCGGCGCATCCTTGCAAGATCCATGCCGTTGACCATGCCGTCCCCGTTTACATCCCCGGGGATCACCGGCTCGGCTGTATTCTCCGCAGCCAGCACCACATAGTTCACAGCCTGGTTCAGATTGATCGCACCCAGCGTCACTGTTGCATCCTGCTTTACGTCTTTCTGATACACCACATATGTTACAACCGGATTTCCGTCATCCGTCAAAGTCATGTTCGTCTTTTCCCAGCCACTGAGCCATGCTGACGCATTCTGCTCTGCCCGGGTATCCACTGCCACATAGGCTGTCAGATCCTTCGCTGCCGTGAAGCATGCTTCCTCACCCGCATATTTTTTTGAATCACAAGCTGTCCGGATCCACTCTGCATCCTGCAGAAGCTCCGGCACTGCGGTAAACTTACAGGTTCTATCCCCAAATACCTGGCTGCCAACATTCAGCCCGGACTGAATTGACCAATCGCCTGCATTCTCCTTGTCATATACGTTCAGACTCTTGATCAGCTTCCCGTCGGGGATGGGATCCGGTTCCACAACCGGTGGTTGAGACGAATCCCGAACCAAGGAAAAATCATCCACTAGCAGCCAATTTCCCGCCTTGGCATCTGAACAAATTCCAATCTGTACGGTACCATTGGTAACCTGGATATCAGAAATAGTGACCTCTTCCCAATTGTCTATTTTTCGATTCACATTGATAATCTTATCAGCGCCGGCACCCCGCACATACAGCATAGCCGAATTCTGACCACCCGTACTTCTTACCCATGCCCGCATGGTGTAGGTTCCGTTGGGGAGCTTGACATCCTGTGTCATAGTAGCCTTGTATGCGCTATCGCTCCACTGCTGTGCACACCAGTTGCCTGTACGTCCGCCCTTTTTGTTGCTGTTGCCGATGCCGGATGCCTTCCAGCCTGCAAGCGTAGTCTGGGACACCCGATCTGCTTCAAAGGTGGGGTTAAGGATATAATTGTTGCCTGCGCCCACCTGCCACTCGCCGGTCTGTGCATTCAGGCTCCATTCGCTCAGGGAATGGAATGTCACCTTGTCACCGTTCACCGTCAGTGGCACCCACTGGTTATAGCCAACTCCGTTTCCGGCAAAATCGCTCCAACGATCGCCACAATACAGAACTGTCTCCTGCTTACTGCCATGCACAGTGTAGAAAAAGCCCGTCTGGGTCACATAGGAGAAATCTTCATCCGTTCCCTCCATCACCTTCCAGTCTGAATATGGGCCTGTGATCTTGACGGCAACCATGTAATAGCTGTGGGATGCATTCCAACCGTGCAGATCCGATGCACAGAAATAATACTTCCCCTTGTATTTAAACAGGCAATTACCTTCTCTGCCCTTTCCCTTCGCCACTTCCACTGCAGGTTCAGCATACAGGAAATCCGATGTCCGCAGCTTGGAAATATACTGATGTCCTCTGCCGCCCTTATTAGAGCAAACCAGATACGCCTGCCCATCGTTATCCACGAACAAAGTCTGATCCCCAGTGCCTTGCTTGAGCACATTCTGAATCTGATCCTGCACGGTTTCCACTTGGAAATTACCCGTAGGCGTATCACAGGATGCAAAGAGGATGCTGTCATTGTACTGGGTCACCAGTACATACTTTTTCGTCTTTGCACAGTAGGCAACGCCCATGCGTCCAACCCAGTAGGTCCAGCCAAAATTCTTGGTATTTGCCGTCAGAACATCGTTCTCAAACTTCCAGTTCACAAGATCCTTGGAAGAATAGCAAGTCACAGAGCGAAAGGAAGTATCGTTCACCTTTTTGGTCGGATTTGCGGCATATGTGTCTGCGCCGTTGTAGTGCACGCCGTACCAGTAATAAGTATCCCCGAATTGAAATACGCCGCCGCCCTGAGAATAAATGTTGTTTCCGGATGTGTCCTTCCAAAACGTATCGTTGTAAATAGTGTTTCCAACTGCCGCTGCTGTTGGCTCCGGACAAGCAGATGGACTGACTAGCATTCCCGTTCCAAGCACCATTGCAAGCAATGCAGAAACCGATTTCCTGAACAATTTCTGTAGTTTCATTATGCACACTCCTTTTCAGCCATTCTTCTGGATGATATAATCCTGCTGCCAAATCCGCTTCAGAAACAAGCAGATTTTCTTCTGGTTCTATCGTAACATAAAACAGTAAAAAAACAAATGCAGGAATCGATCAAATAAATGACGTTTTTGAGCAAGTCATCCCGATGAAGATATGAACCGTTTTTCACACCACCTTTTCCCAATGGATGGGATGTGTGGTCATCATTCGCATTTTTCGCATTTAAGGTAATGCCACGCAAAACCACATCTTTCTGCGCCAGCTGCTTGCGCAAGGATCTGATTTCCGCCT
>UMAT01045120.1_pt1 | contig 18859 bp, 15 predicted proteins | sample 1963781 | NCBI WGS metagenome assembly UMAT01 (sample SAMEA4835923, study PRJEB28245) | human gut metagenome | biome: gut microbiome; material: fecal sample | place: Denmark | collected 2008
TCATTCCACGATAGCTGAAGCGCGGACTGTCGTTGATTTCTACTGCGGGCAATTCAATGGCACCCCCTCCTTCATGCACAGATACAGACTTACGTAAAGTCTGGATACCATAGAACACACCAGCTTCCGAAGGAGCGGCAATCACCACTTTCTTTCCGTCCACCGTCAAACGATATGCTTCCGGAGAATTGGCTTCCAGACCCAGCTTCAGCACAATTCCCTCTTCTTTCTCTCCTTCTTGTGTCTTCAACGTAATCCCCGTCTGTTCTTTGATAAAAGTAGCCAGGAATTCCGCATTCTTTTTCATTTTTTCGTTTCCGGCAGGATAATAAACCGTTTCTCCACTCTTCAGCAGAAACGATCCCTGTGATGCCGCTGTAATTTCCAATGGCATAGGTACCACCTGATAGTCTGCCACTGCGGTCGGACTATCCGTACACGAAGTGATCAGCATTCCAGCCAATGCCAACCCCAAACAATTCATTTTTGAAAATGGTTTCATGTCGATAATATAAAGGTTAATAATTAGAAGTAATATCACTCAATTGATGAATATGGACCGTAATATCCTCCAAAGGACTTCCATCGGCCGAAGAGACCGTCACTTTCTTGGTCACTCCCGGCAGCAAATCAAAGAAGTTATCGGAAAAACGTACCCCTTGCACCGGTATCTCGATAAATACATCCCGCGCCAGTTGATTGGATTTCAAGGTTAGCTCGTAAACTCCTTTCTTAGGCGTTTTCTTGCAAGAAATCTTCGCCTTAGGCAGACGCTGGTATTTGGGATATACCGGATAGTAGACTTCATCCGAGAGTATCTTCCGGCTTTGATGCCCTTTTAAGGTCATACGCAGGAAAGAAGCCGTCGTATCACAGGCTGCAAAAGCCTTCTGCCAATCCTCTTCATAGAGTACCTCCGAAGCATTGACCGGCAAGTTGCCGTCTATTTGCTGCCGACGATGTACCTTTCCCTGAAAGTCAGTCCATTCCAGTTGCAAGGTCACTTTTTCCGTTTTCAGGCAATCCGACAACACATACACACGCAGTTTATCTCCTTCCCGGATGGCATTGATCAGCACCGGAGCAAAAGCTCTTTGGGTCTGGTACTGCATGGCTTTCCAGTTGCCATAATAATCAATGGCCGACCAGGACACGACCGGCCAACTATCATTCAGCTGCCAAGGCAGACTTCCCATACAATACGGGCGATTCCGGCGATGTGCCTCCATACCATGACGCATGCCCTGTCCTTGCAAGACAAGACCGGCATACACCAAATCTTCAAATTTCTCCGGCACTGGATAATAGAGGGCCATCGTCTTTTTTATCAAGGCATTCCCGATGGTACTCTTTTGATGTGCGTTCATCACCGGCGATTCCAGTGCATAATCTTCCGGAGAGGCAAACGTACGGATAGTTTTCATTTCCGGGAAGGCCTGGAACCCGTATTCACTCATAAAGCGGGGAATCTCCTTGTCGAGACTCTCGAAAGGTTTCTGGCCGTACCAAGTACCCCAGTTATGGCTGTCGGCAATCTTCCAGCTTTCCGGTCTTCCCCAGTTGGCTTCATACGGAGAGCCCTCCAGATAGAACCGACCTGGATCCAACTCTTTCACTTTTTCTGGCAGAAGCTGACGGAAAAGCACATCGTATCCTTCCAGCATCTGCTGGTAGACTTCCGGTGTATATTTGTCTTTCCAGCCCCAATAACGCAAGCCTTCATAAATTTCATTGTTGCCGCACCACATAGCCAATGAAGCATGATTCCGCAATCGCTTGATATTGTATTCAGCTTCTTCCGATACCCGATGCAGAAAAACCGGATCGTGCGGATACGTGGTACAAGCAAACATAAAATCCTGCCAGATGAGGATACCCCGCTTGTCGGCCTCCTCAAAGAAAGCATCATCTTCATAGATACCACCTCCCCACACACGTATCATATTCATGTGAGATATTTGTGCATCCTCCAGCAAACGTGCATAACGGGCACGAGTCACCCGCGGAAGCAAGGCATCGGAAGGTATCAGGTTGGTACCCTTGGCAAACATTGGAATACCGTTCACTTCAAAATAGAAGCTCATCCCCTCTTTGTCCTTTTCTTGTACCACACGTACTTGACGAAGCCCTATCTGGTGGCTTTTCTGCGAAACCAGCTGTCCGTCAACCCAAACCGATGCTTCAAACTCATACAACGCAGGCTCTCCCCAGCCGTTGGGCATCCAAAGATGCGGTGATTCTACCGACAAAGGAAGCGACACGGTATTTTGTCCCGGCTGCAACTCTACCTTCTTTTCCATGCTTTTATCAGCTTCTCCAGGACAGCGGTAGGTGACACGGACCAAGGCCTGCTGCCTGTCATTGCCTATATTATTTATCTCTATTTGATTATCCACCTCTGCACGAGCTGAGCTGACCGAGGTTTGATGCACAAAATAATCCTCTACCACCGCCTTATTGGCAAACTCCAGATACACAGGACGCCAGATGCCACAGGTCACCATACGGATGCCCCAGTCCCAACCATAAGAGTAAGGAGCTTTACGAGTAAACACACTTAATTTCTGTGGGAAATGGTCATTGTCTGCCGGATAATCAAACCCATTACTTTCCCATTGCGGCATCGCCTCCCGAATAGGTGAACGAAAACGTACCACTAACTTGTTTTCACCCTTTTTCAATACTTTCTTGACAGGGATGCGGTAACCCACAAACATATTATCCGCCTTCAATAAAAGAGAACCGTTCAAGAACACATCGGCATAGGTGTCCAGTCCTTCAAAAACCAGAAACACTTCTTCCATCTCCATTTCTTCTTCGCCAAGCACAAATGAAGTGCGATACTGCCAGTCTTCTTTTTCTACCCATTGGATTTTCTCCTCATTCATGCCATAAAAAGGATCCGGCAATTGATGGTGAGCCAACAAATCTTGATGAACCGTACTAGGGACTTCAGCAGACAACCATTCGTTACTGCCATACATTGAAAATTCCCAACCCGTATGCAACTGACGAACTTGAGGTAAACTTTTTCCCCACACATGATTTCCGAAAGCACAGGTCAGGAACCATACTGCCATCAGAATAAATTTGAATATTCTTTTCACGCTATAGATTTAAGTATCACAATATTTATTTACAAATAAAAAAAAGTTTTCCCGATTAAGCAAATTAAACGAGAAAACCTTCTTTCATTTTAAATATCTTAGGGAAATGTTTATTTTACTTTAAGTTTATCAAAGCCTTCCCCGTATACTCCCACTACATTACTTTGCGAAATAAATGCGTTGGGATCAATGTCTTTTACCAAGCGGAAAATGTCGAGTGACTCTCTCTTCTTGGCCAAAACCACTACCACTTTGATGTCCTGCTTGCTATACCAGCCTTGTCCGTCAAGTAGCGTCACTCCACGGTCAATCTGTGTAGCAATGGCTTCGGCTATTTCATTGTATTTGCGAGAGAAAATCAAGAACTGCACAGACTGACGTGTACTGTTGATGACATAGTCAATCACAATGCTCATGATAAACAGCACGCAGAAACCGAACAACACCCGACGCCAATCATGGAAAATAAAATAACAGGAAGAAATGATAACAATATCGCAATACATCATCATCCGTCCCAAGGTCACATCCTTGTACTTGTTGATAATCCATGCAATGATATCCGTTCCTCCCGTACTTCCGTTGTTACAGAAGACGATACCGATACCGAATCCCAACAGACCAGCTCCTATCACACAGGCCATAAAGTCCTGTCCAGGCCCCAACAGTTGCGGTAAGTTCCCGTTTTCGTCCTTCAAAATCATCTGGAAAAACCAAAGCAGGAAAGTCAGCATGAAAATGGCAAAGATAGTCTTGATACTGAATTTCGGACCTAAAATCTTCAGTGCAAAGCCTAAAAAGACCGCATTGATGATAAAATAGGAAACCTGTATTTCAATGCCCGTCGCATAATAAATAATAGCAGCAATACCTGTGACTCCTCCGGTAGTAATCTGGTAAGGAAGCATAAAGGCCGCCCAACCGATAGAATAGCAAATCAATCCAAAGGTAATAGCCAAATAATCCCTTGACTCTCTCCCTAATTTCTTTTTCAATAATGTTCCCATAGACAACTAAAAAATCATCCGGAACAAGAAGGGTAAGCTGTTCCCTTCTTGTCCCGGACGAGAAATAAAAAGTTAAAGTACAATGTTCACAATCTTTTTCGGTACGATAATCACCTTCTTCGGCGTCTTGCCGTCAATCCATTTCTGTGATTGTTCTTCAGCCATTACCGCAGCCTGAATCGTATTGTTATCAGCGTCAGCAGGGAATTCCATCGTGAAACGTGCCTTGCCGTTGAACGAGATGGTGTACTTCACACTGTCTTCCTTCAGGTAGTCTTCATTGAATGCCGGCCACTGTGCGTCGCACACAGAAGTGGTGTGACCCAGTGCCTCCCACAATTCTTCAGCCAAGTGAGGAGCAAACGGAGCCAGAAGGATAACGAGGTTACTCATCACCTCCTTGTTATGACATTTCAAAGAAGTCAGCTCATTCACACAAATCATAAACGCACTGATAGAAGTATTGTAAGAGAAGGTTTCAATATCACCTGTCACCTTCTTAATCAGCTTATGAATAGACTTCAGTTCTTCTTTGGTCGCCTCTCCTTCCACCGGCAAGAAAGTGCCCTGACGGTCATAGAACAGGTTCCAAAGTTTCTTCAGGAAACGGTGTACACCGTCAATACCGTTGGTATCCCACGGTTTAGACTGTTCTACCGGACCGAGGAACATTTCGTACATACGCAAGGTATCGGCTCCATAGCGTTCTACAATCATATCCGGGTTGACCACGTTGTACATGGACTTACTCATCTTTTCTACCGCCCAACCGCAGATGTACTTGCCGTCTTCGAGAATGAACTCTGCATTATGGTATTCCGGACGCCAGTTCCTGAAGGCTTCCACATCCAGCACATCGTTGGATACGATGTTTACATCCACATGCAGCGGAGTCACGTCATACTGGTCTTTCAGTCCCAAAGATACAAAGGTATTGGTATCCTTGATACGATATACAAAGTTGCTTCGACCCTGAATCATTCCCTGGTTCACCAGCTTCTGGAACGGCTCTTCCTTGATGCTGACACCCAGGTCGAACAGGAACTTGTTCCAGAAACGAGAATAAATCAAGTGACCAGTTGCATGTTCCGTACCTCCCACATAGAGGTCTACGTTCTGCCAATAGTGATCGGCCTTTGCAGAAACCAATTCCTTATCGTTGTGCGGGTCCATGTAACGCAGATAATAAGCACTTGATCCGGCAAATCCCGGCATGGTATTCAGTTCCAACGGGAACACGTGTACATTGTCAATCTTAGAGTTTTCTACGACTTCGCCTTTCTCTACATCCCATGCCCAGCGGGTAGCGTGTCCCAACGGGGGTTCTCCGCTTTCGGTCGGCAAGAATTTATCTACTTCCGGCAATTCCAGCGGCAACTTGTGCTCGTCAATCATGTATGGCATACCGTCTTTATAATAAACCGGGAACGGTTCACCCCAGTAACGCTGACGAGAGAAAATGGCGTCACGCAAACGGAAGTTGACTTTCACACGACCTAAATTATGTTCTTTTACATATTTCTTGGTAGCGGCAATGGCTTCCTTGATGGTCAGACCGTTCAAAGTCAGGTCGCAATAAGGAGTCACACCGGCTTTCGGAGAATTGCAGACGATACCTTCCTTGGCGTCAAAACTTTCTTCACTGACATCGCAACCTTCTACCAACGGAATAATCGGCAAATTGAAATGCTTGGCAAATGCATAGTCACGGCTATCATGTGCAGGTACGGCCATGATGGCACCTGTACCATAGCCAGCCAATACATAATCACTGATCCATACCGGAACGGATTCACCCGTAAACGGATTGATTGCATACGAACCGCTGAATACACCTGTTACGCGACGGTCAGAAATACGTTCGCGCTCGGTACGTTTCTTTGTACGTTCCAGATAAGCTTCCACTTCCGCACGCTGGTCTTCAGTAGTTAACTGCGGAACCAGTTCACTTTCAGGTGCAAGTACCATGAAGGTCACTCCAAACATGGTATCGGCACGAGTCGTAAAGATGGTAAATTCCAGGTCGCTGTCTTTCACCTTGAAACGGACTTCCGTACCTTCTGAACGACCAATCCAGTTACGCTGAGTTTCTTTCAGAGAATCGGTCCAGTCCAAGGTATCCAATCCGTCAAGCAAACGCTGTGCATAAGCAGACACACGCAAACACCACTGACGCATCTTCTTCTGTACCACTGGATAACCTCCACGCTCAGATACTCCATCGACCACCTCATCGTTGGCCAGTACGGTACCCAAAGCCGGACACCAGTTCACCATAGTCTCTCCTAAGTATGCGATACGGTAGTTCATCAATATTTCCTGCTGTTCCTTTTCGGTCTTTGCTTTCCACTCCTTGGCTGTGAAATGCAGTTCCTCACTGCAAGCCACATCCAGACCTTTCGTACCTTCCTTTTCAAAATGTGCCACCAGCTTACTGATAGGCTGTGCCTTGTGGCAAGAATTGCAGTAGAAGCTGTTGAACATATTCTGGAAAGCCCACTGGGTCCAGTGATAATATCCCGGCTCACAAGTACGTACCTCGCGGTCCCAGTCGAACGAGAAGCCGATCTTATCCAGCTGCTCCCGATAACGGGCGATATTGGCTGCGGTAGTAATAGCCGGATGCTGTCCTGTCTGAATGGCATATTGTTCAGCAGGCAGACCGTATGCATCGTATCCCATCGGATTCAACACATTGAATCCCTGCAGGCGCTTGTAGCGTGCATAAATATCGCTGGCAATGTATCCCAGCGGATGACCTACGTGAAGGCCGGCTCCCGAAGGATAAGGGAACATATTCAACACATAGAACTTCTTTTTGGATTCATCCTCGACAACCTTATAGGTCTTCCGATCCACCCATCTTTGCTGCCATTTTTTCTCAATTTCTCTGAAATTATATTCCATATCGAAATATTATATGATTGATTTTTACGTATTTCTCCAAATTTTCCGCAAATATAGTAAGAGTTCAGCAATAAATAAGGATAGTTTCGAACGAAAAGTTTATCTTTGCTTGATAAATGAAAACCTAATACTAAAAATCTATGCACATCCGTAAACTCTTTCTGCTCGCGGTGCTACTATGTAGCATCTGTCACCTTAGCGCACAACGCCACGAACAGCTTTTAGAAACCGGTTGGAAATTCCATAAAGGAGAAGCTTCCGGAGCCGCCTCCATCGCTTTCGATGATACAAAATGGGAGTCAGTCCGTGTTCCTCACGATTGGGCTATCTTCGGACCGTTTGACCGGAATGACGACTTGCAAAATGTAGCCATTACACAAAATCTGGAAACACAGGCCTCGATAAAAACCGGCCGTACCGGCGGATTGCCTTACGTCGGTGTAGGCTGGTATCGTACGCACTTCGATGCAGACCCCGAGAAAAAAACAACCTTGATTTTCGATGGAGCCATGAGTGAGGCACATGTGTATGTCAATGGGCAAGAAGCCTGTTTCTGGCCATACGGCTACAATTCTTTCCATTGTGACGTGACTGAATTCCTACATAAAGACGGGAAAGATAACGTACTGGCGGTACGTCTGGAAAACCGTCCTCAGTCTTCCCGCTGGTATCCGGGTGCCGGACTCTACCGGAATGTTCATCTGGTAACTACCGAAAAGGTACATGTACCTATATGGGGTACTCAAATCACCACTCCTCATGTGGCTACTGACTATGCATCCGTCTGCCTTCGCACCACACTGAATAATGTGGGAAAAGAAAAAATTACCGTAGAAACAGATATCCTTTCTCCCGACGGACAGAAAGTAGCCAGCAAAAAGAACGAAGGACACATCAACCATGGCCAACCTTTTACACAAAACTTCATCGTGGAAAAGCCACAGCTATGGTCTCCGGAAACCCCTGTACTCTATCAGGCAGTCTCCAAAATCTATGTCGACGGGAAACTCACCGATACCTATACTACCCGTTTCGGTATCCGTTCCATTGAGTTCGTGGCCGACAAGGGCTTTTTCCTGAATGGAAAACACCGTAAGTTCCAAGGCGTATGCAACCACCACGATTTAGGTCCGCTGGGAGCAGCTATCAATGTTTCGGCCTTACGCCACCAACTTACCCTGTTGAAAGACATGGGATGCGATGCCATCCGCACGGCCCACAACATGCCAGCCCCCGAACTGGTCAGCCTCTGTGACGAAATGGGCTTCATGATGATGATTGAACCGTTCGACGAATGGGACATCGCCAAATGCGACAACGGATACCACCGTTATTTCAACGAATGGGCCGAAAAAGACATGGTGAACATGCTGCATCAGTATCGCAACCACCCTTGTGTGGTAATGTGGAGCATCGGGAACGAAGTACCCACCCAGTGCAGTGCCGAAGGCTATAAGGTGGCTAAATTCCTGCAAGACATCTGCCATCGCGAAGACCCTACCCGTCCGGTTACCTGCGGCATGGACCAAGTAAGTTGTGTGTTGAACAATGGATTTGCGGCCATGCTCGACATTCCAGGATTCAACTACCGGGCACATCGTTATGAAGAAGCTTATCAGCAATTACCTCAAAACCTGGTATTGGGTTCGGAAACTTCTTCTACCGTCAGTTCCCGCGGTGTATATAAATTCCCTGCCGAACGGAAAGCAGACGCCAAATATGATGACCATCAGTCGTCTTCCTACGACTTGGAATATTGTTCCTGGTCCAACATTCCCGACATCGACTTTGCCCAGGCAGATGACCATAACTGGACACTGGGACAATTTGTATGGACCGGCTTCGATTACCTGGGTGAACCCAGCCCGTACGACACCAATGCATGGCCTAACCACAGCTCCATGTTCGGCATCATCGACCTGGCCTCTCTTCCGAAAGACCGTTATTACCTGTACCGCAGTGTATGGAACAAGCAGGCAGAAACCCTGCATATTCTCCCGCACTGGAACTGGGAAGGACGAGAAGGACAAGAAGTGCCCGTCTTTGTGTATACCAACTATCCGACGGCTGAACTTTTCATCAATGGAAAGAGCTACGGAAAACAGACAAAAAACAACCAAACAGTAGAAAACCGCTACCGCCTGATGTGGCCGCACGCCATTTACGAACCAGGGGAGGTAAAAGTTGTGGCATACGATGAAGCGGGTACGGCCAAAGCAGAAAAGACAATCCGCACAGCCGGAAAGCCGCATCACATTGAACTGGTTCCTGCACAGCAATCGCTGAAAGCCGACGGAAAAGACTTGGCTTACGTAACCGTACGCATTGTAGACAAAGACGGCAACCTCTGCCCCACCGACATGCGTCTGGTGAAATTCCACGTAACAGGAGCCGGAAGCTACAAAGCCTCAGCCAACGGCGACCCTACCTGTCTGGATTTGTTCCACCTGCCTCAGATGCATGCCTTCAACGGAATGCTGACCGCCATCGTACAGGGTGGAGAAGAAAAAGGTCTGCTTGAACTACAAGTTTCTGCCAAAGGCATCAAAGCCGGAAAGATCCAGATTGAAGTGAAATAACGCAGAAAGAGTTTTACCAATACACCAAAGCCCCGTATCCGCCGAAGCAGACACGGGGCTTTTTTATCAAACAATAAATTATCTTTTTTATTTCTGGAAATCTGCCCAGTTAGTCAAGCGCATGTCACCCTTGTCCAAAAAGACCTGATGCATGCCCAAAGCCGCCGACAGACTGTGACAAGTCTGACCTTTCGTAGAAATCTTCAAATAATCCCAAAGCAATTGTTTATAATCCGGGTGTGCACAGTGTTCAATCACAGCCTCTGCACGTTCCATCGGGCTCTTACCACGCAAGTCGGCAATACCCTGCTCGGTGATAATGACATTCACAGAGTGTTCGCTGTGGTCCAGATGCGATACCATCGGTACGATGGAACTGATACACCCACCTTTCGCCGTCGACGGACAAGAGAAAATAGAGATATAGGCACTGCGGGTAAAGTCACCGGAACCACCGATACCGTTCATCATCTTGGTACCGCAGATATGGGTAGAGTTCACATTGCCATAAATATCCGCTTCAATGGCTGTATTCATGGAAATGACCCCGATACGACGGACCACTTCCGGACAGTTGGAAATTTCCGACGGACGCAACACCAGCTTGTGGCGGAAAAAGTCCATGTTATCATAGATATCCTGCAAGCAGTCGTTCGTCACGCTCAGCGAACAGGTGCTGCCAAACTTGATGCGCCCTTCTTTAATCAAGGTGATAACCGCGTTCTGGATTACCTCCGTATACATTTCAAACGGAGGAATGCTGGAATCCTTTCCCAAAGCACTTAACACCGCATTGGCGATGTTTCCCACCCCTGACTGCAACGGAAGGAAGGTAGAAGGGATAATACCCTTACGCATGTCAGATGCCAGAAACTCCGCCACATTCTGCCCGATCTTATCTGTCACCGGATCGGAAGCATGGAAACCACGGGCCTCATCCGGCATGTTCGTTTCTACAATCCCCACAATTTTGGAAGGGTCTACCTGAATATAAGGAAGACCGATACGGTCGCTCGGACGCACAATCGGAATCGGCCGACGGTAAGGCGGACGTTCCATCTCATACAAATCGTGCATACCAATCAAACGCTTGCTATGAGCTGCATTCAATTCCACAATCACTTTGTCGGCCAGTCGGGCAATGGTCGGTGAAATACCCACTCCGGCTGTCAAGTAAATACGCCCGTCTTCCGTAATCTCGCAGGCTTCGATGATGGCCACATTGACATGCCCCAGGAAACCGGAGCGCAAACGCTGTGCGACTTGTGACAGATGGATATCCGTATAATTGATTTCACCGTTGTTCACCGCTTTGCGGAAATCTGCATTTGTAGTATAGGGAGCACGGAATTTAATGGCATGTGCCCGGCTCAGTGCCCCATCACAGGAATCTCCTGTAGAGGCCCCGGTAATCACACCAATCTGAAAGGCTTCACCCCTTGCATGTTTTTCCTCTGCTATTTTTGCCAACTCTGCGGTTACCGCTTTCGGACTTCCTGCAGGGGTAAAGCCACTCAATCCGACTATATCCCCATCCTTGATGTAGCTGGCAGCCTCGGCTGCCGTAATAAAGTTAAAGCTCATAGTATCAAGTGTTTTTTATGTGATAGAATTAAGTATAAAAGTTAGTTTCTCAATCGTATTTCCGACGGAATATTTCGGAGTAAATGAATGCCCTCCGGGCATCCGAAGGAGTACGGAAAGCATATTCCGAAAGTTTTTCTTCTGAAGCCTTCACCGGGCCGGGAACCCGCTTTTCTTTTCCTTCTTTCCTCGCCGGCCTTTCTTGTCTTACAGAGTGTTTCGCTTTCCCCACTTCCGGTGAAGGGGTCATCTGCACTTCCACTGCCATCGGTTCCCCCTCGTCTTCCTTGTCCACTGGAAAGGAATCGGCTGGAACGGACTTTCTCACCACCCTCCGGCGAATCGTCTGAGGCCGATTCTTCCGTGCAGCCTTAAAAACTCCCAAGCCTATTACTACCAGAAAGATAAGAATCTGAAACACATCCATAAATATTAAGTGTTAAGGTTTTCTTCAAAGATACGAATAAAATCTATATATCCTACCCTTTTCATGGAAGTTAACCAAGAAACAGGTATCTTTGCAAGCAAATTTTTAATTTCCAAAAACGTATGACAAAAGAAACCACAGGAGCAGACTTTAAATCTGCAACTGAAAACGAAAACAAGAAGTTGTTTATCGAAACGTACGGATGCCAGATGAATGTGGCAGACAGTGAGGTAGTGGCCTCGATCATGCAAATGGCCGGCTATACCCCGTGTGACAACCTGGAAGAGGCGGATGCCGTGTTTATGAACACCTGTTCCATCCGCGACAATGCGGAACAGAAGATTCTGAACCGCCTGGAATATTTCCACTCCCTTCGCAAGAAACGCAAGCACCTGATTGTGGGTGTATTGGGATGCATGGCCGAACGAGTAAAAAATGACCTGATTGAAAAGCATCACGTCGACCTGGTGGCCGGACCGGATTCCTATCTGACATTGCCCGACCTGATCGGTGCAGTCGAAGCGGGAGAAAAAGCCATCAACATAGAACTGTCTACCACCGAGACTTACCGCGATGTCATTCCTTCGCGTATCTGCGGCAACCACATTTCAGGCTTTGTGTCCATCATGCGCGGATGCAACAATTTCTGCCACTACTGCATCGTGCCTTACACCCGCGGACGCGAACGCAGCCGCGACGTGGAAAGTATCCTGAACGAAGTGCGCGACCTGCAACGGAAAGGTTACAAGGAAGTGACCTTGCTGGGCCAGAACGTCAACTCCTACCGTTTTGAAAAAGATGGTGAAACGGTGACCTTCCCCATGCTGCTCCGTATAGTAGCTGAGGCTGTACCCGACATGCGCGTACGCTTCACGACTTCCCACCCGAAAGACATGAGCGACGAGACCCTGCATGTCATTGCGGAAGTGCCCAATGTGTGCAAGCACATCCACCTGCCCGTGCAGAGCGGAAGTTCACGCATCCTGAAACTGATGAACCGTAAATATACCCGCGAATGGTACCTGGAAAGAGTGGCTGCCATCCGGAGAATCATCCCCGACTGCGGACTCAGCACCGACATTTTCTCCGGCTTCCATTCCGAAACGGAAGAAGACCATCAAATGTCCCTCTCGCTGATGCGGGAATGTGCCTACGATTCGGCCTTCATGTTCAAGTATTCTGAACGTCCGGGCACCTACGCATCCAAGCATCTCCCCGACGACGTACCGGAAGAAATCAAAATCCGCCGTTTGAACGAGCTGATTGAGTTGCAGAACCAACTTTCGGCTGAAAGCAATGCCAAAGACGTAGGAAAGACCTTTGAAGTATTGGTGGAAGGCGTATCCAAACGCTCCAAAGAACAACTCTTCGGTCGTACAGAGCAGAATAAAGTGGTGGTATTCGACCGTGGCAACCACCGAATTGGCGATTTTGTGAACGTCAAGATAACCGAATCCAGTTCGGCTACCCTCAAAGGAATAGAAGTGACCGAATAATATTCCGGGAAATCACAAAGAAATAAAGTGAGAATTTCCCGACATTTTTTACGTTTCCCGTTCGGAAAACGTACGTTTCTCCACGCGGAAACGTATGTTTCTCGGACGGGAAACCTACGTTTCGCACCGGGAAACATAAAACACACGCGCACGTTTTCCCTTTTATAGAAGTGCGTTTCCTAATTTAGTCAGTATCCCTTCCGGCTTCCGGCATAATCAGCCACAGAATCAGGTAGACAATTCCTCCCGAAAAGGCAGTAAAGAAAGTAGCCAGCACATACACAATGCGTACCAGTGTAATATCCCAGTTAAAATAATCTGCTATACCGGCACAAACCCCTCCTATCATGCGGTTATTCGACCGTGTCAATCGTTTCTTGTTCATATTTATTTTGCAAAGTGTCTATTAATGGCAGCTAAGATACAAAAAACAAACAGAAAGCAGTCTAATACTCTTAAAAACTTTTAAAGAAAGTCGTGCTATAGGCTTTTTATTTGTTATTTTGCAGCAAATTAGGGAATGAAGTGAATACACTAAAAATAGATAAATGTCCACTCTGTGGAGAAAGCCATTTTGAGGAGGTAATGACATGTACGGACCACTATGCTTCCGGTGAGCCTTTTACCATCTGCCGTTGCACTCACTGCGGTTTTCAGTTCACACAATCTGCTCCCGTAGAGGCAGAAATAGGACGCTATTATGAAAGCCCGGACTATATTTCACACAGTGATACACATAAAGGACTGATGAACCGTGTCTATCATTGGGTGCGACGTTTCATGCTTGCCCGCAAAGCCCGCCTGATCAAACATAATTCAGGGCTCAGCCGGGGTACGTTACTGGACATCGGTACCGGAACAGGCTATTTTCCTCATTTCATGCAAGAGAGAGGATGGCGTGTGTCGGCCATCGAGAAAAGCCCGCAGGCCCGTCAGTTTGCCAAGACGCATTTTGCACTCGATGTCAACCAGCCGGAGGCCCTGACAGACTATCCGGAGAAATCGTTCGACGTTATTACACTGTGGCATGTCATGGAACACCTGGAACACCTGAATAACACGTGGGAAACGCTCAGCCGTATTCTCAAGGACCGTGGTATTCTGGTCATTGCCGTCCCCAACCCTACTTCTTTCGACGCGAAAAAATACAAGGATATGTGGGCGGCCTACGATGTGCCCCGCCATTTGTGGCACTTCACGCCCTCGGCCATGCAACAGTTCGGAGCCAAACATAATTTCATTCTGAGCGAACGGCATCCGATGCCTTTTGATGCGTTCTACGTATCCATGCTGAGCGAAAAATACCGGAAGTCTTCCATTCCTTTCCTGAAAGGATTATGGTCGGGAACGGAGGCTTGGTTCGTTTCACTGGCTAAAAAAGAAAGAAGCAGTTCGATGATTTATGTATTCAGAAAAAAATAAGTCGTTATGAGTCACAAGTCGGGTACACTTTTTGACATGCAATTCATTACCTCCTGCATCAGTACCATGCTGGTATTGCTGCTCTTGGGGATGGTGGTCTTCTTCGTCATGACCGCCAACAACCTGTCTGTGTACGTGCGTGAAAACATCAACTTTTCGGTCCTGCTGAACGATGACATGAAAGAAACCGACGCCATCCGTTTCCAAAAACAGCTGGAATCGGAGCCTTTCGTGAAACAAGCGGTGTATATCTCCAAGGCACAGGCGCTGAAAGAACAGACCGAAGCCATGGGAACAGACCCGGCCGAATTCTTAGGCTACAACCCATTTACTGCCTCGATTGAAATCAAACTGAATGCAGCATATGCCAATACGGACAGTATCCAATGGATACAGGAGAAGCTGCTGGAAAACAAACAGGTGATAGAAATCAATTATCCACAGGACTTGATTGACACGATCAATCAGAACATCCGAAAAATCAGCCTGTTCCTACTGGGATTGGCCGCCTTGCTCACTCTGATTTCATTTGCCCTGATCAACAATACCATCCGGCTCACCATCTACTCCAAACGTTTCCTGATTCACACCATGAAACTGGTAGGAGCCAGCTGGGGCTTCATCCGCCGCCCGTTCATTGCCCGGAACATAGGAATTGGCATCCTTGCAGCGGCCATCGCCAATGCCTTGCTGATCAGCATGGCCTACATGATGGTGAATTACGAGCCGGGACTGCTCGAATTGATTACTCCGAAAGTCATGCTTTATGTCATGGGTTCCGTATTCATATCCGGCATCCTAATCACCACATTATGCGCTTACATCTCCATCAACAAATACTTGCGGATGAAAGCGGGAGAATTATATAGTCTTTAATATCAACTAATAATAAATAGATAACGAATCGTTATGGATAAAAAAAATTTTGCCTTCGATAAAACCAACTTCATCCTTTTGGCAATAGGGATGGTAGTGATTATTCTGGGTTTTATCTTGATGAGCGGTCCGGGTTCTACGGAAACCACTTTTGAACCGGACATTTTCAGCGTACGCCGCATCAAAGTAGCCCCGCTTGTCTGCTTTGTAGGTTTCATTTTCATGATCTACGGCATTTTGCGCAAACCCAAAGACAATGAAAGAACCACTAAAGAAGAGGAAAAACTATAATGGAAGGAGATTTAAGCTTATTTCAAACGATTGTGATTGCGATTGTAGAAGGCCTCACAGAATTTCTTCCGGTATCTTCTACTGGTCACATGATCATTACCCAACACATCTTAGGAGTAGAAAGTACCGACTTTGTAAAGGCTTTTACATTCATCATCCAGTTTGGTGCCATTCTGTCAGTGGTATGTTTATATTGGAAAAACTTTTTCCGCCTCAACCATGCCCCGATGCCGGAAAACAGTACTCCCGTGAAGCGTTTCCTTCACAAATATGATTTCTACTGGAAATTATTAGTTGCCTTTATTCCCGCCGCGGTATTAGGGCTGCTTTTCAGCGACATGATAGACGCAATGTTAGAAAGTGTAACGGTAGTAGCCGTCATGTTGATAGTAGGAGGTATATTCATGCTGTTCTGTGACAAAATATTTGGGAATGGAAACGAACAAACGGAATTGACGGAAAAAAGAGCTTTTTTTATAGGATTGTTCCAATGTATCTCTATGATACCGGGTGTATCACGCTCCATGGCTACTATTGTGGGAGGTATGGCACAGAAACTTACCCGAAAAAGAGCGGCAGAATTCTCTTTTTTCTTAGCCGTACCCACCATGTTCGCTGCCACCGTATATAAAATGGCCAAATTATTTATGGAAGGAGGAACAGAAATCATATCCGCTAATCTGACTCCTTTGATTGTGGGCAATGTGGTAGCTTTCATTGTAGCTCTGCTGGCTATTAAGTTTTTCATTAGTTTTGTCACAAAATATGGATTTATGGCTTTTGGCTGGTATCGCATCATTGTAGGAAGCATCATACTCATCATGTCTTTTTTAGGATATAATTTAGAATTGGCTTAATGAATTTTAAGGAAGGAGAAGTACTATATTTCGACAAGCCACTGAAATGGACATCCTTTGCAGTGGTCAATAAAATAAGATACCATATCAGCCGCAAGCTGGGAGTAAAGAAAATAAAAGTAGGACATGCCGGAACGCTCGATCCGCTGGCCACCGGAGTGATGATTATCTGTACCGGAAAAGCCACCAAGCGCATCGAGGAGTTTCAATATCACACGAAAGAGTATATCGCCACCCTCCAATTGGGAGCCACCACTCCTTCGTTCGACCTGGAAAAGGAAATTGACGCCACTTATCCGATCGAACACATCACCCGGGAAATGGTAGAGGAGGTACTGAAAAAATTCATAGGCACCATCGAGCAGGTTCCTCCTGCCTTTTCGGCCTGCAAGGTAGACGGAAAACGTGCCTACGAAATGGCCCGCAACGGGGACGAAGTGGAGCTGAAGCCCAAGATACTGGTCATCGATGAAATCGAGCTGCTGGAATACAACCTGCCGGAAATAAAAATACGGGTGGTGTGCAGCAAAGGAACCTATATCCGGGCACTGGCCAGAGACATCGGGGAAGCTCTGCACAGCGGCGCACATCTCACGGGACTGATCCGCACGCGAGTGGGGAACGTGAGACTGGAAGACTGCATGAAAGTGGAAGATTTTGAAACTTGGCTTGACCAGCAAGAAATAGAAGTTATAAACGATTAAGGAAAGAAAGGAAGAAGATGAAACTGTCACAATTCAAATTCAAATTGCCGGAAGAAAAAATCGCACTTTACCCGGCCAAATACAGAGATGAATCCCGCCTGATGGTAGTTCACAAATCCACCGGAGAAATTGAGCATGTCATTTTCAAGGATATACTGAACTATTTCGACGACAAAGATGTGTTTATCTTTAATGATACCAAAGTATTTCCCGCCCGTTTGTATGGAAACAAGGAAAAGACAGGAGCCCGTATCGAGGTATTCCTGCTCCGCGAGCTGAACGAAGAACTGCGTCTTTGGGACGTACTGGTAGATCCGGCCCGCAAAATCCGTATCGGTAACAAGCTGTACTTCGGTGATGATGATTCCATGGTGGCCGAAGTGATTGACAACACTACTTCACGCGGACGTACCCTTCGTTTCTTGTACGACGGTCCTCACGATGAATTCAAAAAGGCCTTGTATGCCTTAGGAGAACCTCCATTGCCTCCTTTCATCCATCGTCCGGCCGAACCGGAAGACGAAGAGCGCTTCCAGACCATCTACGCCAAAAACGAAGGAGCCGTGACCGTACCGGCTGCCGGATTGCACTTCAGCCGGGAGCTGATGAAACGTATGGAAATCAAAGGCATCGACTTTGCCTTCATCACCATGCACGCCGGACTGGGCAACTTCCGCGACATCGACGTGGAAGACCTGACCAAGCACAAAATGGATTCTGAACAAATGTTTGTCAACGCAGATGCCTGCCGCATCGTCAACGCCGCCAAAGACAGAGGCAACAAGGTATGTGCAATCGGAACAACCGTAATGCGTACCATTGAAACCGCTGTCGGCACAGACGGACGCTTGAAAGAATACGAAGGATGGACCAACAAGTTCATCTTCCCGCCCTACGAGTTTTCGGTAGCCAATGCCATGGTGAGCAACTTCCACATGCCGCTCTCTACTATGCTGATGCTGGTATGCGCCTACGGAGGTTACGAACTGATTATGGAAGCCTACAACGTAGCATTGAAAGAAGACTACCGTTTCGGTACTTACGGCGACGCCATGCTGATTTTAGATAAATAAAAGCGAATACAATGGCAAAAGTTTATCTGGGACTCGGCACGAATCTAGGCGATAAAGAAGCAAATTTACGTACCGCCATCTATAAACTGCAAGAAAGGATAGGGAAACAAGTTTCCCTATCCTCTTTTTATGAAACCGCTCCCTGGGGTTTTGAATCGACCCACAGCTTTCTCAACGCAGCCATCTGCCTGGAAACTCCGCTTGCACCGCTGGAAGTGCTGCATACCACCCAAGAAATTGAAAAGGAGCTCGGAAGAATGAAAAAATCGGTCAATGGCGTCTATAGCGACCGTTCAATAGACATCGACATTCTTCTGTACGACGACCTCATCCTACAGACTCCCGAACTGACCATTCCCCACCCTTTGATGACGGAAAGAGACTTCGTGATGCAACCCTTAGTGGAGATAGCGGGTAATGTGATGCATCCAGTACTGCAAGAAAGTCTGTCGGCCCTTTGGCATAAAGCATGAAAAGGGCTTCGTATAAAGCTATGTTAAAAACATACTGAAATTGTAATTATTCCAAT
>UMAT01067499.1_pt1 | contig 18158 bp, 16 predicted proteins | sample 1963781 | NCBI WGS metagenome assembly UMAT01 (sample SAMEA4835923, study PRJEB28245) | human gut metagenome | biome: gut microbiome; material: fecal sample | place: Denmark | collected 2008
TGCGGGCGCGACGGTGAGCAACAATCTTCAGATCTGCGGCAGCTGTATGATCGGCGCGGGCGCAGTGGTTATCAAAAGCATCACGGAAAGCGGGACATACGTAGGCGTTCCCGCGGAGAAAATCAAATGAGAATTCTGATCCTGACGAATTTCGACGTCGGGCTGTACCAGTTCCGAAGGGAGCTGATACAGGAGCTTCTGACGAAGAACGAGGTATATATATCCCTCCCCTACGGGGAACTGGTGGCGCCGCTGGTGGAGATGGGGTGCTTTTTTTTCGACACGCCCATGGAACGGCGGGGCATGAACCCGGTCAGGGACGCAAAGCTGTTTGCCGCCTACCGGCGCATATTCCGGGAGGTAAAGCCGGAAAAAGTGATCTGCTACACCATCAAGCCGAACATCTACGGCGGCTTTGCCGCGCGGCTGGCGGGGATACCCTACGCCGTCAACATCACCGGACTGGGGACAGCCTTTGAAAGCGGCGGATTGCTGAAAAAAATGGTCACGGCGATGTACCGGCTCAGCTGCAAAAAGGCGAAGACGGTATTTTTTGAGAATGCAGAAAACCGGCAGATTTTTCTTGACGCGAAAATCGTGAAAGAGCGCCAGACCTGCCTCTTAAGCGGGGCAGGGGTCAATCTGGAGCGCTACGCCGTGGCGGACTACCCGGCGGGGGACGTTGTAAAATTCCTGTTCATCGGCCGGATCATGCGGGAAAAGGGCGTTGACGAGCTGCTTTCGGCCATGAGACGGCTCACCGGCGAGGGCGTCCCCTGCACGCTGGACATGGTGGGCGGATACGAGGAAGATTACGGCGCGGTGGTGGAAGAAGCCGAGTCCGAAGGGTGGTTAAAATACCGGGGCTATCAGGAGGATGTCCGCCCGTTCATCGCCGCGTCCCACTGCTTTGTTCTGCCCTCGTGGCATGAGGGAATGGCAAACACCAACTTGGAATGCGCTGCTTCCGGCCGGCCGGTGATCACCAGCCGCATTCACGGCTGCATGGAAGCGGTGGAGGACGGCGTGACAGGCTTCCTGTGCGAAAGAAAGGACTCAGGCAGCCTTTACGCGGCAATGAAGCGGTTCTGCGCCCTGTCCATGGAGGAGAGAAGAGCCATGGGCTTAGCGGGCAGGAAACGCATGGAAGCCGTGTTTGACAAGAAAAGGGTCGTCGAAGAAACGATCAAACGACTATAATCTGCGCATGACAGGAGGTGTCGGAAAATGAAGGAACAGCCGCTGGTCAGCGTTATCATTCCCGTTTACAACGTGGAGCGGTATCTGGCACAGTGCCTTGACAGTGTCAGCCATCAGACTTACCAAAATCTGGAAATTATTTGCGTCAACGACGGCTCCCGTGACGGCAGTCCGGATATCCTGCGGCGGTACGCGGATGAGGATGCGCGGATACAGGTCATCGATAAGGCGAACGGCGGCGTATCCCGGGCGCGGAACGACGCGCTGGACTGCGCCCGCGGGGAATACATCATGTTCGTGGACTCGGACGACTGGGTCGAGCCGGACGCCTGCGAAAACGCGGTGAACGCAATGCGCGAATATGACGCGGATATCGTGATGTGGTCGTATGTGAGAGAAACGGAGAACCGTTCCTCCCGGAAAGTCATCTTCCCGGAAACGACGGTTTTTGAAAAGGAAGAAGTCCGGGCAAAGCTGCACCGAAGATTTGTCGGGGCAATGGGAGAGGAGCTTTCCCACCCGGAGCTGGTGGATTCCCTCTGCCCGGTCTGGGGAAAGCTGTACAGGCGTTCCCTGATTCAGAAAAGCGGCGCCAGATTTGTCGATCTGGCGGAGATCGGAAGCTACGAGGACGGCTTTTTCAATCTGGAGGTTTTTGGAAAGGCCGACAGGGTGGTGTATCTGGCAGCGTACCTGTATCATTACCGCAGGGACGGGTCTTCCTCGGTCACGTCCGGATACAACCCAAGGCTGTATGACCAGTGGCAGACGCTCTACGACCGGATGGAAGCCATCATCCGGTCAAACCAGCTGGGCAGCGAGTATGAAGCCGCGCTGAATAACAGGATCGCGCTGGGCATTCTGGGGCTTGGGCTGAACATTACGGTTTCCACTCAGTCGATGGGGAAAAAAGTGAAGGATATCCGCAGGATCATCCGTCAGGGAAGGTATCGGAAGGCGTACAAAAACCTTCCCTTAAATTATTTCCCAATCCACTGGAAACTGTTTTACGGCTGCGCCAGACATGGATTTGCCTTTGGTGTGTACGCGCTGCTCACCGTGATCCAGAGGATTATTTCAAGGTAAAGGAACAAGAAAATGGTGATTCATTTTTCGGTTTTGGCCGTGATTCTGGTCTGCGCCCTGATCTGGGAGCGGCCAATCCGGTATCACAAGCTGAATTCCATATATTACGGCGAACGCTACGATTACAAGTCGCCGCTGATGCCCTGGCTGATCGTGTTCGGCTACATCGCCTATCTGGCCGCCATGCGCTCCGGAATGAACGATACCTCCGGCTATATTCAGTCGTTTGAGCATATCCCCGGCACATGGGACGACGTTTCCAGAATCCTTGACGGGGACGGCAAAGACAAAGCGTTTGACATAACCGCCAACATCTTCAAGATGTACGTGAGCGACGATTACCACGGGTGGTTTGGCCTGTTTGCGGCGGTGGAGTCCTGCATTTTCATTCATGTGCTGCGCAGGGAGTCCGTCAGCTTTCTGGACAGCTGCTTTGTGCTGTTCGCTACCGCACTGTATTATAATTACTTTTCCATGATGCGGCAGTGGTTTGCCGTGGTGCTTCTGTTCGGCGGCGCAATATTCATCAAAGAGGGAAAAACGATCCCCTATATCCTTTTGTGTCTCTTTGCGGCGCAGTTTCACAACAGTGCGTATCTGTTCATCCCGGTCTATTTCATGGTAACAGGCAGGGCGTGGAGCCCCAAGCAGAACCTGATTATTATTGCGGCTGTGGTCGGCCTGCTTTTCCTGAGGCCGATTCTGGATGCCGTGGAAAGCTCTCTGGCAAATTCGACCTATGACTATGCGGTGGCGGCCATGAACAGCGATTCCGGTTCTTCCATCATCCGCCCTGTTATCGCGGCGGTGCCGGTGGTGATCGCGTATATCCACCGTGACCGGATCGATGCAGGCAATAAAATGATACACATCTGCATCAATATGTCGCTGCTAAACTTTCTGCTGAATCTTCTTGCGACGTTTACATGCGGACTGTACGTGATCCGTCTGGCAACGTATACCGCCGGCTACAGTCTGATCCTCTATCCCTACCTTCTGAATGTGACGGTCAGCAGTCGAAACAGGAGCGCCCTGAAAGTGGGATTTTACATTCTGTATTTTATTTTCTACTGCTATCAGATGTCCCATCAGGGTTCGTGGGGGTACAACAGCGACATTCTGGGAGTATTCTCCTGAGAGGAGAGGTAATGCATGACGACAGAGCCAGTCAGGGTTTTGAACCTGTTTACCATCATGAACCGCGGCGGCGCGGAGACCATGGTGATGAACTATTATCGGAACATCGACCGAAGCAAGGTGCAGTACGATTTCATGGTGCACCGTCAGGAGCGCGGCGCCTATGACGATGAGATCGAGGCGCTTGGCGGCAGGATCTACCGGATGCCGCCGATTCGCCCCTGGACTGCCGGGGAGTATCGGAAGACGGTGCGGGCGTTTTACGCAGAGCATCCCGAGTACCGGGTGATCCATTCCCACATGTCCGAGCTTGGCTATTACGATTTCCGGGAAGCGGAAAAGGCCGGTGTCCCGGTGCGCATCTGCCATGCCCATAACCGTCCGTACGGGATCGACCTCAAATCCCCCGTCCGCTGGTATTACAAGACCATGATGCGGCCGCATATTACGGATCTGTTCATATGCGGCAAGGAATCCGGGGACTGGCTGTTCGGCAGGAAGAACGAAGCCCGCTTCATCCAGCTGAACAACGCTATCGACGCCCGTCAGTATGCCTACTGCCCGGAAATCCGGCAGAAAATGCGGCAGTCGCTGGGCATCGGGGAGGATCAGCTGGTCATCGGCCACGTGGGGCGCTTTTATCCGCAGAAGAACCATAAGTTTATCATTGATATTTTTCAGGCTGTCCGGACGAAAAATCCCGAGGCGGTTCTGCTACTGGTGGGAAATGACACCGGGGAAGGCGGAAAGGAAATCCACCAGAAGGCAGAGCAGCTGGGGCTGACCCCGTGGGTGAAATTTCTGGGAACCCGCGGCGACGTGGCGGAGCTGCTTCAGGCGATGGATGTGTTTCTGTTTCCGTCGCTGTTCGAGGGGCTTTCCGTCGCCAGCATCGAGGCGCAGGCCGCCGGATTGCCGGTGCTGATCTCCGACAGCGTCCCGATCGAGTGCAGGAAAACGGATCTGGTTCATGTCCTGCCCTTGAGCGCGCCGCCGGAAGAATGGGCAGACAGCGTTCTGGAGCTTGCCAAAATCCCACGCCGCAATACTTATGAGGAAATCAGGGACGCAGGCTTTGACGTTGTGGAGAACGCCAAGTGGCTGCAGGCGTTTTATTTGCAGGCGGCGCAGAGATAGGAGGGAGCTATGCCGATACTGACGATCTTTACGCCCGCCTACAACCGGGGACACACCCTTCCCCGTACATATGCTTCTCTCCGGCGGCAGGACTGCAAGGACTTCATATGGCTTGTGGTGGACGACGGTTCCACCGACAACACGGCGGAGCTTGTCAAAGTCTGGCAGGCAGAGGAGACGGAATTTGAGATACGCTATCTCTACAAGGAAAACGGCGGAATGCACACCGCCCACAACGCGGCCTACGCGAACATTGACACGGAGCTGAATGTCTGCATCGATTCAGACGACGCGCTGGCGGACGGCGCTGTCCGCTGTATTGTGGACCTGTGGGAGAAGACCGACCGCCGGAAATACGCCGGTATCATCGGACTGGACGCCGATATGAACACCGGAAAGGTGATTGGGACGGGCTTTCCCGAAGATATGAAGGAGACCACTCTGGCCGGGTTTTACGACGCGGGCGGCAGCGGCGACAAGAAGCTGGTGTATCGCACCGACATCATGAAAGAATTGCCGCCGTATCCGGTTTTTGAGGGAGAAAAATATGTTTCTCTGGGATGGAAATACCAGCTCTGCGACCAGAAGTACAAGCTGGTGACCACCAATACGGTGCTGTGCAATGTAGAATACCAGCCGGACGGCTCCTCCAGAAACATGCTGCGGCAGTACCTGCGCAATCCCCAGGGCTTTGCGTTCATTCGCAAAGAGAATCTGAAGTACATCAAGGACTGGAAGCGGAATGTGACCGACGTGATCCACTACTGTTCCAGCAGCCAGATCAGCGGGAATCCCCACTATGTCCGGGAATCCCCCAGACCGTTTCTGACAGCGCTGTGCATCCCGGCGGGACGGCTGCTGACGGCGTATATCAGAAAGAAAGCACGAACGGAAGGGTAAAGAAAATGGCGGCAGAAAAGAAAATCGGTGTCGTGATCCCGGTCTATAACGCGAAGCGATATCTGCGGCAGTGTATCCAAAGCGTCCTGAACCAGACCTTTCAGGACTTCTGTCTGGTTCTGGTGGACGACGGTTCCCGTGACGGAAGCGGGAAAATCTGCGATACATATGCGGCGAAGGACTCGCGCGTTTGCGTGATACACCAGCCCAATCAGGGCGCGGTGCTGGCACGGGCTGCGGGCGTACTTTCGGAATATGCCCAGACGGCAAAGTATATCTGCCTGTGTGATGCGGACGATATGCTGGAACCAGACGCGCTTCGTGTCCTCTATGAGGAAGCCGGGAAAAATGATCTGGACTGCGTGTGTGCTGCCACAGTGAAAATGTGGAAGGGCGTCAGATTCCGCAGCAAATTTCACGCCCCCTGCTTTGAGCAGCCCAAAGTATATTCCGGAGAGGATATTATCAACGATTTATATATCAGCTGCTTTGGTATCAGCAATTATCCCGTGTCACTGTGTGCGAAGCTCTATCGCACGGAGCTGATCACAGGGGTAATGGGTTATCCCCCTGTCGTAAGGTTTATGGGAGACGATTTGAGCATAACACTTCGTCTGCTGCCTGAAACGCGGCGGCTTGGCATTTTGCCGGAGGCAGTCTACAATTACCGCATCGGCGGAAACACGTCCCGGTATATGCCATACATGCTGGATGATTTTCTTCGCCTTTACCGTTTCAAAACGGAAATGCGGCAAAAACATCCCATGCCCCAGGATGCGGAGTATTTCATGGCAGTTGAACTGCTGAACGTTCTGATGACTTGGTTTGAGATGTACAAACGGCAGGGAAAGCACACTGAGATGGAACTGATAAAGGAAATCGGGCGTGTGGCCGCCCTGCCGGAAGTGCAGGATGCTTTGAGAGTGTTGCAGGATAGAAATAAAAAGCACCGGATTTCAGGATATCTGGAGCATGGAGAGTATGGAAAGATCGCGGAAATGGTGATGCAGAAGCTGAAAAAGGAAGCGCCCAGGCGGCTGCTCAGGCAGATTCTGTATTCGCTGTAAACGAACAGGAGCGTATATGATACCCAGAAAAATTCACTACTGCTGGTTCGGCAGAGGGGAAAAGCCAAGGCTGGCACAGAAATGTATTGCCAGCTGGAAAAAATACTGCCCGGATTATGAAATCATCGAGTGGAACGAAGATAACTTCGACGTGAACCGCAATGCCTATACGCAGATGTGCTATAAGGAGAAGAAGTATGCGTTCCTGACGGACTATCTGCGGCTTCTGATCGTGGAGGAGCACGGCGGCATTTATTTTGACACGGACGTGGAGGCGGTGCGTTCCTTTGATGAGCTGCTGGACAATCCGGCCTTTTTCGGCTTTGAGAATGACCGGTTCGTCAACACCGGCGAGGGCTTCGGCGCGGAACCCCATAACCCGGCGGTGCAGCAGATGCTGGCAGAATACGACCCGCTGCTGGACGGGCAGCATGGGACGATCGGCTGTCCCCGGCTCAATACGGATGCGCTGCTGAAGCTCGGGCTGGAGCTGAACGGCGAAAAGCAGAAGCTGAGCGGCGCCGTGGTATTCCCGGAGGATTATTTCAACCCCAGAAGCAGCGTCACCGGCGAACTGCGGAAAACGGAGAATACCCATTCGATCCACTGGTATTCGGCCAGCTGGATGCCATGGCACAAGCGGCTGCGGTCGGCGATCAGCAAACCGGTGCATTTTATCCTGGGGAGGGCAAAAAGACGTGGCAGATGATACAAAGCGGATGAATGTCCTGTATTCCAGCGACGATAACTATGCCCAACATATGGGTGTGTCGATCTACTCCCTGCTCAGGCACAACGCCGAGTTTGAAAATATCCGGCTGTACGTGATCGACAATGATATCTCGCCTGAGAACAGAGATAAACTTCGGGAAATGGTGAGCCGGTTTTCCAATGCTGAAATTATGTTTCTTCCTTTCCTTGAGTGGAAGGAAAAGCTCCGGCTGAACATGAGCTGGGACATTTCCATCAGCTCCTATGCCAGACTGTTCGTCGGAGAGATGCTGCCCGAAACCGTTGACAGGGTGCTGTATGCAGATTGCGACATGATCGTCTGCGAGCCGCTCCGCGAGCTTTGGAACACGCCATTGGACGGCAAGGTGTTGGCGGCGGTGCAGGACGGCATCAGCGCGGACACCAAGGCGGCTGTTGGATTGCAGGCCGGAATGCGCTATTTCAACGCGGGACTGCTTCTAATCGATCTGGCGGAATGGCGCGCCCGGAAAATGGGGGAAAGGTGCATGTCCTTTATTGAAGGACACGGGGGCAATGTCATCCATCACGATCAGGGCGTCCTCAACGGCGTGCTGATGGGAGATTATGTAAACTTGCCCATAAAAGACAATCTCATGACCATCCATTACATGCTCAGCCGGGAAAAGCTGCTGAAATATTTTCAAGAGGAAGCAGGCTTTTACCCTCAGGAGGAAATAGAGGCCGCGAAAAAGGCCCCGGTGATCCTGCATTACACCCCCAGCTTCACCAGCAGACCGTGGTGCAGGGATTGCAGGCACCCGTTAAAGGCGCTGTACTGGGAAAATCTGGCGCAGACCCCGTGGAGGGGAGCCGCGCCGGAAAAATCGAAGGATAAGTGGTATGTAAAACTGATGAACTGGAGATATCGGAATCTCCCGTTCTGACAGGGGGGCACGGAATGATAAGCGTTATTGTGCCGGTGTACAATGGTTCGGCGTACATCGAGCGGTGCATCAACTCCATTACCGGGAGCACGTTCCGGGATATTGAGATCATTGCCGTTGAAAACGGATCGACGGACAATACATGGGAGGTACTGGAAGCGCTGGCGGCCGGAGATAGCCGGATAAAACCGATCTCCACGGAGATACGCGGGCTGTCCAACGCGCGGAATATCGGCATTGACCACGCGTCGGGGGACTGGATCGCTTTCGTTGACGCCGACGACTACATCAGCCCCTTGATGTATGAACGGCTGGCGGAAGCGGCGCAGACACACGGTGCAGATCTGGTGCTGTGCGATTTTGCGCAGGGGACGGAAGAACATTTCGACTTTACGGAGGCAAACCGCCCGGCAGAGGGCTGCAACGCGGCGGAGGAACTGACAAGGGACGATTACTTCCTGAAAACATACCTTCGGGCGCAGTACAAATACAGCGTGGCATGGAACAAGCTGTTTCGCCGGGAAACGATGGGGGGCATCCGGTTCGACCCGAGCCTGCACTACATTGAAGACAGAAACTTTGCGATTCAATTTGTTCTGAACAGTAAGAAGGTGGTTTCCATTTCCGAAACCCTGTACTACTACTATCGGAACGGGAATTCTATCTCCAATTCGGCAGGCCAGCGGCAGAGGGTCGGGCAGGTATACGATACGCTTGAGGATATCGACATTCTGGAGCGCTCCGGGGAGAAACTGCTTTACCGCGACTGCGCCTACGCGAATCTGCTGCAGCTGGCGGATTTCAGGCTGCGTCAGGCGAAAAAGTACCACATGGACGATGTGCAGCAGGAGCTTCGCCCAATCATCGCCAGAGCAAGGAAAGCTGTAGTAAAGGGAGAACTGCCGCTTAAGGAAAAGCTCCGGTTTTTAGGGGAGCACTACTATTATGTGCTTCGGGGCTTACGAAAAAAGTGATTGGAACAGAGCATGAAACAGAAAATCATCATACTGCATTTTAATATGGAGCTTGGCGGGGCGGAGAGCAGTCTGCTGGGACTGCTGGATACCATCGATTATGACCGTTATGACGTTGACTTGTTCCTGTATGCCCATGAGGGCGAACTGATGTCGATGCTCAACCCCAATGTCCGTCTGCTTCCCGAGATGAAGGCGTACCGGGCGCTGACGGAATCCATGAAACAGAATTTTGCGCAGGGCTGCATCCCGATTGGGATGGCGAGGGCCGCGGCGAAGATCAGATCCAGCCTTTCCAGAGGCCCGATGCAGAGCGGACATAACTACAAGCAGTATTTCCACAAGCTGTGCATCCCCTATCTTCCGGACATTCCGGGAGACTACGACCTTGCGATCAGCTTCAATGACCCGCATTACATCGTCGGGAAAAAGGTCTCCGCGAAGGTCAGGATGTCATGGTTCCACACCGATGCTTCTCAGATGGTCTTCTGCGACGCCATCGAGAAGGAAATGTGGGGGATGTCCGACTACGTGGTGAACGTGTCGGATGCGTGCAAGCAGGCGTTTGACGCGAAGCACGGCTATCTGACGAACAAGTCCATTGTTGTGGAAAATATGCTGTCAAAGAACCTTGTGCAAAGCAGAAGCGCGGCATTTTCCGCCGAGCGGGAGATGCCGTCAGACGGCAGCATTCGCCTGCTGTCGATTGGCCGGTTCTGCGCTGCCAAGAATTTTGACAATGTGCCGGATATCTGCCGCCGGATATTGGCTTCGGGCTGCAATGTAAAGTGGTATCTCATCGGCTACGGCGGGGATGAAGCGCTGATCCGGCAGCGGATACAGGACGCCGGGATAGAGGAGCGGGTCATCATTCTGGGGAAAAAGGAAAACCCGTACCCCTACATCAAAGCCTGCGGCCTGTACGTCCAGCCCAGCCGGTATGAGGGAAAATCGGTGACCGTTCGGGAAGCCCAGATCCTGAACAAGCCCGTGGTGATCACCGGTTACGCCACCTCCGCCAGCCAGCTGGAGGACGGCGTGGACGGCGTGATCGTCCCCATGGACAACGAAGGCTGTGCGGCGGGGATCGCGGCAGTGCTTCGGGATGAGGCGCTGCGGCAAAAACTGACCGAAAACACGAAAATAAGAGACTATACAAACGCCGGGGAGATTGAGAAGATCTACAGGCTGCTGGAAAACGTATGAAGATCAAAACAATTACCTGCCATGACGTGTACAATGTGGGCGCGAGCTTGCAGGCCTACGCGCTGGTGACCTACCTGCGCAAGCTGGGGCATGACGCCCAGATCATTGACTATAAGCCGGACTATCTGAGCAATCATTATCCGCTTTGGGGGCTGGGGAACCCCGCATATGATAAGCCGGTCATTCGGGAGCTATATAACCTTGCGAAACTGCCGGGGCGGCTTAAGGCCAGAAACGGGAAGCGGAAAGCGGAATACGACCGGTTTACCGCGGAGTTCCTGCCGCTGACCCCGCGCCGCTACACGTCCAATGACGACTTGAAGCAAAATCCGCCGGAAGCGGACGTCTACTTTGCGGGAAGCGACCAGATATGGAACTGCTTTTTCCCCAACGGAAAAGACCCGGCGTTCTATCTGGACTTTGCGCCTGCGGGCAGCGTCAGAGCGTCCTACGCGGCCAGCTTTGCCATGGACGACATTCCGGAGGAATGGAAGCCGGACGTGAAGCGGCGGCTGTCCGGGCTGGATCATATTTCGGTTCGGGAAAGCTCCGGGGCGGCAATCGTGGAGCGGCTGGGCATTCCGGGGGCCGTGCAGGTGATGGACCCGGTGTTCCTGCTGGACAGCGAAGCATGGGCTTCCATTGAGAAGCCCGTTCCCAATACGGAGCCGTATGTCCTGCTGTACGATTTTGACCGCAATCCGGAGATGGTTCGCTTCGCGCGGAGACTGGCGGAGGAAAACGGATGGAAGCTGTACTCGGTGCTTTCCTGCAAAGAATGCGACAGATGCTTCGAGCAGGATGGGCCGCTGACGTTCCTGAATCTGGTACACCATGCGCAGTTTGTGGTATCCAACTCCTTCCACGCCACCGCGTTTTCGCTGATTTTCCGGAAGCAGTTCGTGGTATTCAACCGGCAGGAGCATATCAATACAAGAATGCGGGACCTTCTTTACGGCCTTGGCCTGCGGGACTGCCTGATGGACAGCGCCGGCAGGGACTGCCCGCGGATCGACTATCCACAGATTTTGGAAAGATTGGACGAGAAAGTAAGCGTGTCCAAAGCGTACATTGAAAACGTTTTGTCAGAGGGGAAACGATGAAGAAGATCCTGTTCATGATCAATTCCATGGGCGTGGGCGGCGCGGAAAAGAGCCTGTCCTCCCTGCTGAACCTGTTTGACTACCAGCGGTATGACGTGTATTTGCAGATGATAAACCGGGGCGGCACGTTTGAAAAGCTGCTGCCGCCGCAGGTGAAGATTCTGCCGTCGATACCCTATTTTCAGTTCTGCGGTCTGCCCCTTGTAAAGCAGCTGACAGCCGGGAACATCCGCTTCTTAAAGGCACGCCTGACAGTCAGCGGACAGTTGAGAAGAAATGACCGCGCCGGTAACCCCCTCCATGCCACGCAGGTGCTTTGGAATGGCGCGCGCAATGCGTTTGACCTGCTTCCCGGGGCGTATGACGTGGCCATTGCATGGGGTCAGGGGACGCCCACGCATTTTGTTGCGGAAAAAGTTAGCGCTGCGAAGAAAATCGCATGGGTCAATGCCGACTACGAAGGCGTTGGATTTAACAGAGGCTTTGACCGGGAAATTTATGGGAGATATGATTATATTTCCTGCGTTTCGGAGCAGCTGTCTGAAAAATTCAGGGAGGTCTTTCCCGAATACGCCGAAAAAGTGGTAACGGTTTACGACATCAACAGCGAAAAGCTCATAAGAAGCATGGCGGAGGAACCGGCCGATTTGCCGTCCCTTCACGGAACGGTGATAACGACCGTGGGACGATTGGTGACGCAGAAGGGGTATGACATCGCGATTGAAGCCGCCCATATTCTGAAGGAACGCGGCACGGACTTTACATGGATGGTCTGCGGCGAAGGTCCGGAGCGGAAGATGCTGGAAGAAAAGATCGGCCAATATGGTTTGCAGAAGGATTTCATTCTGTTGGGAGTGCAGGCAAACCCCTACCCCTATATGAAAGCGGGAAATATTTACGTGCAGACTTCCCGCTTTGAGGGCTACTGCCTGACGCTGACCGAGGCCAGAATTCTGAACCGCCCCTGCGTGGCAACCAATTTTGATGTCGTATATGACCAGATGGTACAGGGTGAAAACGGCCTTGTGGTGGAAATGACCCCGGAGGCCGTAGCGGAGGGAATTCTGCGTCTGATGCGCGACCCTGCTTTGTATGCCCATATCCGCCAGTACCAGCAGTCCGAGGGAAAGGGAAACGAGGGGGAAATTCAGCGGGTTTTCCGGATTCTGGAAGAATGAAAAGGAAGACGGAAGAGCGACCCCTGCGGAACCATTCGCGGTGAAGCATACGAACATGACTGTGCCGTCAGACGGCGCTTTCCCAATGTCTAAGCTAAGGAGATCAAAAAGTGAAAGGGTCCAGAACGCAGAAATCTGTCACAAATACAGTGGTATCGTTTGCCTCGCAGCTGATCGTGATTCTGCTGGGGTTCCTGTCCCGGCGGGTCCTGATCTACAGTGTGGGCGTGGAATATCTGGGCATCAACGGCCTGATGAGCAACATCCTGACCATTTTCTCGCTGGCGGAGTCCGGTATAGGACTGGCGATCGGTTATGCGCTGTATAAACCTCTGGCGGAAAACGATATTGAACAGGTCAAATCGCTGATGCGGTTTTTCAAGTATACTTACCGCGCTCTGGCGATAGGAACGGCTGCGATCGGGATAGCATTTTACCCGCTGCTTCCATTCTTCCTGAAAGACAATACCGCGCCGGATGCCAATCTCGTGTATTGGCTGTTCCTGCTTGGTTCGGTGTCCTCCTATTTGTGGGTCTATAAAACGACGCTGAACACCTCGGACCAGAATAAGTATCTTTATACCATCGCAAGCACCATTGCGCAGATCGTGGTGCTGGTGCTGAAGGTGCTGATACTGTATTTTGCGCAGAATTATATTCTGTACCTTGCTGTTGACATCGGCACGACCATTGTCAAGAACCTGATTTTCTGCCGCATTGTTGACAGGCGGTATCCATATCTGAAGGACAAGAACGTCCGGAAGCTTGACCCCGAAGTCCGCAAGAGCCTGTTTACAAATATCAAGGCGCTTTTTCTGGGGAAGGTGGGCTATATCATTTCCCAGTGTTCCGACAATCTGGTTATTTCCTCGCTGGTCAGCGTGACCGCCGTGGGTATGTACAGCAATTACACGACCCTGATCACTTCTGTTTCCGGGTTTGTGACCACCTTCTCCAGCGGTGTTACAGCCAGCATGGGCAACCTGATCGCAAGCGAAACGAAGGAGCGGGCATACGAAGTGTACAAGCGGGTAGATTTTATCAACTACTGGCTGTATACGTTCACGTCGACCTGCCTGCTGTGTCTGGTAGAGCCGTTCGTCGCGATCTGGCTGGGGCAGGACTTTGTGCTGACAAAGGCCATTTTGATTCTGGCAGTTGCGATATACTATTTCAAGGGGATCAACTCCGGGATCGACATTGCCAAAAACGCGGCCGGGCTGTATTACCCGGACCGGTTTATCCCGATGGCGGAAGCCATTGCAAACATGGTGATCTCTATCGTTCTGGCAAAGCGGTACGGCATTGCCGGTGTTCTGTTTGGCACGCTGGTCAGTTTCCTTGCCCTGTCCTTCTGGGCAAAGCCCTATTTTGTCTGCCGGGACGTATTCGAGGTCTCCTTTGCCAGATACGCTGTCCGGGAGGGGCGGGAGATTGTGGTTTCCGTTCTGGTTGCCGCTGGAACGTGGTATGCGGTTTCACTGGTGTCGCTGGAAAATGTGCTGCTGAGCTTTGGTGTGAAGGCGCTGCTCGCTCTGGCGCTATCCAACGGTCTGCTGCTGTTGGTTTATTTTAAGACGAGCGAATTCCAGTACCTCCGCGGGCTGCTGGAAAGCGCGGCAAACCGTATTGGGAAACGGAAAAAAGCATGAATAAACTTTTTTGGCTGATTTAGGGTCTATCTGAAAACCGGAAATATGACCAACAGCGAGGGATTTTTCGTCTGATGAAGCCATTTTTCCGCAGGAATACTTTGTGTATTGCAAGGGAAAATGGTGCACAGCAGACGGAAAAGACCCGCTGTTTGGGCGTGTTGACGGTTTTCAGATAGACCCTATATACAGCCGCTGCACAGGATCATGATCTTCATGATCCTGGCGGCGGTGCTGTGGGGATATCTGGGGAACAGGGAGCAGGGCAGCAGGCGGTGGCGGATACTCAACGCGGCCGTTTTTGCCGGGATCGCGGCGGTGATCTTCTATATGACGGTCTGCGCAAGAGGGGAAGGAACGGCGGAAGCTGTGCTTGTTCCATTTCAGAGCTTCCGGGAGGCCAGAGAGCAGCCGGAACTGTACCGGTCGATGCTGATGAATGTTCTGCTGTTTTTCCCCATCGGGCTGTCCCTGCCATTCGTGCTGGGGAAATGGAAGCTGTTCGTCCCCGTCACGGTCGTGCTGGCGTGCCTTTTTTCGGCGGGAATCGAATATTTGCAGTACCGTTACAGTCTGGGAAGATGCGAGGCGGACGACGTCATCATGAACACGCTGGGAGCGCTGCTGGGCTGCTCGGCCCGGTGGATATCCCACAGTTGGAAAAGGAAATAGACAGACCGCGCTTTTGGGAAAATCCGTTTGGGGAGAACGGTTTCCCTCCTTCGACATATCTTGACTTTTGACAAAAAATGCTTTATACTGTATTTGTGTTTGTATACGCATCCGTACCCCGCCGCGCGGGGGCGCGGAACGCTTTTTACAGACAGGGGGCGAAGGAATGCGCGTACATGGAAATTGCCGGCGGCTGACTGCGGTTCTGCTTTCGCTGACGCTTCTTTGCGGCATCGCCGCCCTCCCTGCCACCGCCGCGTCTGTTGGCGAAGTGGTACGTGCGGGCATTCCGGAAAACGCGGTTCCCGGTGATATCCGGATCACGACCTACGCCGTGCCGAATGAGGCGCAGATGGCGGGTCTGCGGGAGGATGCCGCGCAGAAGACCCCTGACGGATTTGTTTTTTACGGCTGGTACGTAACAGGAGAGGAAGGAAGCTTCGCCATTGCCGACAGCGGGCTTGAAAACTGGCTCTGTGAGATTTATGCCGACGTGGCGCAGGACGAGGATTGCAGACTCGTGCTGCAATACCTGTACATCCCCGCGGAGGTGAAGGCCCCTGCGGAACCGACGGCGGCCGTCGAGGAGACGGCTCCCGCAGTTACCGAGGAAGCAGCTTCGGAGACCACCGGAGAGGACGTTCCGGAGGAGACGCAGAGCGAAGAAAAGACGGTCATTTCCACCATTCCGCAGTATTTCCAGAACGACTACCCCTATACCATGTACGGCAGCGGCACCATTGCGACCAGCGGATGCAGCATCGTTTCTCTGGCCATGGTGGCAAGCTACCTGACCGACCATGAATACACCCCCGACGAGCTGGCGCACTATTTCGGCGGACGGGCGATCAACAACATTGCCCGGCTGGAATACGGCAACAAGACGCTTCAGCTTGCCTGTAAGAAGGCAGCGAACTGGCACGTTGTCTACAAGGCGCTGCAGGAGGGGCAGGTCGCCATCGTGCTGATGAACCACAACTCCATCTTCACCAATTCCCAGCACTTCATCGTTCTCGCCGGCATCAATGAAAACGGGAAGATCATCGTCAATGACTCCAACCGGGATAATTACGACTTCTGGCAGCTGAAAAAAGGCTTTGAGGAAGGCTTTAACCCGGAAGACATTCTGCTGGGCTACGACGGCGCGTGGATCTACGACAAGAGCGCCATGCCGGAGGAACCCTTCATTTACTACGAGGAGGAGCCCGAACGGGGCGAGCCGCGGTACGCCGATATTACGCTGAGCCAGGACGATATCAAGCTCCTGGCGAAGGTCGTCTGGGTGGAAGCCCAGGGCGAATGCGCCGAAGGCCAGCAGGCCGTCGCGGAGGTGGCGCTGAACCGGATCGCCTCCGACAGCTTCCCTGATAACCTCCATGACGTGATCTACGGGCAGGGACAGTTCCGTTCCGTGCCCCGTCTGGACAAGGCGGAACCCTTCCAGGCGCAGTACGAGGCCATTGAAAGAGCGATCTACGGCCCCTATATCCTGCCGAAGGAAGTGGTGTATTTCGCCACGAAGCCCACCAACAGCAACATCTGGGGACAGATCGGCGGACATATCTTCTGCTATGGGAACGACTACATTGCCGCGGCGGAGAAATAAACAGCCCGGAAAATGAAATTTGACCCCCGCTGTGCGGCGTGACCACGCGGCGGGGGTTTCCTGCGCAATAAAAAAGCCCTGCCGGAAGGCAGGGCGGTTGACAAAATGAAAGATTTGGGATATAGTATGGATACAGGGGTGCTACCAGTAGGACGGCTCCCCCATGCGTTACGAAGAGATAATCGTTACTTTGGAGGGCAGCGGTTATCTCTTCTTGTTATTTGCCTGGAGAACCAGGGCAATGACAGCAGCAATGAGCATGCAGAATTGGAAAATTCCTTCCCATGTAACATCCATACCTGTCACCCCCTCTCGTTTACGATTGGGGGCAAAGAAGCATCACCCCCGAAAAAATCGAGGGGAACCGCCTACCGGGGTACTGGTAGCACCACCGATAGCGTAGCACAAATTTCGACAGATTGCAAAAAAAGAGCGCGGCAATGCGGCGATATGCCCCGCCCGGTTTTTACCGGGATGTCCGCAGACCTTACCGGTCAGCGGATGTCATACACGGACTTGATGGTCAGATTCTGTTCCAGCTCCTCCACGCTGCGGGAGGTCTGCACCGTCACGCGGTAGGGCGCGGGGGCGGTGAGAGCGAAGAAGTTGTCGGACAGAACGCAGTCAAAGTCCCGGAAGTCCAGAAAAACGCCCTTGGCAAATACATCGGCCTGAACGGAAATTTCCGCCCCACCGGGGACGGGGACGATCCGGACGTCAAACGCCGGCTTGCGCCACTGGAAATGCTTGGCAGGCACCAGCAGTTCCACCTGACGCATAAGGAAGCGGCCCTGCTCATCGTACAGGTCGGCATACAGGAAGGTGTCGTAGGGGTCGCGGCTGTCCACGCGGTAGGTCAGCACATCTCGGGAGGACAGTGCTTCCACCTCCACATCCCGGCGAAGCCCGTCCAGCACGGTCAGATTCCCCCGGCACATGGCCAGATGAATGTGGCCGCGGAAGCCGGCACGGGTCTCGTTGGCAATGTTGACGGTGAGCGCCCCGTTTTCCAGAAACAGACCCATGGCCACGGGGGCGTAGAACTTCCGGGCGGCGTAGTGCAGTGCTTTGTAGCGCCCGAAGCAGTCCACGCTGGACCAGGAGGCCACCGGCCAGCAGTCGTTGAACTGCCAGTAGGTAGAGCCCATGCAGTACCCCCGCTGACGGCGGAAGTGCTCCACGCCGTATTTGATGGCGTCCGCCTGCAGCAGCTGGGACGCATACACCAGATTCTCAAAGGTGGCAGGATACAGGTAATTGTCCGCCAGATACCGCAGGATCTTTCCGTTGCCGCCCCGGCACTTCTGATGGTTCTCCATGACGCGGGAGAAGCAGTTCAGGTCTTCCTCCCGGGCAAAGGTGCGGATGGTCTTCATGGAGGGAAAGCTCTCGAAGCCATACTCGGAGCAGAAGCGGAAGCGTTTCTGACGGTAGGTGGTGAAGGGGACGCCGCCGTGCCAGACCTCCCAGTAGTGGGTGTCGCCCTTGGCGGGGTTGTCCGGGTCGTCAAAACCGCCGCCGGAGGAGGGACTGGACGGCCAGTAGTAGGTGTCCGGCGCATAAGTCTCGCACAGCTCCGGCAGCAGATGGCCGTACAGGCGGG